>Ga0307515_10001140_pt1 | contig 60934 bp, 53 predicted proteins | sample 17_EM_MG_FD_194513 | JGI IMG/M metagenome (GOLD analysis project Ga0307515, IMG submission 194513) | Populus trichocarpa ectomycorrhiza microbial communities from riparian zone in the Pacific Northwest, United States - 17_EM | ecosystem: Host-associated > Plants > Roots > Unclassified | place... | reverse complement strand
TAGGCAAGATGTGCGCAACTGCTAATCATTATACATTGACTTTGGAATGTTCTGAAGAGTGTGGAAGAGAGGAGGGAGAGGAGGATGGTGGGCAAGAGAATGATACTTGTATTAATGTAAGTTCTGATTGAAAGAATAGAATTGATTGTATTGCTTCCATATATATTCGTTCCAATGGTTGCTTGTCGGTGAAATACCTAACACTGCAATGAATTTCAGGCGCACCAGGGTATGAGCCCATCAGCCCAGCATACATCTGAGCAACTGAAAGAGATCATTGAAGACGAAAAGAAAACAGACAAAGGTGCAAGGGAAGTTCAGGAGCAAGTGGAGGATGGTGAGGAGGTTCTCAATCCAGCAAATACCAGCTCCGTATTGAATACGGTTCTCAGTACACTCAACAATGACTTTGAACACAAGTGTCTTGATGAGGCAGTCAGGCTGCTGAATGCCCATCCTATTCACCAATCAACAGATGACCATATTCCAGGCCCCAAGTATTCAATTCCACGACTGCCCAGAAATAGGTTTCTGGCGCACCAGGTTTGGGTCATCTGGTTCATCGTGAGTAGATCAGTTTGGGATGCTGATATGCCAGGAGTACTGGTGGCAGATGAAATGGGTCTTGGAATGACTTTCCCCTCGGTTGCAGTGGCAATGATTTGCAAATTGGTGACTGAGAAAGTTGTAATGGGGTTGCCACTGTGCATTTTATGGGGGAATGTCATTGAAGAGTGGGTGATTTTTGGCGCACGACGACTTTCCTGGCAGTGTTGGGGAAGACTGGGAGTGGTATCCATTCCAGAGATCGAATTCTGTGCCCCCCCACCTGTTGAAGATCCAGACAACACCACCTCATGGGTATCCAGCACTTGTATCAGCCCTTGAACCAACCCTGGTAGTTACAATGCCCGGAGTGGCAGAGACCTTCCAGACTGTCATTGATGAGATGACAGATGGAACAGATTTGAAACTGTTCAACTTGTTGCACGCGGCGAACCACAATCTTACCCAGAAGGAGTTGAACACCAGGATTGATCAACCGGATAACCAATGTAATATCCATCTTGTGTGATATCATACATTACCATCCAGAGTGCAACCAACAAGCAACGGCCAACTCTCCCACTGTGCATGGAGTTTTGCGATTTTTGATGAGTTCCATCAGTACATGACAAAGAACAGTGTGGGCTGGCAAATTGCGATCAATGCGAGAATTGGATTCAAACTTCAAGTCACAGCTATGCCAGGATTCCATTCACGCTAAAACTGGTGTTACCAAACGATGTAGCTGTTTTCAGGTGCCCCTGATGATCCAGAGGATGAAACTGTGATGGAAAAGCGTCGTGCAGAGACATTGTATTCGGCTGTGAAGGGTTTCATGCATGCTAGCCGGACCGGAGATGGAGAAGCTCAACAGGACATGGCGCACCGCGTGATACAAATTGCAAAGCCTTGGACGATAACCAAGTGATCAGAATTGACACTAGCGAATGGAAAACCACTCGTTCGGATACCAAAGGAGCTTGCACCCCTCATTGATCCCAAGTGGAATGACGACAAGCAATCAAAACTGAAGACCTTGGGGACAGACACACTTCAGAGGGTGCTTCGGGAGCGTGGAGGGTACATCGATGGTGGCTAGCATGATTCTCATTAGTGTTAGGAGACACAGAGGATCGAAACGACATTTCTGGACAATTGTACGATGAATGGCCACTCAATACTTGAGTGGATTCTCCAATTTTCCGCTTGCTGAGCCAGCCATTTCTGACAATGCTTGTCAATGAACAAGCGGAGTATCCCGAAGCTGACCAGGACGACGAATCAAGAGAGACACTCCTTCCGGAACAAGATAGAATTGATAATGCACTCCCTGGTGCACCTTCTCCACGAAAGGCGGTGCTATTTTGCTCTCTCACTGGCCAAGTTCGTCATGTGAAGTGGTAGCTAACCAGGTATCTTGCGGATCATGTGGATACATTCCACATGTACGCAGAATTGGGCAATGATGAACGCCTAGAAATGCAGCTCAAATTCCACGATTCACAAAATCCCTGTGTATTCATAACTACACCGAAAGTGTGCAGGACAGGCTTATATCTCGCAGCTACAAACCACGCAGTATTAACTCAGAAGGTCTGGGTATTTAATGAGCTGCAGCAGGCATTTGCACGAGTTGTCCGGCTAGGGCAAAACAGAGTTCCACAAACATGGTTACTGAATATAGGTCTTGGTGACTATGATAACCGTGCGAGTGATCTCTGCAAACAAACTGGAGTGGCACAAATATGAGTCCTGCGCGGCTTGATTGGTCAACCGAACATTACGATGACGAGGATGTACTGGATTCCAGAGTCCCGTTGAGATCATACGAAGTGGCTCACAGAGCATGAAGACACATTGCGGACTGATGAACCATCAGGTTAGATTGTTAGGATGATTCATCAACGTACGCCTCTTTAGACAGTCAACCAACATAATCTTAACTGATACGAAGAGTCAAAAAGGTTGTTTGTAAGGCACACTATACTGCATAGATAAATCCTTTCTCTCTGTCATTTTGAAGCTAATCAAAGATCTGATGTTGGAATTGTTAGAGGGGGATGTCATTGGTGTTCCTGATTATTGATAATGATGAATATGAGATGAAGTCAATTGATAAGCTACATTACGCATTCCCGGCTGGCTTATCTCATGACAAATGGCATAAGTTGAATGCTATGCATGATGCAGCACAGGGCTTCGAAGCATTTGTCAGTTGCGAAATTGTGGTGCACCAGGAGCCTGAGCCCACGTATGCATTTCAAAGTCAAAACAATGAAAAATGAATTGTTCAACCACTTTCAGGTACACCGGGGAATCCTCAGGATCTGTCATGAGTCTCGTGACCACATATCAAGCCCTGAATATTTGCCAACCACATATGACAATCATGTCAGGCGAGGCGATATTAAGTTGCTGTGTGAGAATAGGAGACACTGGCTCGCAGATCCGTAGCAATGCCGCAGCATTTGCTGGCATATAATTGAAATCCAGGTGAACCGGAGAATCCTCAGCTTGAGTCGCGTTATGACAGCTCTAGCACAGCACATTTGCTAATCGCATTTGGCATTGAGACACTCTAGATGATATTGAGTACTTCGGTGGGGATATTGGACACGGCTCGCCTATTCGTGGCAAAGCTGCAGCTTTGCAGTCATATCATTGAAATTCAGGTGCACCAGGGAATCATCAGCATATGCCTTGAGTCGCATTATGAGAGCTGATGCCCAGCACATTTACCAATCCCATTTAGCACAGAGACGCTCCAGGCGATATTGAGTAGTTTGGTTAGAATATGAGACATGGCTCACGTACTCGTGTCACAGCCGCAGCTTTTGCTGGCATATGATTGACCCTCAGGTGCACCGGAAAGGGTTGAGTACATATTCATATGACTGATTGATCACTGGATATTTGCCAATCCCGGTGGAAATAAACTCAGTCTCTGCGCGACATTGAGTACATTTGGCAGAATTTGAGACACAAGCTTACTTATTCGTGGCAAAGCCACACCTTTTACTAGCTTAAGATCGAAGTACTGGTGCACTGGAGGATCCTGGGTATATCGTTATGACAGATCCAGCACAGCATAATTGCCCATTCCATTTGGTAATGACGTCAGTCTAGGCGATATTGAGTACTTCTGTCAGAATATGAGACATGGGATCACTTATTTGTAGCAAAGTTGAAACTTTTGCTGTCATATCATTCGAGTTCAGGCACACATCAGATCTGCATCCCAGAGGGTCGGATACTGAGACGCGGCTCAGGTATTCATGGCTCAGCTGCAGCTTTTGCTGCCAGGTATTTCCTGGCCTATGATTCAAGTCCTGGCACAACTGAGATCTGCAATCCTGTCGAGAATGAGGTTCTTGGATTTGTATGAAGCCAACCTTCTCAAGCTGCAACTCATTATGGATGAACCATTCCAGCCCAGGCACACCTCGAGAGCGATGAATATGCCACCGAAGCACATGTATACCAGCCTGTAGTGTACTTAATATTTCAGTTTCCTTCATTCTCATCATGTTTTCTTTGACATTGAATCAGTGGATGCAGTGCACACAGATCGTTATCTATCAAAACACTTCACGTTTAGGTGCAGGCGGCTCATCCTGCTCGGCCTCTGCTACTATATCAATCTATGCTTGATTGGGATATTGAAGGTTGCTGCTAAAATGCCTTGGACTGTCAGCTCCGTGTCAACTTGTCCGTTGGAGGAAGGTCACCCTGAACAACGAAACCATAAATGCGCACACCTGGCCAATTAGTTACCCCACTTCACTCAATATTGACTAAGTAGTATGCTGGGACCTATGCTTCGAAATCCTAAAATTGCTTCTGCATGTTCGGGCTGTGTCAAATGAGCTGGAGCTTCAGAGCAATAATCTCAAAAAACAGATTCTGTTCAGCAACTCCGCGAGATGGCTGGCCAGCAACTCCCGCTCACCTATGTACCGCACTTACTCTGAGACCCCTAAGTTCTCAATGCTGTGAATGCTGACCAAACTCAATTGTGACTAACATGTATGTTTCGGCCACCAAAACTCGTAACTGAAAATTGATTATGTCAACCAATTTCCATCAAGGGTGAAGTTCGAAGAGAGGGACTCTTGAAAGCTCATGATAGGAATGGTCAGCTTTGGAGACTGCCATTAACTGTGAGAGTAAGGCGAGCTTGCGATCTGCAGCCATTGAAACGAAGCATAACCATTTAAACTTCTATGCACCTCAATTTCCGGAACTGTATGCATGCAATCATCATTCCTCTGCCCGCTGTGAGAGGACTTCTCTCCATGCATCCATATCATTGTAGCATAGAGCTCTCAACCCCAATATTAATTGAAGTCAACATTGTAGCGGTGAGACTCACAATGACTATGTGAGTTAACAGTGTGCAACTTACTAGATATTAGGCGCAAAATCAGAATCTGAGTGGGTATTCATGACCCATTTGTTATAAATCTTGGCATCGCCAAGTGCTTGAATCAGTAGGATTACCCCTGAATCATCCATCGTACCTTCACATTCTTTCTCTGTGCCTGTATATCTCCTCCATCAACTGCATCATCGTTGTGAAGGATATTCTGCAGACACGGCCCAGCTGGACGCATAGAAGGGAAGTTATGCTTACAATATTGCCTTTCTGATGGCTAACTTAGCTGCAGCATCCTAATACAATAGAATATCCTGAAAATACATTTGTCCTTCTGGCAGATATACCAAATGGAGATTTATATATCTCCTTGATCGATAACAAACTCAGTATGAACCCTTGCAACTCAGCTGTCACTCTCAAGGTCCCACATCTATCGAGTTCTGCAGATTCGAAATGCTGCACCAATTCTATGCCATGTGGTCACCTTAAATCCTCAAACATTCACGCATAATTACTACATTTAGAGAGTCATATGCAGCGGCACATGTTGTCTTTCAGGTTCTTGGTGCTCCATTTGGCCAGCACCAAGGGTTAGTCAATGTCGCGAGTTTTCTTCCAGTGCATCTGGTTCAATTCTATGTGTATTGGCTTTAGCCCACCTCACATTCTTGCATCCATACAGAGGATAGGAGTTGCTAACAGTTGGCATTAGGAATCAATCATTTCCGGTCCACCTGACAAGGAATCCATCAATTCCGGCACACCTGACAACATCCTATATCGCAAATGCAGACTGCTGTCCTCGATATAAGTCTGAACCATTGTAGTCATCTCTCCTTAACCCTTCAAGGCGCGCCTCGAATTCCATCCTCCTTGACCATGTGTAACTTCTTGCTCCCTTTTGCCAGATGTTCTAATGCACTCAATCCTATATTTGCTGCTTATATATTCTCTCCCATATTCCCCAACTTTCTATCTTCATTACCACAAATGGAACCTATGCTTAGCCAGGTGAGGAAACACTATTCACAGAAGAATCAAGAAGCACACATTGAGAGAACACTCACATTCAAGAAAGCAGCCAATATTCATTGTCCATCAAATAGTTGCCTTCGAATGATCTTCCATTGTCCATTGTGTGGCGGACGACAAATGTCCCCCATTCCATTTTTGAAGTGGGATGACGATACCAATCAGAGGATTGTTGATGATGAAAGTGAAGACCCCGGAGAGTACACCATATCGTCCGAAATTGAAGAAGAAGATTTGGATCACCTACAGGAGGTCCCACTTCTAGGCTAGGCGCGCCGGGACAAGTCATTATGAACTACAAGGGTCCCACTACCAAAAAAATGGAGCTGTGCCAATACTGCTGTTGCACACCCTCCGCTTCCAAATGCCCGGAATCCAGCTGGCACGATGGCACCACCACCGCTCAAATGCCAAAAGTCAACCCTCCGCAACACATTATCTGAGTCTGATCATGTACCATCCACCCAGGCACTGCCGCTACCCAAGTCTAGTGCAGACCAGAATGTTCCACAACCTAAGGCCAGTGCAGATCAGAACATACCCCAACACCAAAAGGCTACTTTTGAGGTAGCAAAAATGTTCATGGAGGTAATTGTATTCACAAAGACTCCATGGCCAATATTACCCAATGACAACCACACGATGGTTGGAGAAGCTTGGAAACTAGCCATTGAAGCTCAGGATGCTCAGCGGGCATTAGCAGCTGCTTCTGTAGGTACGCCATCTGTGTGTCCATTCCCTGGCGGTCCTTCTCCCAAAATAGGTCGGCAAACACGACAAGCTGTATGTCTTGAACTCTGTTTAATGCTCCTCTAACAGATTTCGGATATTGTCCACATTCCAAAATATACATAGTTAAAACTGAAGATTAGTACCATTTGAGGACACTTGGCAGATGGCGCACTTCAAACTGTCGTCCGTAAATACCAGTGGCATGTTTGCTCTGGGACTGAGCTTCGGATCCAGGTTCCGGAGCTCCTGTTTGACGATGCATATCTCTTCCAAGTTGTTATTGATAAGAAATCATGGTTCACCTGAATGGAAGTGCTTGATCTAATTTACCACCAATTTCTCTTCACCACCAATAGCTTGGGGCACCAGCCTACTACATCCCAGTATGTCAAACCTCTCACTCCAGACTTTAGAGCTAGCAGCTGCAGCTATTCATTGTGCACTGTTTGAATATGCCAGTGGAATTAAGGCCACAGTACTGATTTCTCAAGATGAACATCAAGGTACATATTGCCCATCCCCTGTGATAAATGTTACTCTGCAGGCCACTGCACTCATCAATCACACAGTCACAGGCCGCTTGAAACCCCCCTGCGGTGCAACTCTGCAAGGATAGGCGCTCATCACTTCCCGTTGGCACCCCTCATTCTTTCTTGACAATCATGTAGTTTATCCCGCACTGGATTCCCCTCTGTCCATGCTCCGCAATTCCGACTGGCACACCTCTATCTGGATTGTTGCTCTTATATTGAGTTCAGCACTCCTTACCCCACGCACACACACCCACACCCCCCCCATTTCGGCGCTCCTCCGCTATAATGGGCGCTCCTCAAGCCCCGTCAGTGCTCCTTCCCCAAGATTTGGCACTCTTTTCATTCTGCCCTGCTTCAACACGTTCTGTGTACACCTCTTTTCCACACAGCACTCCCCATCTGGCCCTCCTCTTTTGCTGGTGGTTGCTCCCCTTCTTCATCCAACTAATCATTGCCTTTCAAATCCCCATTCAGATTCGCAGATAGCTAACATCTCATTACACCTTTGTTAGTATCAAGAATCGAGCCAACATCAGCAAAATGCAATTCTATCACTGGGAGTGTCTGAGAGTTGTCGGACCACAATCCCATGGTGGTCAAATCCGAGAGTTGACTGGACAGATGCAGTGGCCTTCAGGTGCACCTGGAAGCACCTGGGAGCACCAGCGACAGGGTCTGGGAGCGCCAACGACTAGCCTGGGAGCACCGGTGACTATTCTGGGAGCACTGGCGACTAGCCTGGGAACACCTCAAAACACTGCAAAGGAGTCTGGGAGAAACGACATCTTCTTTGGGAACACTGCTGCTGCGCCTGGAAATGATAGCTAATACGTATCGTTCAACAATTTTTAAAACTCAGGTATTCAGTTTGTATTCTCATCTATGTATGTATGTATCTATTTAGCTACCAATCTACACACGGTATATCAGGACTGGCTGCTGGCGGTGCTTGAGAGCAGTTCGAGGTGTGCCTGAAGTTGACGATCGAGTAATCTCAGAGATACACTGGGAGGCCATGATCAAGCGAGTATGGAGAAGCAGTGGGAGGGTGTCATCGACTGAACTCAGAGATGTACGTCAAGGCCGAAATTGAGCAAGTTTGGAGATGCACTTAGGGGCCGTGATTGAGTGGTTTTGGAGATGCCCTTGGAAGCCATGATCGATTGAGTTTGGAGATGCACTTGGAGGCCGTAATTGAGCGAGTTTAGAGATGTACTTGGTAGCAAACATCGAGTAACTCATAGATGAACTTGGAGCAGTGATAGAGTGGGTTTCGAGATGCACTTGGAGGCCGAGATCAAGAAACTCTGACATGCACTTCGAAGCGGAAATCAAGTTGAACTCAGAGATGCACTTGGAGGCCGTGATCCAGCGAGTGTGGAGATGCATTTGGAGGCTGAGACTGTGTAACTCAGAGATCCACTTGGAGGACGTGATCGAACGAGTTTGGAGATGCATTTGTACTCCGCGATGGTGAAACTCAGAAATGCACTTCGAGGCCGTGATCGAGTGAGTTTGGGGATCCACTTGGTGGCGGTCGATATGAGGCGCGCTGAGTGCTGACACTCTATCCATCAGTTCGTCAACTTGCAACCACGTGATTGAGATGAGGTGACTTCACCAGTGAGCTCTCATGGAGAGCTGCTTGGTGGCAGTCCATCTTGTAGGCAGGCACGCTGGAAGCTGAAGCTACATTCAGGGGTCAACTAGTAAGCATGATAATGAACGGAAGACAGACAATTTTTGGAGGATGCTGTACTCGGTGTATGCTGTACTTGGTGTATGCTGCACTTGGTGTATGCTGTACTTGGTGTATGCTGTACTTGGTGTTGACTCATGATCATGGCATGGAGAGATTGAGAGGGATAACTTAACTTTGTGTTCTGCAATGATGGTAGAGAAAGAGAGATGGGGGATCAAGATGGGAACGATATGGAGGATATAAGCAGATATGACAAGTCTGGATACGACTTGCCTCATTTAGTGTGGAAGATGTTGTATCAGTGGTTTTACCCCCCGGATTGGCAGTAGTACCTGCCATATCAGGAATGGTCAATTGACTCCCACAAGAAATTCTGTTAAGTACCAGTTCCTCATGATGATTTCCTCCATCTCTTCTCATCTCTCTCGTTCTCTACAATTACCTAAGAACACGACGTTATGTCATCCCTATCTATCTCTCCATGCTATGATCATCAGTTAACGCTGAGTACAGCATACACCGAATACTGCATACACCGAGTACTGCATACACCGAGTACTGCATACACCGAGTACTGCATACACCGAGTACTGCATACACCTAGTACTGCAACATCTCATAATCGACTTTCTCTGGCACCCTGCTAGTCTCTCATCTCTCTGCTGACCATATTGTGATCAACTTTCTACATTCCCATGATGACAAGTTAACCAGGGAATGGAGTCACAGCTGCCGTTGCAGCTCCCTCACGATCTACCGCCTCCAGATCTACTACCTCCAAGTACTCCTCCAATCTTGATTGATCATGGCCTCCGAGTGCATCTCCACACTTGCTCGATCCCGGCTTCCAAGTGCATCTCTCACATCAACGATCTCGGCCTTCAAGTGCAGCTCCAAACTCGCTTGATCAGGGCCTCCAAGTGCATCTCTGAGTTCAACAGGATCTCGGCCTCCAGGTACATCTCTGAGTTACTCGATCTCGGCCTCCAAATGCATCTCCAACCTCGCTCGAGCAAGCTCTCCAAGGACATCTCTGAGTTACACAATATTGGCCTCCAAGTGCATCTCCAAACTTGCTCTATCAGCATCTCCAAATGCACCTCTGAGTTACTCGATGACAGCCTCCCAGTTCTTCTCCAATCTCGCTCGATCACGGCCTCCAAGTGCATTTTTGAGTTCGACTGCATCCTAGCCTCCGAGTAGTGTTAGCAAGAATTCGGACTGTGTCTGATATAGCGTTTCCGAGAAAACCTGGCCCCAGACGGTTCGGTCCGGGATAGTGCTAAATTGTTCCCTCAATCAAGTCCATGAATATTCATTACATAATTTAGTGTTTCGTATACGAAATGTGCAGCTTTGGACGGTGCATCCTTTGGTAGGCTCCGATTTTTGATCACTTCAAAACACCGCAAGCTGCTCAGAAATTTTTACGATCTGGGTGCATAAACACGGTTTTTGGGCTACCACTGGCTGAGATATGAAGATATGGAAATCGGAGACGGCCAAAAGATGCGCTGTGCTGAGCAACATATTTTATGTACCAAACACCAAACTCTCTGATCGATATTTGTGGCCTTAATGTGATGGTTTGCTTACAAAATCGTCGATTGTTGATGGGGTAAGGCCATCGCCACACAGACCTATAAAACCAGCCTGGTCCAAAACTGGAACCGTTGCTAACACTACCTTCTAGTGCATCTCCGAACTCGCTCTATCACGGCTTCCAAGTGCATCTCTGAGATACACGATCTCAGCCTCTAAATGCGTCTTCAAACTCACTCTATCATGGCCTCCAAGTGCATCTCTGAGTTACACAAGCTCGGCCTGCAATTCCATCTCCAGACTAGCTCAACCACCGTCTTCAAGTGCTTCTCTGAGTTCAACTTGATCTCGGCCTCCAAATGCATCTCTGAGTTACACAATCTCGGCCTCCAAATGCATCTCCAAACTCGCTCGATCACATCCTCCAAGTGCATCTTTGAGTTACTACATCTTCCACTCCAAATGTATCTCCAAACCCGCTCGGTCATGGCCTCCAAGTGCATCTCTGAGTTCAACTCTATCTCAACCTCCAAGTGCATTTCCAAACTCACTCAATCATGGCCTCCGAGTACATCTCCCAGTTTACACCATCACACCCTCCACGTGCATCTCCATGTTCTCTCAATCGGTGTCTCCAGGTGCTCCTGCAATTACGTTCCGTTACCGTCCGCAGACAGATTGGTGGTATGTGTATATATGGAGAGGCTTGGATAGATAATCCATGCCATATTATGATGTAGCGAATCTAGTGACTCTAACAAAGACGAATCTGATACACGAAATGCCTTGTGGTTATGGAACCGTAAAACCACTGCTTTGAGAATACGGTGCTACATCTCCCCCAGAGCTGCACAGAGGTCTCAAGCTACTCTCGAAGTCTCAGCTGCTCCAAAATTTGACTATCCTATATGTCAAATCTTGTAGCATCTTGAATGCACCTCCATAACTGCAGGTGCTTTGAGGAGCACCTGAGAATGCTGTTGCATAGTCTGAGAGCACTTTGGTTAGCTGCAGGGGGGCCTGGGAGCATCTGGGATTACTCGGGAGCACCGGTGAGGTCTACCGGAGTGTCTGGGTGGTTCGCATGTGGCTCCCCGACCAATTTACATTCTGATGATTAAACGACATTGGATCTCAATGTGATCCACTCGCCAGGTAAGAATACTGAGCAACTTCAAGGTGCGCCTCCAGCTCCTTTGCGCCGTTGATGAATTGTGTGTTCCTGCTTTCGTTGGCCCTGATGAGTTGGGTGAAGTAGTGGATGGTATTGATACCATGATTGATTGATATGATTTGATCGCTTAGTTGAGTTATTGTGTTGGTGCACCTGCACTGATGTTGGAATTACTAACCTTTTTCTTGTGTTCCGTAATGTAGCAAGGCAATAAATGCAATGTCGAAGAAGATGATAGCTAGTATGATGCAGAAGTGCTAATGAACAATAATGCATTCACGATATTCACCGTCAAGGGACATCGATTGGTCGGGTACATCCGGTGATTTTCACATCACCCCTGTAGTCCTCCGAATCAATATCCATAGGAACCCAGGCATCTCTCAGAGTTTGCTTGTGATTCCTGTGTTGGTTCGGCGACACTCCTTGGTGCATTCAATGTTCTCTCCGGTGCTCTGACATGTTCCAAAACTTATCACAATCACTCGCATGGCACTCATATACCAGTCATCTGAGATCCCAGTTACACCCAAGGCCGGCCGTAATGCCCTCCTAGGCTCTGATACTCTCCCGAAATTGATACATCTAAGTTTACACTCCACATCTTCTCAGACACTCCTGGAGGCTCCCAGTAATTTCAATACATTTCGCTGATGGTAGGTTTCAAATCGATGGAAAAGGTGGACGATCTGATGGGCATGCTGAGTCATTGGGTAACAATAAATGATGCCTGGCACAGACTGCTGCATTGGTTTTCAGTTGTCGCACTGCTTACTCACCCCAACCTGTTGTGCTGACCCATCTGATGACTGGGGTTGCATCATTGCAGTGCCATTTCGCAGCAAAATGGTAGGCCATAACATCGTCTAAGGTCTGTTTGCCCTCATCTGTAAGAAGTTTAGAGGACATGACAAAGAAGCCATGGCTTCTACACGGGCCGGCGGGCAGTTGAGACGAGCCACAGATCTCGAATGAGACAGTGGTCGCTAATGAGGAGTCTTTGGATCCCGACTCAGGCTGGGGTCAGTTCAGAGGTGTTCGGTGCCAGAGTCACATGCATCTGGTTAGTTGTTAGCCATTGAATGTTTAATTCAAACACTATTAACTTGGATTGAAAGCCACTTTTCCATAAAGAGAGATTGTTTGCTTGGCGCAGCAGGATGCCATTCTCCAGCCGGAGGTGTGTGACATTGGTCTGCTTCATTTCCTCCAGCTCCAACTGGAACGTGCCCAGGCCCCTGTCCACGTGGGCGGAGTGATGTTTCTCGATCCAGGGCCCTTCCTCCAACTTCTCCATTTCATGGTGGGCAGCCACTAACACCTTGCTTAGGCTGTCATGGACGGGCTCAGCAGGCTCCAAGTCATTGACTGTAGTGGCTAAGCTTGTGTTGAGGTTGCAAATCGTTGCGAATTAGTCGGCTTGTTTGACGCTCTTTGAGAGGTTACCATTCAACCTCTCCTATTGTACGTCCGTTGTAGCCCTGATCCAGTGGATTCCATGGTCAGACAGCTACCTGGAGCCATCGTCGATGACATTCATTTGTTTGGTGAGGTATTCTGCTGTACAATGTTCCCTTGATTGGAATTCCAAGGTGGCTGAGGTGGTGAGCCTGCTGCTAAACCTAGTTGACTTGCCCTTGGTGAATCTGTCAGTAAAACTGATATCTTGTGTGTTGTGAGTGTTGGGCAGAGTAGGAAGGTCCTTGAAGAGAGAGGCCTCATGCGATCTCTCTGAGCTGCCTCCAGTCCACTGGTTTGAAGGTGAACAAGGTCTGTCAGCCATCATGTGTTGTGTTTTGATCACTACCGATGCTCTTCAGGCCACCAAAAATTGAGTGTTGCTACCAATGTTGGCAAATAGCCTCTCTGGCCCTATAGCAGTGAATGTTATTGATGGTCGATCTCACATCTCGCTAGAAGTAAGTACTACATGAGGCCCCTGCAGAGGCGCACCTTAACATGACCAGAGCCATCCACCTACACCTCCAGCCAGCTCTTCATACAAGCTTAATGGTAAAGTTTAGTAGTCATGTTTGCACCATTGTGAGTTAACTCAACAATAGGTGGAGTTGCATCCCCCAATGGGCCTTGCAATACACCCCCACCAGATCAACCACATCGAGATTGACTGACTACTGATTGATAGCCTCCAGATTGCATGCCTTCGAATTGACCACCTCCAGATTAAGTGCTTCCCGATTGACCCTGTGCAGATTCACTACCTCGAGATTAACCACCCTCACGGACTCCTCTAATCTAGCTCGAGCAGCGCATCCAAGTGTATATCTCAACTCCCCTCATCATCGCCTCAGAGTGAATCTCTAACTTCAAAAGATCACACCCGCCAGGTTCATCTCTGAGTTCACTTTGTGATCATCTCGAAGAGCAACTCCACACTTGAGGCATTACATCCTCCTTGTGTAGCTCTATGCTTACAGGATCCCGCACTTCAAGTGAATCTCTGAGTTCCCTCAATCTTGATGTTCAAGTGCATTTCAAAATTTGTTGGTCAGAACCCCAGAGTGCCACTTACATGTCAGTTGATATTGGTCTCTGAGCCGATCACCATACCCACTTGAATATTGCCTTCAAGTTCATGTCTATATTCCGTTGATCAACATCTTTGAGTGCACCCTGAATTGCTCTCAATCATCTCTTGTAGCCAGTTCAGATATACATCAGCAAAATGTAAAGCAGTTCAGAAGCCACAAGCAAACCTCCCAGGCACTCCAGTCGATCTCACCAGTGCTCCCAAGTACTTCCAGATGCTCCCAGACCCCCCTGGAGCTAAGCAAAGTGCACTCAGACTCTGGAAGAGCATTCTCAGCTGCTCTTACAAGCACCAGCAGTTATGGAGGTGCATTCAGAATGGTACGATATTTGACTTATAATGTGGACACATGTTGGAGGCGCTGAGACCTCTGGGTAGGTCTACAGGAGATATCGAGAACAGCGAAGACCTTTCCCCAGCTGTGCAGGAGACATGGTGCCTTATTCTCACCGCAGTCGTTTTTAGGGGTCCATACCCACAAGGCATTTTGTTCATCATATTTATCTTTGTTAGAGTTACAACATTTGCTACATCATAATATGGCATGCATTTACTTTCTATGTCTCTCTATATATATACATATGGTCAATCTGGCTGCAGACTGTACACAAGCATGATCAAAAGAGCACCAGGAGAGACCTATTGAGAGAACTTAGAAATGCACTTGGAGGCTGTTTTCGTAGGAAGATATGTATTATTTCACAGTGGCCACACAGTTCAGCAGTGCGAAGCCAGCTAGTAGAGGCATACAGAGATACAGGGATAGTGGAGATGGACATCAGCAAAATGCAAATTAGTCCAGGAGAAATACACAAACCACCCAGGCACTACGGCCAACCCCACTGGTGCTTCTAAGGACTTCCAGCTACTTCCACGTCCCATTGGAGCTAAGCAAAGTGCCCTCAGACCGTGCAAGAGCGATCTCAGGTGCTTCAGAAAGCACCTGCAGCTATAGAGGGGCGTTCAGAATGCTACATTATTTGCTTGATAAGACTGTCAAATCGTGGAGCAGCTGAGATCTCGGCACAGGTCTGCCGGAGTCTTCGAGGGCAGCTAGACCTTTGCACAGCTCTATGTGAAAATTAGTGCTGTATTGTCACAGCAGTGGTTTCTAGGGTTCCATAACCACAAGGTACATGCCTATCATATTAGTCTTTGTTACAGTCACAAAATTTGCTGCATTGTAATATGGTATGTCTTATCTAGTTAGGTCTCTCTATATATATATGTGCCGTCAATCTGGCTGCAGATGTTACTTCAACTTAATGGGAGGAGCACCAGGAGACTCCGATTCAATGAAGTTAGAGATATACTTGGAGGCCATTGAGGTGGGATGATCCAGTTTGTGCCACCACCACCAGTCGGTTTGGCAGGGGGAAGTTGGTGGGAGATATACAGAAATACATGGTTAAAGGACACAGACTGTGCGCTGGGGGGTTGTAGGGAGATACAGTGATGACCAAGATGGATGGAACGACAGGAATTACATTTTTTGGAAATGCTGGCACAGATAGACATCATCTCATTATACAAAATACAGACTCTATCCTTCCCAGCTTTTGGCCCCATGCACTCTTGCCGAGCCTTCAAGGATCCAAGCAATTGGTGTGGTTCCTTTTACGGGCAGGCAACGTTTCACAGCCTCTGATCAAGTTGCTGTGCTCCTCGAGCCAGAATTGCATTGTCACATCAATTCCCTTTGGATGGCATGAGCGGTGGGGTGGAGTGTCACTGATGGGCTCTCTGCTTTCTAGCTCCACAGATTCACCACACTGTGATTGTGTCAACTGAAAGATGAACTTGGGGGCCACTGTTGAGCAAGTTTAAAGATGCACATGGAGGCCAAGATGGAGCGAACTCAGTGAGGGCCCTGGAGGCCGTGATTGAGCAAATGTGGTATACAAAATTCAGACTCTATCTTTCCCAGCTCTTGGCCCCATGCACTCTTGCCGAGCCTTCGAGGATCCAAGCAATTGTTGTGGTTCCTTTGACGTGCAGGCAACCTTTCACAGCCGCTAATACAGTTGCTGTGCTACCCGAGCCAGAATCGCATTTTCACATCAATTCCCTTTGGATGCCATGAGAGGTGGGGTGGAGTGTCACTGATGGGCTCTCTGCTTTCTAGCTCCACAGATTCACCACACAGTGATTGTGTCAACTGGAAGATAAATTTGCGGGCCACTGTTGAGCAAGTTTAAAGATGCACATGGAGGCCGCAAACTCAGTGAGGGCCCTGGCGGCCGTGATTGAGCATATGTGGGGATGCACATTGAGTGTATCATTGAGCGAAAATGGCAGCCATAGTCGAGTGAGTTTGAAGTTGCACTTGGAGGCCAAGAACAATCGAGATTGGAGGAGGACTTGGTGGTTGTTGATCTGGAGGTGACAGATTGGGTGGAAGGTGCAACGAGAGCTGGGACTCTATGCATTGGTTAACAAGTAATTGGGGTAATGTAGAGAGTTAAGTTCAACAAGGTCCACCATGAGATGAGAGATGAGTGACTGGCTAGGAGCTGGAGACAGTCTATCTCGGGATGATGAAGTACTTGGTGTATGTGGGATTCAGTGAATGCAGTACTTGGTGTTAACTCAGGATGCCGGCATGGAGTGATTGAGACGGATGACCTAACTTGGTGTCCTTAGGAGAAGGTATAGACAAGGAAGAGAGAGAGACAAATAAGAGGAGATGGCAGAAACGATCATGATTAACTGGAACTTAAGTGAATTTCGTGTGCAAGTCAATTTAACATTCCCACTATGGCAGGCACAACTCCATATCTGGCAGGTAAGAACACTGATACAAGGGCTTCTACACCCAGTCAGGCCACTCGTACCCCAGAATTCTCATACCAGCTTGTATTCACCATGTGGATGACATCTTCATCCCCCACCTCTCTTTCTCTTCGAGGACTCCGTCATCATTGTGCGATATGAAGTTGAGTCATCTCTCTCTATCTCTTAATGCTCTGATCATGAGTTGACACTTAGTACAGCATACACCGAATACAGAATCCACCCAAGAGTTGTCTATCCTCTCTATATTTTGATGATTATGAGTTTCGCCCTGATCGTAGCTTCTTCCTCCGGCATGCCTCCTTCCAAGATTGACCTACCAGCTAGCTTTGCATTGGAACTCAAAGGTGAATTCACCTCGTAACATTCCCACAGTTGTGACCTTCTTCATCTAACTGATAAATAGTGTCCAAGCATCCAGCGCACCATCCATCGACTACCTCCAAGCACTCATCTCATGTTGCATTATTATGGCCTCCAAGCCCATCCCAAATTCGCTCAATCATGGCCTCGGAGCGCATATCTAACTTTGCTTGATCTGGGCCTACATGTGTTTCTCCAAACATGCTTAATCATGGCCGGCAAGTGTATCTCCTAACTCACCCAATCATGGCCTCTAAGTTCATCCAAGCTTTCGCTCAATTATCACCTTTGGGCACACATTGACTAGATCTCTAGCACCACCTGCAGCAAGCTCAGATATACCTTGTGTAGATTTGGTAGCTATATAGCTACATAGATACATGGATGCAACTACACACTGAATACATAAGGTTTAAAAATTGTTGAACAATAAGTTGTAGTAATGATTTCCAAGCGCACCAGCAGCATTCCCAAAGAAGATGTTGATCCTCCCTAACTGCTCTATAGTGGTTTGAGGTGCTCCCAGGCTTCTCTTCGGTGCTCCCAGGTTCCCCTAGGCCTGCCGGTGGCCCTTTCAGGCGTATTGCTAGCGGTCTCTGTTGCTCCCCTGGTTGTGACCTGACCGCCCATATCACGGCCAATTTTCTGCCAACACTGTTATATGTATCTGAAGGCCACTGCATCAGTCCAGTCGACTCTGGGATTTGACTACCCTGAGATTCGCGTCTGACAACTCCCAAACACTCCCAGATGCTCTGAGAGACAGAAATACATTTGGCTGACAGACTGACCACTGGGGTAAATATATTTGGGAGACCATGGGGTAGATAGACATCATCTCATTATACGAAATACACACACTCTGTTTCCCAGCTCTTTGTCACACACACTGTTGAGAAGACTTCATATATGCATGCAATTAGTGTGGTTCCTCATGGCCTGGTACTCATTCATATCCTGTCACGCCCTTACTAGGCTCTCAGAGCCTGAACTGCTCTTTTGAGACCATGATCAACCAAATATGGTAATGCACTTGGAGGACAAGATTATGTCCAGTGAGAGCTGCACGTGTGGGGTATGATTCAGCGACTTTGGCGATGAACTCGGAGGCCCAAATGCAATGAACTCAGTCATGCAGTTGGAGGCCATAATCTAGCGAGTTCAGAGATACACTTGGAGGCCATGATCGCGCTAACTTGGAGGTTGTGATTGAGCGAAATTGGAGATGCCCTTGGAGGCCATGTTCAAGCAAGATTGGAGGAGTTTTTGGAGGTAGTCAAACAGCAGGCAGTACATCAGGAGGGAGGTACGGTGGGAGCTGAGACTCAGTTTCTTGGATAACTAGTGATTGTGCGAATGAAGAGTGATGAGTACAACAAGGTCCGCCGGGAGATGAGAGACTGGCCGGGAGCTGTACACAGTCAATCTTGGGATAATGCAGTACTCAGTGTAGGCAGAACTCCATGTATGCTGTGCTCAGTGTTAACCCATCATCATGGCCTCGAGTAAAAATCAGGGTTGACGTATCGTTCTGTTCTTAAGTGATGATCAAGTTGAGAACCAGAGAGGGAATGATGGGAGGAGATGGAGGAATTGATCGTGAGAAACTGGGACTTTAGAGAATTTGATGTACAAGTCAATATACCATTCCTGATATGGCTGGTACAACTCCCATTCTGGCAGGTAAGAAATTGATACCAGTTCTTCTCAACCCGATTCGGTAAGTTCTAACCCCAATGTCGAATATCCGCTCTAATCCCCCATATCGTTCCCCTCTTCATCCCTCATTTCTCTTTCTCATCTACCACTCTTTCATCATTGCCCACTCTATAGTTAAGTCTTCCCTTTGTATCTCTTGATGGCATCATCATAAGTTGACTCCAAGTACAACATACCCCAATGACCGCATATACCAAGTACAGCATACACCGAGTACAGCAAACACTGAGTATTGCATACACTCAGTACAGCTTACACTGAGTACATCATTCACCCAAGATTGCCTGTATTCCATTCATTCACATGATTACTAGTTGACCTGTGAATGTCACTTCCAGTTCTGGCATGCATCGCTGGATGATCAACCACCACCAGCCAGCTCTCAATGGGAGCTCAATGGTAAAGTCACCTCATCACATTCGCACGGATCCAAGTTAACTAACTGATGAATAGAGTCATAGCAGCCAGTGCGCCCCCCATCAACTGCCTCCAATTACCCCTCCAATATTACTCGATCATGGCCTCCAAGTGCGTCTCCAACCTCCACTCGATCATGCCCTCAGAGTCCATATTGCTGTTAACCCTATTGTGTTATGCAGGTGAATCTCGAAACTCACTTGATCACATCCTGCCAGTTCACATGACCATTGCCTCCAAATGCATCTCGAAACTCGCTGAATGATGGCAACCAAGTGTCTCTGTGAGTTCACTTGATTGTCATTTTCAGGTGTACCAAGAATTGGTATCAAGCACTACCTGTCGCTAGTTCAAATATATCATGTGTAGATGGGTAGCTATATCGATACATAGATACATAGATACATAGACACATAGATGAGAATACAAACTAAATACATTAGTTTTAGATTGAATCATAGGTAGTGGATATGATTTCCAGACGAGCCCGCTGTATTCCCAAAGAAGATATTGCTCTTCGCAGACTGCTCTACAGTGATTCGAGATGCTCCCAGGTGTGTCACTTTCATTCCTACATGCTCCCTGGCATGTCACTGGTGTTCCCAGGCCTGTTGTCAGCACTACCAGGCCTGTTGCTGGAGCTCCCAGGTGCTCCCCTGGTTGTTACAAGACTTCCAATATTCACACTGATTGTTCGCTGGTGCTCACAGGTACACCAGACTGCCACTGCATTGGTTCAGTCAACTCTGAGATTTAACCACCCTGGGATTCTCGTCTGACAACTCCCAAATATTCCCAGTGACAATATTTCATTTTGCTAATGTACTGTGTGTAGATGGATAGCTACTGAGATACATAGATACATATATATATACTAATATAGATACATCAATGCAAATACAAACTGAATACATGACTTTTGAAATTGAGCAATGATGAGTTATACCTACGATTTCGAAGTGAACCTGCAGCTATTCCACTCTCCAACCTGTTGCCTGTGTTTGCAGGTGCTTCTGAGATTATTGCTGTTCCTTCTATATCATTTCAGATTTGTTGTGAACTCTCTCAGGAGCACCCCAAAGCTACAGCATTGGTGCAGTCAACTCTGAAATTTGTCACAATCGTTTTCAGCTGAATCTGAAGTGTACTGCATTTGTCCAGTCTTGGTCATGATTTGACTATCCTGGGATTGTTGACTGACAACTTCTGCATGCTCTTTGAGACTCCCAGTGACAGAAATACATTGTCTTAATGCATTGAGTACAACTAGAACTATACTAGAGAGCATACTTGAAATGAGACTAGAGAGATTACTCAGAAGTATACTTCGAAGTTTACAATGAGGTTTCTATGTGCATTGACTTGGAGGATTAGTTGGTAATATACTGTGATATGTACTCAAGACCGTACTTGGAGTTGTACTGGGGAGAGTACTCTGACATGTACTTTGGTGCATCTTCAGAGCTTACTTCGGAGGGTACATTTGAGCTGCATGGGAGTGTGCCATTGCCCACATTTGGGAGCATACTTGAGTACATGCTTGTGACTGTACTTGAGTATGTACTCAGAGGTATACTTGGAAACATACTCCCAGTATATCAAGGCACATCTAGGGATCCTACTACGGAGCATACAGTCAAGCAACCTGGAAATGTGCGACTGTGTGCAATTTGGAGCATATGTGATAGCATACTTGGTACTTTAATTGTGAGGAAACTGAGAGGTATACTTGGGAGCATACTCTGAATGCACTTGGGAGTGTAATGAGAGGTTTGTTGGAAGCATACAATCACACAGATTAGGAGAGTGCAATCAAGTGTAATCAGGGGTGTACTTCACTATATACTTGGCATTGTGCAATGAAGTGCATTTAGCTATTTGGGAGTGTACAATGAAGTGCATTGGGCAGTATGCTTTCAAGTGTGCAATACAGTGTGATGTACAGTATTAAGCACATATCATTGCATTTGTACCATAGTAGTCTGGTTGATATGTAGGTCCACTGGATGTTATGATATCACACTTCAAACAAAGAGTGGATTATCATTCTAAAAACAGCGTCTTCATGCGTAACATGTTGTGCATGGTAACATTTCCTGGTGGATGGACAAAATGCACAAAGAATTTTATGTTGGTAGTTGGATGTCTTGTAATTAGGATCAAATTTTTCAGTGTCTTCTGGATTATAATGATATCTGATCCATATGGGTTACACACTCAACCATCTCATCCCATATCCAAAAATGGTCATTAGTCGCCATCCAATTCATGAAGTCCTCTTCAGTATGAATTAAAATCTTCTGTTAGAGTGAATTGTAGATCATATGTAATGTGACTTTTGAAATCATACTGTCCCACTAAAATTTGCACTCTGCACTGGCAACCCTCTTGATGTTTATCCACTTCTAATTGCTTACCGATTTCTTTCAGAAGTAACGAAATTCCACAAAATAATGCCTTTCATGATTGAGACACTATAGTTAGTTGCCACCTTAATATGTCTACCAAAGTTTTGGTGGAGACTTGGTATTTGTGGCTGGGCTTTCCTCCTGGCTAAGCTACCAGCACAGCTACTTTCCTTTCCAAAGGTGCACTGAAACTTGCCTGCCACTCCAGCTCTGGCTGAGGGGTAATGATATATCCTGGTTGATTTGTAACAAAGTGGATTTTAGCCTTATTTGCTATGGAAGCGGTACAATGGGTATTGGTATCCCCCATCTGAGCCACTACATCCAAGTAGTCCACAGATAGAATTTGTTACATCTACTACAATTGGGACTTCAGAGCACATCCTCAGTACCAAGCATGAAGAATGTTGTGGGGTGTCGTGGGCAGAGTTGATTATCATGGCTGCATAGTGACATTTCTGAGTCTTCGGGTAGCTGATCTTAAAGAAACCTTTCAAACAAAATGTACGCTTTTTGGCGCCACCACATTTCTGTTCAGTTCTTAGTCATATCCAAAATACTCTCAGGACATCAGAAGGAATGTTTACAATGCTCTGAGGTTACCCCTACAGAGTATTAGTTCCATCGCTCAAAATTTAATAGTGGGGAGTGTATAGGTGTACCCATCTCGATAGGAGTGTCAAAGCTACGATCCAGCGGAGAAGCACAGCTGTGTAAACAACTCAATCCCTATTGACCCAGAACTGCATAGTCTCTACCCAAAGCCAGAAGCAATCAAATAGTTGTTAGAATTGTGTGAGTAATCCACATTTTTGAAAATTTCCTTAAAATCTTTGTCATAAAGAAAACCATCTTTTTCATGGCTGTATAGCATGGAAGAGAATCCGTGAGACTCCCAGAGTTTAAGAGCAGATACGTATCACATCATGATTCCAGTTCATTTTAATAATTATATTGTGACTCAAATTTAACGAAAGTTTTGCTCGACAAAACTGTCAACACAATGTGAAGATATTTAAACCGAAAGGCTGCTTACAGAAATCAAATTTGAATGCAATTGTCAGTCGAATTATCAATAGTATCAAAAGAGATTCTTTGCAGATAATGTTCTGATAGTGGATTACTGTGAGACATTATTACTATCATTGCAAATTTTATAAGAAACTGATATAGTTGAGGTTTGAGATTAAGACTTACTCAGATTTTAACACAATTATATCATTTTATAATAACAGTATCAGTGTTGAAAATATTTCAGCATATATGCAACATTGGTCATACTATCAGTGTATTTCACATTGGTTTTGTTGTTTATACATAACTGATTTGAAAGTGGTAGCCACATACTACTGAAGTGGTCATCTGCAAAACATTGAAGACACCATGCTAGTTAATTACACAGTGTACTTCAATATTTCCCACTCTATATGTTCAGTATTGGACAATCTGCTGACTGGTTGTCTAGTGATGCTTTATGATGCTTATATTACTGCTTTATCATTGATTAGCTTGATTGGCAACAGCATTAACAGTTTATTCCATAACCAATTATGTGTTGCTAACATATGATATTGCCATCACAATGCATTCTAAACTAAAACAATGAGTAGAGTTCCTGCAGATACTTGATTGTCAGTCATTACTAAGTATTTTCAAATATGACATGATGCAGAGTAAAAATTATAAACATGAGGTAGTATTGTGAACAATTTCCAGTTCTGTAGAGTGGACTGCTAACATTCAACTTGGGGATAAATTCCGTATCATCTGTCAATCAACTATTGCGTCATGTTCTCAACTGAACTCTGGAGTGTATCGATTGTTGGATTCAGTAGGTGTAGTCGATATTATGCGGGAGCTATCTATGATGTATTATTGTCTAGTATGGAAATTGTTGCTGATTGCAGAGTGCCAGATTCTATCACTCAATATGGCTCTTGTCTTCCCAGACCATATTGTAGATACTATATCTGCTTACCCAGTTGCTAAATTCTTGAGTTCCCAGGTAATCACCTTGGAATAACGCAAGGCTATCATCTGGTGGATGGAATCATCCATGCTTGTTAATATGAGTGTGTTCCATCTTATCTTCCACTCCATGCTCAACTGCCATACACGAGATATATTACAATACAATCATATTGTGTATGGTGGAACATGCTTCTGTATGTTGATCATGAATAACAGTAGAGTTACTTACATGTGCTGCTGGGAACCGATGATGTAAAGGAAATCTTTGATTATGGAGATAATTAATTATGGAGATACTTAATCAAGGCAGATTGTAATCTGATCAGACATGTAATAACCCACACACACTGCCCAGTGAACAAGTTGTTGCTTTTTCTGGTGAGTTGCAATAACAATGTGAAAGTGTACACAACTTGGTCAGCATTGCTTTCAAAGTATTTGGCATTACAATATTGTGGTGGAATTACCAGATGTAGTATGTACCTAGTAGATATGCCTAAAAGTATGAGGTAACATATAACATACAATAATATTTTCGATTTCTCACTTGCTGGTTGGTTTGTGACTGTCTTGTTGCTGGAGCATATTCTGTCTATTGCTGAAACGCTGTGATTACTGTATAGTCAAGTCTTGAGAATGAGACTCCTACAGATATTAGTGCTATAATACACATTTTGACCAGGAGTATATCTATCAGCAGTTTCACTATCTCGGCATTCTTTCACTGATATAGCCATTCATCCTCTAATATTATTGAGTTCATGCATAAGCAGTTTGATAGAGTTACTCTCTCTTATGGGGCCCATCCTCTGAAACATAATATTAGAAACAACAAGACAAATCATAACGTCAAATTCAATCTCTTGTATTCTGGGTATTTAGTAGTTGGAACATCTGTTAATATGCAACCTAATAGTGTATTATCACAAGTACATTAATGCCTCATCTTTACTTTGATTTATTAGCAATTGCTTCAAAGTCTTAATCAGTGACCAACAGTACTTTTCTAATGTAGATTGTACCAATGCGTTGCATGCTAGCTAAATTCAATTTGTGGCTTGGTATCCGTTTTTGAATTGTTGCCCAATAAAATCAATCCCTCTAACACTTTGTACTTTCATCTTGACTCTCTGATGACTGGACAGTATGATGATATACTCTTATATCCAGCAGTGGGTAATGTCAAATTTGTACATATTTGCACATTATACAACATCTGCTGTGCTGGCAATTCTGATGATATACAACATTACTGTGCAGTGATCGACTGGTTTGGAATAGGTAGTGTGGTTCGTACTTATCTGCGCCACTACGATTGCCTTATATACACCATCTGGCTATGGTAACATAAGTGAATCATCATATTTAAATCTGCTAGCATGTTATGTAGTCTCCCCTCATTAATCAACATGAGTCATTGGCATCCTGCTGCTCCCGACATCCTGACTGACCCAGTTGTAATGTTATGAACAAGTTATATGCAGTGGTAGCATATTCATACAGTTCCCTTGTATTTCCATCACAATCGACAAGTATCATTATTGCCACTAAGGGAGAATTCCTATCAATTGATAATAATTCATACCACAAGGATTTAGTTACAATTTTGCCACATGGCCGCTCAGCTCAGGAAATGTAATCGCTATATCATATCTGAACCTGCTACATTAGTAAAATGTATGTCAGTTGCTTGAAGCTGCCATAAGTGTCTGAGAGAAGGCAGAATACTCACCTATAATTATCAAATGTGATATGTGATCAAAGTCAAGAAGAGCCTGGGAGTGGGTGTCAAAGAAATTTGAAACTCTGGGGACCATCGTTAAAGTACAGTGGCCAAGTTTGTGATGAATTAACAGTATATTAGTTTGCAACAGTGAAATGTAAGTATAGATCTGACTACGGATAAATATTTTCAATGTATGTTGCCCATTTGCAGATAATGCAGCAAGAGTAATTAAGCATCTTAGAGATGTGGAGGGAATACCAGAGCACCAGAGAGAATATTGACAATAGCTATAATCATCGACCAACTATACCAGCATTGTAAACACTCATTAATTGTTTACTAGGCTCAGCAGTTGGGTTGTTCTGTATACTGCAGTTTATACTGGAGGCTCTCCAGACCTACTCCAGCAATTGAATACCCTTCACAGCAAATATAATCTCTTGATTATTATTGTTCATTATTAGCATTTAAACCATACTGTACTTGCTGAATATATACTCCAACATTCAATCTATGAATCAAATTGGTATTCTAGTATACAGAAAAATAATGCAATTTGATCCATAAATATACTGAAGGGACACCAAGACATTATCTGTTCTAAATATTCCAATTATATTATTCAAATAAGGTCTCAATATTACTCATATTGTTATTCATCTCCCCAGACCCATAACTGAGTGGAACACCCACATTGTTAATCGTGCAAAGCATCTGGAGGCTGTCATTGCATTTGTTGATAATTTGTATCTGTCGATCGGGAAAAATCAAATTCTAATGTTATATAATTTTATTTTGGATATTAGACCAATGTGTATTGAAATTTCAGTGATCTCTATAGCAAAATTGGATTGGTAAGGGAATATGTCATTTACAAATGAAGGATGGAAGTACTTTCTGTAGATGCAGAGCATAGAACTGGTGTGTGAAGAATCAAATACCTGAGAGGTGAACAAATACAGGACAAACAGCTCTGATTAGGATGAAAAAAAACATGTCCCAGTTGAGGAACATTCAATGGAAGGGAAATAAAGTGGCTGCACCACTATAGTTGGTCAGAGTAGACAATGTCACATTAAATTAGTATTATACTTCAAAGGAAGAAATTTACCTAAATAATCATCTTGAGAAAACAAAACTGTAACCTTGCATCCAGTCATACTTTCAGACAGTGTATAATATACAGCGGCAGGGGCCGGTCTCAAATATTCAGGAGCAATACATTGAAATAACTGAGATGTGATAGGGTTGTATTCCAAGATATTGGCAGTAAAGAAAAATTGATATCAAATTAGATTCAGTACTTTCATTGATATAAACCATAATATTTTATGTTAAACAACTTTTGAAAGATGTGCATCATTAAATATAATCACTTTAATCTAACTCTAACATTGAGCCTTGGAGTGTAAATTCACCCAGTAACTACCAACTACTGTTCAGTGGACCACATCTACCAATAGGTTATGAATCATACTAATCAATCTCTTTAACAATCTATCTTATGGAGTGTAGTTAATATTCTAAGTCTAATACAAAAGTAATGAATCAGAGGATGATACTCACAGTACCTGATACTTGTGGATTGATATGAACAGAGTGATAACCTGGCATTGGAGATATAGAGGCTATATGGACAGAAGTACCTGCTAATGTGTACTGAAAATCTGGATTATCTCTTGCCTGTTCCAACCTTACTTAATCATCTAGTACTTCTCATCTGGTAATATTCACCATGTACTCTTTATGTACACAATAACCTCCATAAACATTTTGACAACCTCACAAGTTGCCCTTTGCTGATGGGAATGTTGTGATATCTATTGGCCATTGGTTGTAGAATATTGCAGTCTGAACTGAAATTTGTAGTAGAAACATCTGAGTTGGTGGTATATCGTCACACTTCTATACTTTGATGCAGAAAACTTTAGTATTAGAGCAATAGGTGAGCCATTACCCCAGCTGGTTATCTAGAATTTGGAGGCGAAGGGTATATTATAACTATATCAGTATGACACTGTATTTCTACCTATGGCATAGTAATAGTTATTAGTATCTTCAAATCGCATGCCTGTCTGTACAGGAGAACCTTTTGTCAATCATGCAAATCATGCTGATCAATGTGGGACAACCTGGTCCACTCTCTGAGATCTTTAACTGTATCATACTCAATCCCCAGATTGGGTTACTCATTGATCCGCTTAATTCCAAACAACTAAATCCAAGGTATTTAGTCATCACTAATTGAATACAAACAGTCACAGATTGGAAGTGAACTCTGTGAGGGTATATGAAGATTTGACTCCATTCTTTCCAATGCCGTTGCATGCGCAAGGTAAGCATCTTAAGTTTTCTGCAAATGAAGATTTCTTGATGTGCTGGCCATAGATTCAACATTACAGAATTATTGTATACTGAGGTGAAGATTGAAGCTTGATAGCAGAGAGACAAGTATATACTAGACAGGATAAATGATGGAATCTTTTGTAATAACAGTAGGAAAATAGCATTCAAGAACCAGAATTTGGGTTGAAGAGGATATAAGCTGAGGTGAACTTTGAAATACACCACAAGAAATCATCTCAGCTGTTTATATTAATGCCATAGATTCTTGTGCTTTGTAGTTGTTGAAAAACCAACAGGTGCACTAGAAGCTACAGATTCCTAATGTCCAGTGTGGAATGTTAGTACATTTTTACAATATTGCAAGTGACACAGCAATAGAAGATTTATTCAACTGAATGCACCTAGAATTGAACTGGATGCACCTGAAGGACTCAAGATATAAACAAGGTTATATCAATAGCTTGCCCTTTCAGGTGGCCAAAAGAAGCACTAAGTGATGTGGAATAATGACTGCCCCTGCATATAGGATTTCCAAAAGTAGTTCTTGGGTAAATAGTTGAAGCTTTGTAGGTAACCAGGCGGTATGATATTGCTGCCATCTATCAAGAATTGTGCTACTGAACAGAGTTGAGGTGTTGGATTGCAGAGATCTGAGTGTGTTGGGTACAAATGCAGTGTATTATGAATAGCTGATGAATAGAAATGCCTGTACTTGACTTATCCACAAGAAGGACAAGCTATATTCATGCTATACAGTTGATGTAGTATTCTGTAGTGATATTAGCAGTCAATCAGATACTATAGTGAAAGTATCTTCACTTGCATTCAATCATTCCAGGAAATATCTGTTGAACAGATTAGCATTTGTGATATTCAATAGATGGAGAGAATGACATAATTGATGTCGAACAATATAGTTATCTGATGAGAGTGGGAATTGAGAGTACAATAGAAGAGAAGCAATGTAGAGAAAGAACAGTAAGGTACAATGAGAATTCAGAGGCAAACTAATAGTTCAAGTTGTTGTCAGTGCGAATATTGCTGGCGAATGGGTTATTAACATTTGCTCGCATGCAAATGACATCCTCTGTAATCGTCTCAGTACATTGAACATTATTTAATTACAAATTCAATCAACGTTTTATTGCAACAATTATTAACTGATATTCACATAATGGAGTTAAATGATTGTATATGTCATGGATAATGTTAATATGTTTTGGGTGAGATCTCACATCAGTTAAATGAAAGATAATTAGATACAGCTAGGATAATCACTTCCACAAAGTGCATTTTAGTCACTTTGAGCCTCCAGAAGTGTCCAAGAGGATGGGGAGTATAAACCTAAAGAGTGAATTTCAGGAGAGTATCAGAATCTCGGAAGGCATTCCGGCCAGCCTTTGGAGTAACTGCTATCCCTGATGACTGGTACAGGAGTACCATGGGAGTGTCTCGGATAAGTTGGGGAATACATCAGAGCCCCAGACAGAACTTTGGGTGCAGCTCAGCGTGTCACCAAACTAACGCAGAAATCACCAACAAACTGTGGGAGATGCCTGAGATCGTCACAATATGTATTCAGAGGACGTGAGGTGATCTGAGACTGTCTGCATGTACCAATCGCATCAATTTCCCTCAATGGCGAATATGATGCAGGGATTATTGTTCATCATCACTTCTGAATCATACTAGCTATCATCTTCTTAAACATTGTATTTTTTACCTCGCTATATTCCGGAACCAAAGAACAAGACGAGGGATTGAATCATGAACACAGGTACACCAATACAATGACCAGACTACACTATCAAATGATATCAGTCGAACATGAAGTCAATGCCATTCACAACTTTTCACATCTCATTAGGGCCAACACAAGCAGGAACTCAAAATTCATCAATGGCACAAAGAAGCTGAAGGTGTTTCTTATATTTGTGGATTATTCGTACCTGGCCAGTGAATGAAATTGAATCCCAATGTCATCTGGCTCCATTTGTGATATCTAACAAAGGTGTAATGCGATGTTAGCTGGCTGCGGAATCTGAATGGGTGTTTGAAAGGCCATATGATATTATTCGATGAAAGATGAGAGCAACTACCAGGAAAAGAGGAGCGCCTGAAGGGTAGTGCTGTGTGGAAAAGAGGAGAATACAGAAGGTATTGGAGGAGTGCGGAATGAAAATCATGAGCGCCAAATCTTGGTTGAGGAGTGCCGTTGGGGATGGAGGAGCACCCATAGTAGCGGCGGAGCATCAAAATGGGTGGTAACCAGTTGGGAATCCATTAGTGGAGCACCAATCCCGGCAGAGAAGCACAAATGGGGATTAAGGAGTGCTTTCCCAGCGGAGGAGCGCCAGAAATGGGTGGGGGGAGGGTAATGAATACAGAATGCAAGATAGGAGCGACAATCCAGACCAAGGTGTGCCAGTGGGAATTGAGCAGCTACCATCCCACAGTGAGGAGAGGGGAGTGAAGTAGAGGAGTGCCTATCGCAGCGAAGGAGTTGCTAAGAGAGGAGGAATGGACTGCAGCACGCAATAGATGAGAATCAACCTAGGCTTGGGAGCGCCTAGGAGAATTGAGGAGCACCAATCCTACCAGAGTTGTGCCTCAGGAGGGGGGGTGTAAAGCGGCCTAGTACTGTGTGATTGAAAGTACAGCAAGTTCTGGAGTAGCATTTATCACAGGCGATGTGCAAAATGTACCTCGATAATCATCTTGAGAAAACATGACTGTGGTCTTCCTTCCACTGCCATAGAGAGACAGTGGAAAATAAATAGCCGAAGCTGCCAGCAATGGAGTCTGCTGAGTGAGAGGTTGGAAATACTGGGATGTTGTAGGCTGGCACCCCAAGCTATTGGTGGTGAAGAAAAATTATTGGTACATAAGATCAAGCACTTCCATTTGGGTGAACCATGATTTCTTATCATCAATAACCATGGAGAGATAAGCATCATCAAACAGGAGCTCCTTAATCTGGATCCAAACCTCAGCCTCAGAGGCCAAATCCAACTCGTAACTACAGACAACCATCAGCAAAATGAAATTATGTCACTGGGAGCCTCTGGGAGTGTCTGAGAGTTGTCGGACCACAATCCTAGGGTGGTCACATCCCAGAGTTGACTGGACCGACGCAGTGGCCATCAGTTGCACCTGGGAGCACCTGGGAGCGCCAGCAACAAGACTGGGAGCGCCGACGACAAGCCTGGGAGCACCTGCAAGCGCCAATGACAAGCCTGGGAGCACCTGAAATCACAGTACAGAAGTCTGGGTGAAACAACATCTTCTTTGGGAACGCTGCTGGTGCGCCTGGAACTCATAGCTACTAATCATCGTTCAACGATTTTTAAAACTCATGTATTCAGTGTGTATTCTCATCTATGTATCTATATAGGTACCCATCTACACACGGTATATCTGGACTGGCTGCAGGCGGTTCTTGGGAGCAATTCGAGGTGCGCCTGAAGATGACTATCCAGTGAACTCAGAGATAAAGTGGAAGGCCGAGATTGAGCGAGTTTGAAGAAGCACTGGGAGGCCGTGATCTAGTGAACTCAGAGATTCACTTGGAGGCCATAATCGAGCGAGTTCGGAGATGCACTTGGAGACCGTGATCGAGCAGGTTTGGACAAGCACTGGAAGGCCGTGATCGAGGGAACTCATAGATGCACATGGAGGCGGTAATCGAGCGACTTCAGAGATGCACTTGGAGGCCGTGATCGAGAGAGTTTCGAGATGCACTTCGAGGCCGAGATCGAGTAACTCAGAGATGCACTTGGTGGCCGAGTTAGAGCGAGTTTGAAGATGCACTTGGAGGCTGTGATCAAGCAAGTTTGGAGATGCATTTGGAGGCCTAGATCGAGTAACTCAGAGCTGCACCCGGAGGCTGAGGGCAAGTTTAACTCAGAGATGCACTTGGAGGCTGTGATCCAGCGAGTGTGGTGATCCACTTGGAGGCCATGATCGGGCAAGATTGGAGACATACTTGGTGGTGGTCAATAGGAGGCGTGCCCTGTGCTGAGACTATGTCCATCGGGTAGTTTACTCACAACTGTGGGAATGTGATGAGGTAACTTTTCCTATGAGCTCTCATTGAGAGCTTGCTGATGGCGTGTGATCTTGTAGGGAGGTACGACGGAAGCTGAAGCCACATTCAGGGGTCAACTTGAAATCATGATAATGAAGGGAAGACAGACAATCTTAGGTGGATGCTGTACTCGGTATATGCTGTACTCAGTGTATGCTGTACTCAGTGTTAACTCATGATCATGGCATGGAGAGATAGAGAGAGATGACTTAACTTTCTGTTCTGCGATGATGGTAGAGAAAGAGAGATGGGGGATGAAGATGGGAACGAGATGGAGGATACGAGCAGATAAGAGAAGTCAGGGGCACGACTTGCCTCATTGGGTTTACAAGACCTTGTATCGGTGTTTTCACCAGCCAGATCAGGAGTAGTACCTGCCGTATCAGGAATGGTAAATTGACTCGCACACGAAATTATCTTACGTCGCAGTAGCTTATGATGATTTCCCCCATCTCCTCTCATCTTTCTCTTTCTCTACAATCACCTAAGAACACGAAGTTAAGTCATCCCTATCTATCTCTCCATGCAATGATCATGAGGTAACGCCGAGTACAGCATACACCATGTACTGCATTCACCGAGGACTGCATCATCCCATAATCGATTGTCTCCTGCTCCCAGGCAGATCTCATCTCAGCGTATCGTATTCAACTCAACTCTCTACATTCCCATGATTACAAGTTAACCAATGAATAGATTCCCAGCTGCCGTCGCACCACTCTCCCGATGTACCGCTTCCAAATCGACTTCCTCCAAGTACTCCTCCAATCTCGATCGGTCATGGCCTCCAGGTGCATCTCCAAACTCGCTTGATCATAGCCTCCAAGTGCATCTCTGAGTTACTCGATCTCATCCGCCAAATTCATCTCCACACTCGCTCGATCACAACCTCCAAGTGCATTTCTGAGTTACACCATCTCGGCCTCCAAGGGCATCTCCAAACTCGCTCGATCACGGCCTTCAAGTGCAACGCAAAACTTGCTCGATCAGGGCCTCCAACCGAATCTCTCAGTTACTCGATCCCCGCCTCCATATGCATCTCCAAACTCGCTCAATCAAGGCCTGCAAGTGCATCTCTGAGTTACAAGATCTCGGCCTCTAAGTGCATATTCAAACTCGCTCAATCACAACATTCAAGTGCATCTCTGAGTTACCCAATTTCGGCCTCCAAGTGCATGTCCAAACTCGCTCTATCACGGCCTCCAAGTGCATCTCCAAACTTGCTCAAATTATGGCCTCCAAGTGCATCTTTCAGTCCACTCGATCATGGCCTGCCAGTGCTGCTCCAAACTCACTCGATCACGGCCTCCAAGTGTATCTCGGAGTTCAACCAGATCTCGGCTTCCAAGTGCATCTCCAAACTCGCGCTATCACAGCCTCCAAGTGCATCTCTGAGTTACAAGATCTCGGCCTCCAAATGCATGTCTACACTCGCTTGATCACTGCCTCCAAGTGCATACCTGAGTTCAACTAGATCTCGGCCTCCAAGTGCATCTCCGAACACACTCGATTGTCGCCTCCATGTTCATCTCCTAGTTCACACAATCACGGCCTCCAAATGGATTTCTATGTTCTCTCAATCATCGTCTCCAGGTGCTCCTGCGATTATGCTCCAGTACCGTCTGCAGCCAGATCGGATGTGTGTATATATGTAGAGAGACTTAGATAGATGATTCATGCCATATTATAATGTAGCGAATCTTGTGACTCTAACAATGATGAATCTGATACACGAAATGCCTTGTGGTTATGGAACCCTAACAACCACAGCTGTGAGAATACGGCACCATGTTACCCACAGAGCTGCACAGAGGTCTCAAGCTGCTCTCGAAGTCTCAGCTGCTCCAAAATTTGACTATCCTATAAGTCAAATCTCGTAGCATCTTGAATGCACCGCCATAACTGCAGCTGCTTTCAGGAGCACCTGAGAATGCTGTTGCAGAGTCTGAGAGCACTTTGCTTAGCTCTAGGTGGGACTGGGAGCATCTGGAATGACTTGGGAGCACCGGTGAGGTCCACCGGAGTGTCTGCGAGGTTTGGGGGTGGTATCTGGACCGATTAACATTTTGCTGATGACAGTTCGATGTGCCCCACCTGCCAACAAGCCTGGACCAGTATCTATCTTCAGTTTTAACTTTGAATAGTTTGGGGTGTAGTTATTAACATAAATTGGATAGACGAGCATTAAACAGAATCCAAGACCTACAGCTTCTGGTGTTTGTAGATCAATCTCGGGAGATGGCACACCAGGCAATGAGCACATAGATGGTGTGCTGACGGGAGCATGTATTAATGCTTGTTGCTGATCCTGACGTTCAATGGCTAGTTTCCAAGCTTCTTCAACCATCAAGAACATATCATCAGATTACATTGGGCCAGAAGTCCTTGTGCATACCATGGTGTTGATGAACCTGATTGCTACCTCAAAAGTAGCCCTTTGTTATTGCGGAATATTCTGATCCCCGCTGGCCTTGGCTAGCGGCACTGCCTCGGCGAATGGTGCAAGGTTAGACTCAGATAGTGTGTTGAGGAGGGATGGCTTTTGGCGTTTGAGCAGTGGTGGTGCCATTAACTCAGCTGGAGTTTGGGAATTTGAATGCGGAGGGTGTGCAATGACAGTATCTGTATGGCTCAATTTCTTTGGCAATGGAACCCTTGTAGTTCGCAATGACTTATCCCAGCATGTCTAGTCTTGATGTATGACCTTCTATTTGTGAACAAAATTGTCTTCTTCAATGTCGGAAGATACGGTGGACTCTCTGGTGTCCTCACTTTCATCATCAGTGATGTCCGGTTTGGCATGATCATTGTGCTGCATCAATGCTATCGCAGATATCTCTCAACCACAATATGATGCACAAAGACAGATCGGTGGAAGGCAAACATTTGATGGGCAACGAAGATTGGCTGCGTTCTTGAATGGAAGTGCTCTCTCACGGTGTGGTTCTTCATTCATCTGGGAATATTGAATCCTCACTTGGCTGGGCGTAGGTTACATTTGCTGTAATGAAGGTAGACAGTTGGGGAATGTGGGAGAGAGTATATAAGCAGTAAATATAAGATTAAGTGCAATAGAATGACGGGAAAACTAGTGCAAGAAGTTGCACTTAGTCGAGGAGGACGCAACATGACATGTGCCTGACAGTGTTTCAGCAAGATGACTTTCATTCAGCATCTATATATCGAAGACAGCAGTCCAGTGATGTGATTTCGGATGGCGTGGGGTGCACCGGAATAGATGCACCCCATGATAGGTGCACCTTAATAGTCAGATTCCTAATGCCAAATGTTAGCCACTCTTATCAACAACACTCTGGATGGATGCATACCTTGTTAGGTGCACCGGAATAGATGGATTCCTAATGCTGAATGTTAGCCACTCTCATCAACAACTCTCTGTATGAATGCAAAATTGGAGGTTGGCTAAAACCAATGCACCTGAGCCAGAAGCAGTGGAAGACAACTGGGGACATTAACTACCGCTTGGTGCTGGAAAAACGGTGCGCTGAGAAATTGAACGGAAACTTATGCCCCTGCGAATGACTCCTCTAATAGTAGTAATCATGCGTGAAAGTTCGCGCATCCATGGTGGCAGCATGGCATAGAACCGGTTCAGCATTTAGAATCTGCAACACTCGATAGAGTTTGGACCTTGAGAGTGATAGCTGAGTGTCTAGGGTTCTTACTTAGTATGTCATTGATTGAGAAGAAATATACATATCTGTATGTGGTATATCCACCGGAAGGACACATGTATTTGCATAATATTCTGATATATTAGGATGCTGCAGAAAAGTTAGCAGGCGATAAGGCAATATCGTATGCATCAATTTCCTGTTATGCGTACATGTGGGCTGTGTCTGCAGAATATCCTTCACAACAATGTCACAGATAATAGAGGAAGAAGACATTCTGGCCTAGAGAAAGAATGGTATGGTGCGATGGACGATTTAGGGGTAATTAGATCAATTCAAGCACTTGTGAATGCCAAGTTTGCGAATAAACGGGTCATAAATACTCACTCACATTCTGATTTTGCACCACATTTCTATCAAGTTGCACACTGTTAAATCACATCTTCATTATGAGTCTCACTACTACTAAAGTTGACTCAAAATAAATGATGCAGTTGAAAGCTATATGCTATAATGGTATGAATGCATAGTGAGACATCATCTCACAAAAGGCAGAGGAATGATGATTGCATGCATACTGTTCTGGGAATTGAGGTGCACCAAAGTTTAAATGGTTATGCTTGAATTCAATGGCTGGGGATTGCAGGGTTGCCCTACTCTGACAGTTAATTGCACTCTTTGAAACTGTCTTTTCTTAACTAAAGCTTTTGAGATTCTCTGTCTTCGAACTTCTCCCTTGATGGGAATCGGTTCACATAATCTATTTTCAGATATGAGATTTGGTGGCCCAAACATACATTCAGTCAGAATCCAGTAAAGTCTGCATTCAAAGCACTGGGAACTTAGGCCTCTTTGAGTTAGTGCAGTACATGGGTGAGCAGGAGTTGCCGGCCATCTTGCAGAGTCACAGAGCAGAATCTGTCTTTTGAGATTCTGATTCTCAAGCTCCGGCACTGAAGGCAGAGCCCGAACTTGCACAAGCTATATCAGGATGTGGAAGCATTGGTCCACACATACTGCCTAGTCAATATCGAGTTTAGTAAGGTTACTAATTAGCCAGGGCTGCGCATTTATGCTTCAGTGTGCAGTGGCAACCTTCCGGCAATGGACAGTTGATAAGGACCTGACAGTTCAAGGTATTTCAGTGGCAGCCTTCACATACTGATGAAGAATAGATCCATATATTACCATAGGCCATGCGGAATGTACTGCCTGCACCTAAACGGGAAGTGTCTTGATGGATTATTATCGATGTGCATAGCATCCACTAATTCAAAGTCAAGGATAAGATGATGAGAATGAACCAAACCAAAATAGAGAGTGCACTACGGACTGGGGGTACATGCTAATCAGTGGCTTATATGTCACCAGTGGGGCATACCCAGGAGGGAATGATACAACCACAATGAGTCGCAGCTTGTTAATGTTGGCATGATTCAAAGCCAACAATGTCATTCCGGACTGGATTGCAGATTGAAGTAGTGCCTGAACTTCAATCATATGACAGGACATACCCACCAGCGAAAGCTTCAGGTTAGCCATGAATCCCTGCATGGTGTCTCAGCATCCAACGCTGTGGAATACCGATCTGAGGTGCACCTGAACATCTATGATTTGCCGGTATAAGATGTGGCTTTGCCATGAATAAGTGAGCCGTATCTTATACTCTGACACAAGCACTCAACATTGCCTAGACTGTTTTCTTGCCAAATGGGATTGGCAAAGATGCTGTGCTGGATCGGTCACAACGCTGCTTACGGCATATGCCAAGGATTCTCCGATGCACCTGAAATTCAATCATCGGGCAGCAAATCTTGCGGCTTTGTGATTGATCCACAAGCCGGGGTCTCATATCCTCATATAGCTACTCAACATCGCCTAGATTGTCTGTATTGCCAACAGTGATTGGCAAATATGCAGTGATCAATTGGTCATAATATAATCTACCCAGGACTCTCCGGTGCACCTGAACATCAATGATATGCCAGCTAGACTGGGGTTCTGCCTCGCACCAGCAAGCCGTGTCTCTTATTCTGACATAAGTACTTCATATGGCCTAGACTGTCCTCTTCTGAAATCCAAATGGCAAAGATGCAGCGCTCGATCTGTTATAATGAGACTCACGACATCTGCCCAGGATTCTCATGTGCACCTGACAGTGATTCAATAATGCTTGATTTATCCCTTTGACTTCAAAATGCATGCATGGCCTCAGATTTCTGGGGTAGGTCAAATTTGCAGTGGAAAAATGATTCTAAACCCTTTCCTGTATCATTCAAACAATTTGACTCATGATATAGATGATGAGATTGGCCAACCAGAAACTCGTATTTCTGCTTATTAATTGACTTCTTCTCATTTTGGTCATTCATAATAATCAAGAACACCAATGAAATCCCACTCTGGCCATTCTTGATTTACAACACCACAATTCCAACATCACAAACTCAAAATGGCGGAGAGAATGGATTTATATTTGCAGTAGAGTGTGCCTTAGAAACGACTTGTTTGACTATTTGAATCAGTTAAGAAGATTATGCTGGTTTCATGTTGAAAACAGCGTACCTTGATGAAGTATGCAAACATACTATGATGATGGTTCATCAGATGGCAATGTGTCTCCAGTCTCCATCGGCTGGTTGCTATGGTCCTCACAAGACTCCAGAATGCGGTGAATTCTCAAAGTCGTGATGTTCAGTCGACACATCACGCTATGCAGGACTAGAATATGGGCCACTCCAGAGTGTTGATGGAGATCACTCATGCAGTTATCACAGCCCCCAGGACACATATTCAGTACCCATCTGTGTGGGACTCTGCTGTGCCCTAGCCAGATGACTCATGCAAATGCCTGCCACAACTGATTCAATAACCAGAACATCAGAGTTATTACTGCGCCGTTTCCACCTGCGAGAGTTATGCCTGTCGCGGGTACTTTAGGTGTAGTGACAAATACAAAGGGATTTTGTGAATCCCAGAATGTGAGCTGTATTTCTGTGCATCGATCATTTCCCATTTCTGCATTCATGTGAGATATATCTCCATGATCAGCAACATGCTCGGTGAGCGAGCACTTCATATGACGAACTAGGTCATGAAGATAATACAATCACGCCACCTTTTGTGGAGGATGCACCAGTGAGCACATTTTCATTTCTCTCATGTTCCAGAAGAAGTGCCTCTCTTGATGTGTCATCTTGGTCAGCTTTGGAATTCACTGCAGATTCGTGGACAAGCATAGGCAGGATTGTCTCTCTCAGCTATGGGAAATTGGAGAATCCACCCAAGTATCGAGTGGCCATCCATTGTACCATTGTCCAAAAGCCATGAAGATACCCTGGGTGTCTCCCAATATTATCGAAAATGATGCCAGCCACCATCTATGCACCCTCAATGCTTCTGAAATGCCCCGAGAAGCGTATCTCCCCGCCAGGGTCATCAGTTGTGCTTGCTCATGCTTGGTTCACTCGAGATCAATGAGGCGTGCAGTCTCCTTTGCTATCTGGATGAATGATGTTCCAATGCGTACTGTCCATTCCGACCAACTCCAGATTGTCCAAGGTTTTGTGATATGCATCATCCGGTGCGCCACATGCGCTTGAGGTTTTTCATCTTCGGTCCGGATAGCATGCGTCGAACTTATCACAGCGGAATACAATGCCTCTGTAGTTCCGTGCATTTCCATTACAACATCTCCCTCTGGATCTTCAGCCGCACCTGAAAACGGCAATGTCATCTGATAACACCGGTCATAGAGTGAATTGAGTCCCAGAGTCATGGTGACGTGAAGTTTGAATCCAATTCTCCCTTTCATCGCAGTGTGCCAGCCAACACTGTCTTTAGTCGTGTACTGATGTGATCCATCAACAATGCCGAAACTCCATGAACAGTATGAGAGTTGGCCGTTGCTTGATGGTTTCGCTCTGAGTGTTGAGGTATCATATAAAACATGCTCAACAATTCAGCGGTTTTCTGGCTCATGAATTCTGGTGTTCAGATCCTTGTGGGTGAGATTTGCATTTTCGGTGTGCAACATGTTTAACAGTTCGAAATTGGTTCCATATGTCATCTTGTTGATGATACTGTAGGTTGCCTTTGATACAATGGGCAATGTGATCAGCAGGATTGTTTAATGGGCTCAGGTCAGCACTGAATAACCAACTGCTGGAGTAGTTTGGATCTCTAAAAGGCGGCCGGGCACTGAATTTCGTCTCTGCAATGGATACCACTCCCGTTCCTTATCCATAATCATGTTATAGTCATTCTGTGCCATATTCACCCACTCTTCAAGGGTATTCCCCCACTCAATTGATAGCAGCAACCCCTTAACACCCTTCTCAGTTGGCAATTTGCATATCATAGCTGCTGTCACCGAGGAAAGAGGCTTGCCAAGTTCCATTGCATCTGCCACTAGTGGTTCTGGCATATCTGAATGCCAAATTCATCAACTCACAATGAACAATATTGCGCAAACCTGGTGCACTGGAAAATTGGTTCCAGACAGGCCCAGAACCGAACACTTGTTGCCAGGGACTTGGTCAGTTTGTGATTGCTGAATTGGACGCGTATTCAGCAGCCTGGCTGCCCAATCAAGACGCTTGTGTTCAAATTTGTGGTTGATTGCATTGGGAACAGTATGCATTACCGAACTGTTATTTTCTGGATTGAGGACCTCCGCACCATCCTCCACTTGCTTCTGAACCTCTCTTGCACCATTTTTGGTTTTCTTTTCATCCTCAATGATCTCTGTTAGTTGCTCTGATGTAAGCTGGGCAGATGGGCTCATACTTCGGCATTCCTGAAATTCTTTGTGTTGTCAGGTATTTCTCTGACAAGCTACCATTGGCAAGAATATATATATCGATGGAATATACACAGCTGTATTCGTTCAATCAGAACTTACATCAATACAAGTATCACTCTCTGGCCCACCATCCTGTTCTGCCTCCGCTCCTCCACCCTCTTCAGGATGTTCCAAAGTATATGCTTAGTGATTATCAGTTGCATACATCTAGCCATCACAACGCTGCCGGGGATTACCTTTGCCGGTCTCATTACATGGTGAGGAATTTCGTTCCTTGTAGATCTCTTCGTTTCTACCAATTATGTTTTTGGATTGTGTCCAAGTTTCAACTTGACAGCATTTGAAAGGCAACAGTTGTACGAAATCTGCCGATATATGGAAGCATTCATGAACTGCCTGGTTGAATATATTCGCATATACTCTTCGTCCCATTTGTCCTCCTCCAAGGTGCAGCTGAACAACGATGACAGAATGTATGGCTCTTTCAGGGCTATGTTCTTGTCAATGAAATAAATCAACTTTACCTTGTGCCTCACATCTGTGTACGAGGCATGGAGTTGTTTGGGGGATTGCAAAATATTGTTGCCATTCGACACCCAGCGGGTCACAACCGCAAAGATTGTATTTGGCAACTGTGGGATGGTACCGCTTGCCTAATTGCTAACACGGTCGCCCGAATCCGTTGATGGTAGCTTGATGCCTCCTCTTCCCTTTTCTCATGCCTCTTGAATTTTGCTTGCACATGTCTTTAACAACATCTCAACACACTGCCACCGAATCCATTGAGTAATATCAAATTGATCTAATGGGAACATGTTCTCGAATGTCTACAAAACACTTGCAATTGCTGTCTCCCAGTCCAACGGTGCACATAGAAGCTGTTTGAAATTGTGCTTCCTCCAGACAATGGATCAATGCTTCTTCTCGAGACACCCAGCCACTGATACTGTCTTCCTCCTGTCGAACGCACGGTAGTTGGCCTTCACTATCTTTTAGGCAAATCGCTTCAAGGAGAATTCAGTTTGCTTCAGGATGGGTAGGTGGTTGCCATCTATAGCACCCAGGTTGTATAAATCATTGCTCTCATGATGTGAATCCTGTTTGTCATAGGATATCTCCGGCAATCCGGGCCAAACTCTAATCTGTACAACATCTTTCATCTGCCGTTGCACTGGCAGCTGGAACCTATCTGTTGGGAGGATGATCTGGGTTCTCCCAGGTACATGGGAGGAAGGTTGAGGTGGACAAGTGGAGCTGGACGACGTTACCCAATAGACTGGATGATTCCACGAGGGTCCTGGAGGCACTCTTTGAGCACCTGGAGATGACGGACATTGTCTTGAAAACTGCAAAGGGGGTAATATATCGGACCCACCATAACCACCTTAGTGGGGGTCATATCCTCTCCACTGTAGCTCATAACTTGGAAATCCTGGGCATGTGCTGGTGGTTGGTTGTGAACTAGGTGTCTTGTTAAATGGAGAATGCTGATAAAACTGCCAAGTGCCTGGAAGTGGCTGCTTTGCAGGTGGGTAACCATACCCATGCAGTGGATAATATTGATTGGTGTGTTTCCCAAATCGACTGTCATTCCCAGTGACAGTTCATGAACAGTTATCTGATCGTACTGAATTGTTGTCACATCATTGTCACGAACCACAAAAACCAACTGTCTGAGCCATATCACCTGTGTTTGGTCGAGATCGCTTTGTTGACATGCTCTGTAAACAAAGATGGTGGCAAACAACTATCAATTCAAGATGTAATGTAGAATAAATCAGAGTATGCTTGGGTAGATTGCAGGTAGTGGTGACCTTCAGCGTAATGATGGGCATCTTATATCCCATTCTGTTGTCACAAACTGTGGTGTTTAATTACACCTGTGCTCCATGAAACCAACACGGCTGAGAAAAAGCAACCTTAATCACACATATCCTGCCTTTCTTTGTTATATGCTTGAATTCATGTACGAGGACATTGGATAGATGCTCTCCAGAGTTCACTTCGATGACTTTGAAGGTTATAGAAGGGATATGATCCGATATCTCCAGGAACCCAACAACAACTATATCCAGTATGATGATTAGCATGACTAGGGATGTTACACATAACTTGGGCATGTATGACCTTGCAACCTCATTCAATTGGCGGCCTGTGAGTCAAGCAGCAACAGTGATTGCTTCCTATTGAGCTCCATCTTGAAACATCATGGTTCTCCTCAGGATCAATGCTCAAGTCAAGGATCATTACGGAAGCAACCATCTGACCAGCCTATCAGTTCCCAATGACAATTTCACAGGCATTCAGCCAGTTAGGAAACCCACCTATGCATTGTATTAAGACCATCTACCTTTGGTATCAGCTGCTTGGAGGCTCAAGAGTAGGTATAACTCACAATTCCTCAATGACATAACGTAAGGCCCATTGTTGGTGATTGCAGTGATGGCAACAGAAACCTTCTCTTTTCTGCTAACAATTTTAAGCAGATCATGTGCTTGATTATTGTGCGGGATATGATTTATATATCCTGGTTTATGAAGAAAGCTGATAGGAAGGTGACTTGATTACATCCTTACCCTGCATTTGGCGGGGTGCGATGCAGCTGTGAATAGGATACAATAACCAAATTTAGCTAGCATGTTAACCGATATCCCTGTGACTATGAATGACCCTGTGAACATCATCGAGATTTATCCGAATACCTGTTGACTGACCATTTCTCCAATATGGCCAACACTCGTCAGAAACATATTGAATGCAGTATATGCAATGTGAAATTATTCAACGAGAACAGACTAGAGGCTCAGTATCAACACTATCACCTAAAGTCAACCAATGAACGGCTATTACCTGATGGAATTTCACGACCTACACGTTTGGATTGACCAAAGCCGTTGTGGTTTGACTTCACTCACTGCACCTGAATGGGCATCAATGAGCTAGTCATCTAATGCTCTACCCATAGGCAATGTTCCAGGTGCACCACCACCTGAAAAAACTCCGGACGAAGACACTGGAGACCACTAGCAGCCATATCTGAGACATACCCCCAATCCAACAAAGACAGAGGGTCCTAGGTAGGTAGTTGGAGTGGAAAATGTGGTGGGGAAAGGATATTGCAAAGCGACTGGAGTGTACAACAAGCATTGCAAGTGCACAGAACAGTGGAATGTATGGCATCCATTTCGGTTAGCCCATGACCTTCAATAAGCCTAATCATGCAGGAAGTAAACTGCCATGTGGATAGATCAACATCTTAGGTGTGGACTGCACAACCTCCAAACCAAATCATTCCAAGCAGCAGATGCCCTATGAAAGCTCCTCTCTGAACTCAATTTGTGGCTTAGCGATGATTGTTGGATCAAATATCATTCACGTATGATCAGAACATTTCAGTAGAGGGATATTTTCAAATGTATACAGTTCCTTTTGGCACATCTCCCATAGCAGGCTCACCTCGATTTGACACTGGTGCATCTTGCTGATACTGAAAGTCACCGATTACACAGCGAGGTGAACATTCACGATTGGTGGGGAGATAGGCAAAATCAGCTTCCTACTGGAGTGCCAATTGTGCCAGTCATTTGTGCGTCCAATACCAGTCAGTTGACTAATTCTTCAGGTGATCAGCATGCTTGGAAATTGAATCTCACAATCAGTAATATTCCAAACGATAACTGCCATACTCCTCAGGAGCATGCCTGAATTCTCTTGGGCTGATTATCTGTCACCCAGAATGTGTGAAAAATACTGATGAGGCATTGCATTCTGCGGTTGGAACTGTGCTCTCCCCACTCTGGAATCTTGACATAACTGGTTCAAGCTTGAAATGGAACTGAGCTGATGTATTCCAGAGACAATGATGTCCTCTTATGGGTGCCAGGGCCGGGGATTGTCTGGAACAAGTCATGCTTGCTGAAGTCTGATATGTCCCATATGGAATGTGTGAAATTGACATAGCTGTGCCAATGGGGCATTCCACTTTTCGACCACTTGATAACTCATGAGATTAGCATGTTTGCTTGGTCCTGCTGGACAAAACAAATAGTGATGTTGTGTATACTGTTGCTGTTCATCCAATCTGAAACTAGTTCTGGCACTACCCTTTCTACAATGTCTATCAGCTTTGGTAGCCTGATGAATTGCATCTGCTACTCTAGGGTTTAGTTAAACACTGATTGCACTGGTTGCTCAATTACCTGCAATCTAGAATTATCAAGGATCGATTTGACAATCAATTCCCATTGGTACCACAATATCCAGGTCTCCGGCGCATCTCTAAACCATTTGGATCGTTGAATGCAACTACTAGCAGGGAGAAGAGATCCCGAGCATGATCAGAACACTGCCAGTGAATTGTGCTCCAATTCTTGCTTGCTCCAAGGGTGATGGGAAAACTGCGACCAAGACAGCCTCTGATGAAATCGCAATCACAGCTGTGCATGCATTGGGTGAATTCTCTCTACTTGTTAGCCAACACAATCACTCTGATCTATCACTCACAGCACTAGACAATGCCCTGAAGTGAAATTACAAGAAAAATGGAGCAGTCTTAGAACAGGAAATGTTGAAGTCTGCGAAGGACAAACTGGAAGAACAGTCGGCAAGGGAATCCCATCAGTTACGAGAACAGAAGTTTCACAAAATGCGTGCTGCAATGGAGGTTCAGTTGCATGGAGCTGAACTGATTACTACAACGAACCGAAGGCAGTTTCAGGTGAACCTGAATAGAGCATGACAAGTGGCAACTCAGTGGCCAGATGCTGATCGGCAGTAGGCAAAAGAGCAATTGCTGCACGAAATCCATCCAGTGACACCAGTCAAATTCAAGCTTTTCAACACATCATTCCAAGACCATGAGTGACAACTATTGCAAGAAGTTGGGACTACGGTAATTGGTCCCGGAAGGACATTCACAAAACATTTACAATCATGTGGACTGTGGCAGAAGATGATGTTTTGGAGGGGGCAAACATGACCACTGAGATATGTGTGGAATTTCAGGTATGTCGATCTCATGCTGAGACTGACAGCACCTCCTGGAGTATCCCTGATACTGCCAGCATTGTGCATGGGCTGGAGAGAGAGATTTATAGTATCACATTGACTAAGCAGATGAGGTTCAAGAAGGTATTCTCCATCTGCATCATCAACTGTGAAGCTAAGTGGCAGGCAATTGGCATTCATGAGCTCCGGAAAACCATCGAACAGTGCATCATCCCTTTTGGATATCCAAAGATACAACTTGTGAGCCATATGTCACACTCAATTCAGCGAATGGTTTTGGGCGACAATTTCACCACTGATATTTCTGAACAGCTTCATATCAGCAATGTGAAAGAGGCATATCGATCTAACAACAAAGTGATTGACATTTGACTGATGCTGAAGCACAATCACTGGAGTACCGGGCTTGACAATATGGAGGAGATACTGTCTTTTCTTGCCCTTCAAGGCTGGTATGATATTGACTTGGCAAGGGCCCTCAACCTACAATCTGCTGCCAATATACTGTGAAATACTCGCTGAACCTGTCTTTTACCCACCCAGCATTGTCAGGAATGCTCAATTTTCCGCGCTGTATCACACCAGGTGCATCATTTGAGAGAAACTCTGGTCCATGGAGTGTGCAGAAGTATCAAAGTAACCTCACTTGGAAATGCATCAGAAGATTTCATAATTCCCAATTATGAATGCCTATTCTGTCAACAAATTGAAGAAGACGGAGGACTCAAAGTAAGTGGACTGGTGCCGGGATATGATCACAATGTACTCCTTGACAGTATATTTATTCAACTTCAGAATGGGCTGTTATACTACTATCAACCATTTCACTGCCCTACATCTGTTGAGCATCTGGGACTTGATTGGAAGGTAGAATATGCCAATGCCAACCAAGGGATCATGCCTGAATGTCAAAACATCTGTGTCCAATATACAGAAAGTGAAGACAATGACCTTGATAACACCGTCCAATGCTGAGTTCTTTCATTCCCTGTATAATTGTGTAGCTGGACTCCACCAAATCAGATCCTCCAATTTCAGGAGTGCCTGCCCACCGGAAACAACATATCAACCTTCTCTACGAGGTGCAAGAAGACTCATAAATGGATATTATGTCCACAAGCTTGAGAATTTGCAGAGTATACAGTTTGGCATGCTTGGGCTGCTCGTGTTGACAGCTTCATCTTGGATGTCAAAGAGACTGAGCAAATGCATATTGTACCTGTCGGAGCAATTGTTGGATGGGCACATTTGGTGGGAGAGAATGCTGCAAAAGATAGAATCAATACCATATGGCTTGCAAATAATCACGTGGATTTGGATACAGACTGTGCTGCATATTAAGTTACAATGCCTGAATCAAGGTGTCCAGGAGGAAGATAGTAAATCCAAATGTACTAATTGATATGAACATTGATTATCACTCCCCGAGAGTGTGCCTGCAGGTTTGAGGTTTTACCGGAATAGTTTTGGGGATGTGGCCAATACTCCCAATAGCTCCAAAATTTGCAATTTGTAATAGTTTCATTTTGTAGCATTTTGAAGACAGCTATACACTTTTCAGAATATTCTTCAATTCTGTTCCACAACTTGTGGAGCATTGAGGAGCACATGAAGTAGTCTCGGAGCACCTGAGAGCTCATCACTGTGCAGTTAGTCTATTTGGGACCATCTGGGACCATCTCGAAGGATCTGTGTGGCTGTCCAGAGTTGCTCAGTTTTGACTCCCAAACCATGTTACATTTTGCTGATGCAAGGAGCAGTAAGTCTCTAATTGCTATACAGGATAATACATTGACGCTTAGAAACATTTGATGAAATATCTGACAACCCTGAGTCATTCAGGAAAAATATTTTTAGGTTCACATGGAGTTAACATGGAGCGATTGGGTTGCAGAGCAATGACTGCTATTTAAGATTCACTTTTAAAGTGCTATTGATGAAGATCAAATTACAAAATCTATTTCCATATGCTGTCAGTGGAAGGCGCAACCAGATGATTGAGGTAGAGGCTAGTTAAGACTGAGTTTGAAGCATTGTGAATATACAAGCCTTTGAGTAAAAGCAGTGAATGTGTATATGGGAGTTGCTGGTGTACAGCAAAATTGTATTGATGATCTCTGTGTTTCAAGCTTTAATCTCTATTGATGAAACTTGAACACCTGAAGCTGTTTTAGAATCTGTGAAATGTTGTCCCAAACACACAAATTCGGTCAATGTGGAGTGTATTCAAGTTTCTAAAAATTGGCATTAAGAATCAACATGCAGTAGCGACCTTCCTTGAATGGGCAGTTGGTATGGAGCTAGTCAAGCCAGGCTGCCCAGCTGTAGGATTGTGATATGAGTAAAGAAAAGCTCTGGATAATAGCTGAGCCGGAGTAGGATCTGAAGCTTCCATCTAAAAGTGTAATCTCTTATACATCCTATGAAGGACAATATTTACACATCACTGCTGATGGTTTACAATCTTTCAACAGAGCAGAAAATATATTCCGGAATACAGCAAAGTGATGGATTCCTAGTTGCATGTGAATGGTATAGGTGTAGTAGACATGATCAGTGGATTGAAGGTATGTCTGAACTTTAACGACAGATCGAAACTACTCAAACATGTCATATTCGAAGGAATATGCATTCATGGTAAATGTCACAATAGCAAACATCTATAGATTGCTGATTCAATGTTTGTCTGAATGTCAAATATAGGCCCAAATTCATATGGCAATCTATCATATTAATTTTGGCTAAAATATGTCAGCTACATACCATATATTACCACAACACAACTGGATATTACCAATGGTATCCCTGAATTTTCCATTGATGGAATAATTTTTGACTTGACTTTCTAAGTAGTAAGTCCCTCCAATTATATTTGATATCATGGCAAATCTGACTATGAACAATAGCTCAGTTGTTTGCTCTGGGATATTGCAGCCTGATGTTTCTGGTACACCTCCATATCCCAGGGAGTAAATATAGGTAGTTCTCTTCTCTCTATGAATCTACATTATTGCACTAGTGTCAATTATCATAATATCATGGGAGTCTGGAGTTTGAACTTCCAGCTGCAGGGTAGGGGAATTATTACAATTCTGATGCTGACAATGAATAACAGAGGGAACTTTGTATTAATTAAACAATTCTTGTAGTAAAGGTTTCCATCTGCCCAACTGGTATATATGCTGAAGGCTGTTAACAATTATACAAACTGGTTTCATTGCTTATTTCCCAGACATATTCTATTGATTTATCCCCAGTCTCACTCTAACCAATATCAATATAAGAAATGACAAAAATACAGAATCAATGGCTGACAATACATACTGCAAAAAAAACTGTAAGGCAAAATATATTGATACACTGAAGTGCCTGTATATAAAAAGTGGCAATATTTAGCCATTGTTTATCAGATTGCCATAGTTTAAAATTGAATGAAGCATAACTAGAAATTACTGTATATGGCGCTATATTATTTACAACATTGGCACAAGTATGTAGTATTCTCTTTCCATTCTCCAAAAGCTGCATAACAAAATCCTTCCAGTACTCCAGAGTATAGTAAACTATCTAGGTTATATATTTCAATCAATACATTAAGACACAAAGAATAATGATTTAGGCAACTTGGTGGATATCACTTGCTTCATTATCATAGCCACTGGGACCTATAATCAGTAGCCATATGTTTTTAATGCTGTTGTACCATGGCTTGACAACCTGTGCGAATAATGGGAACAGGGTAGTGTTAGCAACAGGTTTGGGTAACCCGCCACCCATCTGGGTTTGAACCACAAGAACGGGTTGGTCTGGATCCAGACCCATGCAAAAACCTGACCTGCTGGCTCTTCATGGGGAAAACCAGGACCAGTAGCCACCAACCTGTGGGTATGGTCGGGTATGGTTAGACCAGTCGGTTGCAATTTCCGGTTGTGCTTTTCGGGTTTCGCAGCTATGGTTGCATTCAGATTCGCTACTGTGAATAGTAAAATATCGATATTGGTATGTCACAGGTTATTTTTGATGTATTGGATACCTTATTGAGCAAAGCAAACAGACTCACGCGCCCTGCCACATCATCAATATGAGCTTCAACCACGCCTCAATGACTGTTGGTCTTGCATCTGCAGTGATATGAGTGGTGCTTGCTCACAAGCATTCATAAACAACGATATGGCAGCCTTAATAGGCAGATATCGATGGGATATTCCTGCCACATCCTCCAGGACAGTAACAACTTTTTTCATTTAATGAGCTACCACTAAGTATTCTTGAGTCTTTTAGCATATAAAAACAGTCAAAATGATGTATATACACCATAACAGCCACATAACGCTATGATTAACCATGATGGAAGGCCAACAATCATTGAGACTCTGTTGACACTCATTTTCATGATGGGGCGGGGAGCGTTTCACTTCATTTCCCTATAAAGGCAGCCAATACTCCGAGATTGATTAGTTGGAACCTGTCAACCGCCAGATTACCCAGGATACACGACCAACAATCGTTGACACTCCGTTGAGGCTCTGTGTCAAGATGGGGCAGAGAGGGTATCGCAATCTGTTTTGGCAATGAAGGGAGCCACCAATTCCTTTCTGAAGGGCTGCAACCTATCGGCGGTGTGATTACCTGGAACGCATGACCAACAATCATCGACGCTCCATTGATGCTCATTGTCAGGATGATGTAGGGAGCAGGTCAGATTAATTTTTGCCAATAAAGGTGGCCAATACTTCAATTATGAATAACCACAACCAAATTGATTTTCAGTTAACATACTTACATGACCTAAATGTGTTTACGCTCCATTGACGCTCATTTTGGCATGGGTGTATTCACAATATGGAATCATTTTATTTGTCGTAGTCCATCATTCACATTGTTTCGGCAGGCATTCTAGAGGTATCATTCATTATCTTCTTGATTACTACATTTTTCGTTAATAATACATATAATTATATAATAATAATCTCTAACATCCTGTGCCATTAGATCAATGCTCATCATCACTTCCAGATTTGCTCAATAGGCTGCTCTGGTCTTCAAAATGGATGTTAGCTACATTACCACACAGCAGATAGTGTACTAACCAGTGGATGTTCCTTCACCAGTCAGCATATCTGGATCAAAATCTGTATCGTGCTGGCTATCCTGGGCAGATGCATCAAGAGTAAAAGATTCATCACAGGGAAGAGATTAATGTGAATACGCATATCTGGGTGGCAAATTTACCCTTTGGGAATGATCAGCTCCGGGATTGTTACAGGTTGCGGTGGGTGGCATACACGGCAGAGGTGGCGACGGCTGGGATGTCGGCTGTCTGCCTCGGTCGAGTGAAGGTACACTTGTTCCTTTGCGTCTACAGTGTGTCTACTGAATCATTGTGGTGCAATTTTTGCAAGGAAGGCATCTGGCCATGTGGTTGTGACGAAGCATAGCTGGGTGTCATTCTACCGCAGCCTTCACCTTGTTATGCCCAGGAAGCTTGACACCCTGCTTCTTGTCTTCTCGGACCTCGATGGGAGGTTTCTTGATCAGATATTATGTTTCCTCAATTGCGGCACACAAAGACCCCTCTTTGGACAAGTTGACCATATTCAAGGCCAGGTGCATATCGGACTGTTCCAGCTGTACCCGACCTCCTTGCCTTGCCATATCAGCAGACATGTTGAAAACCTACAAGAAATTAGTTGCTGCTTCTGACAATGAGATTCAACTATTACCTCTACCGTGTACGCATCTGTAGCCTCCTCTAAAGTGATCTAAGCATGTTTCGTCCACTCACGGGGACGCTTATGAGGAAAGTTTTCAGCAACAGTCACTGAGCTGACTACATCTTGATGGTTAATTTCACACAGTGTGTGGGCAAATACCTTTGTTGACGATGGAGGTTTCCCAGTATGGGCAGCAACAAATTGGCCAACTAGCTCTGCGTGGGCACCTGCTGTACATTGTAAGGTTCATCGACAGCCATTCACCAAAATGTGGATATACTCACATCGAATTGCACACTGCTTTGTATTCTTCTCGCTTCCAGACGTACGGACAATTTTCAAATGTGCATCCTGGGTCATAGGCTAGGGGGCTGCATTGGCAGCATCGCGGTGGACGAACTGGTGTCTGTATTCTTGCTGTGTGCGAATGAGTGAGGTATATGATGTAGCGCCTGCCATTTGGCTCGATTCAGATCGGCTCTCACCTGGCTGAGGTGGTTGTGTATCCATGTATTGCTGGTGTTGAATAGTAGAGGAAGATGATAACGAAAAGAAGTGAGAAGTCCTGAGGACTCTATAGTTAGTCTCAGGTCAGAATGGAATAAGTAGCAGCCAACATGTTTGTTATACTCGAGATGAATCTTGCTGAGTATATCTGCAAGCTGCTGGGGTTTCTCACCACCCCGCAATGTGCAATCAGTTGGTCTGATGCGGTTTGTTTGTGAACAGGGATACATTTCAGTGTACGACAGCCGCAATCACATGATTGCCAGATATACATGGGACATCATTTGACGGCAAGGATGTCTGCAGTTGTTTGTCCGAAATTATCTCCAAGTTATTACCTGAGACTGACAATGACACTCAAGTCATGTTGTACGGTTAGCATAACCATTCCCAATTCATTGATAGTCAAAACGGAGATTTTGCTTCGTTCAAGATGAGTAAACCTACCAACCTTGACATAAAAGATGCAGCTTGCCTCCATATTGTCCATATCTTGCAACATCCAACATCTCGCCCAACAACGAAGTGAACGCAAACACCAATGGTCAAAGCTCCGAAAAAGAACGTTTCACCACATCCGGTGGGCAAATATGGCAAATCAACAAAGCGGTCTACCCAACGACGTCATCAGCAAATCAAGGCAAGAGCAGCTAGGAATTCGACAGAGTGCCAGGCCATGGGGCATTGCACAGCTTGCGACCCCAAAAGAAGGTTGCTGCTGAGAAATGAGGAGAAACGCACTTCTCAAGTATTGAAGAGAAAGAGAAATGGATTGAGGATTATGTTGAGAGAGAAACCGCTAGTGCAAGGAAGCGAGTTGATAACGCAGAGGAAGCGATTCAGCAGGAGCAGGAAGATACAAAGAAAGCTGAATATGCCGGATTGACGAACAAAGATTCCGAAAAGACATTTCAGGAGATGATGGTTGCTATCAGAGACAGTCTGAGTAATCATGCAAGTTCTGACAATGGGGAGGATAGGGAAGATGAGGAAGATGAAGAGACAGAGCAGGGCCAGCTGAGCGATGATGACAAACCCGGCTGGGTGATGAGCACAATGACCAAAACAGTACAGCGGCGCAAGGAGAGGTTTCGGCAGCAGCAGATTAACCTTGGCAAATAAACACAACTGGGATGGGAGGATGCAGCCGATAACTTCTGTGAATCAGAAACAAAGTACGCCACAGCCAAATTGTAGGTTCCGGCAGTGATTAAACCGCAAACAGATAATGATGCGTCAGCTCCTGCACCGACAACGTTTGGACAGGGTATGGAGTGTCTTGACATTGTCTCCGGAATATCGCTAATGCTGCAAAGGACTTCTTGACAAGGAAGTAGTCATATTCGGCTAAGTTCTGGGAAGCCGCAGTCGAACACGAGCATAACTGGTCTTACACCCCCCATGAAGCCCAATTCATCACTCATTCAGAATGGGAAGCCTGTTGAACTCATAAGCTTTTACCCGTGCATATAGCCTCCCCAGGTAAAAACCATATAGAAGTCAGGTTTGGATGAAGACATGGTGACAGCTCTTGTGTCTGCAGAGGAATAGAGGGGCAAATAGGTATTTTTGACGTCATATCTCAGTGAAAAGCAATATGTGTACTGATTGTGCCACACGTCAGCTTTTTCTTGATTTCAGTGACCAAATTGTGAGAAATGAAAATTCATCTGTGCATGTGCAAGGGTGGAACGCACCATGTAAAAGTTGTAGGATCCAAATCCGCCTGCGAGACTGCGAACACGTTGGATTTCTGTTTTGCAATCCCGGTTAAGGAAGGAAGCAAAACCTATATCATTCACCAGTGTTATCAAGGGTTCCAAATTGGCGGTTTAGTTCTGGGTGCCAGTTGGAAGCGAACTGGAACCGTTGCAAGAGGTTTTACCCCATCACAAAACCGAACCCCACCGAACCCACGGTTTTTTGGCCGGTTCCCCATTTCCGCAAACTTAGAACTTTGGCTCCAATTCAGTATTTGGGTTCTGATCTTATCACAATATGATATATATGTAACAGATGCAGTTTTAGATGCTCTTTCACCTGCCAATCTCTAATTTGTGATTCAATCACTATTCGTTGAGTTGCTGTGAAATCACGCTGAAAATTGGGTGTTTTTCCAAGTGACTCAACAAATATTGATAGGATCGCAAATTGAAGAACGGGAGGTGAACGGGCATCCATAACTGCATTTATTATCCATATATCATATTTTCATACGATCACAACTCAAATACTTAACTGGAGCAAAAGTTCTGAGTTCGCAAAAATGAGGCTCTGCTGTATGGCAAACCCGGCCGGAAGACTAGGGGTTTATGTCCAGTCCCGGTAACCACCCCGCCAACACTGACCGGGTTGGGGTTTTAGCCAGTCCTGGAACCAAACTGAACCATTTATCCACTCCCCAAATGGACCACTGGTGGGTCACCCCGACCCATTGCTAACCCTATTACAGACAAAATATACTAACAAATTGTATGCGAGTGATGTCATACAAGTCATACAATGAGTGGTCAGTGCACAATGCTAATCTGTCTGAAAGACGACCGTCATGCTCCATTCATCCATGCATCCAACTGCACAACTCTTTACTCTGGCCTGGTGCAAATGGTTGAGATATTTGAAATTGCATATGGAACGGCATGGAAATCGAGGGGAAGGAGCTGGATGAAGAAAGGTGATGAAGTCAAGCTATATTCAACATGAACTAGTGAAATGATCTACATGCCGTTAATTGGCATCCGAAAGCGCAGAAATGTGATCGGGCCCTGTCATCTCTCACTCAGATGATGCTGATAGAGGTTGATCAGAAAATGACAGGTAACAATGATCCAGGATGCGAATGATAATACTTACCAACGCAATAGTGGATGTCAATAATGAGTGTACAATTAAATGAATACGATTATTGAGTGTACGAAGGCCATTTTGATGTGATTAATGTGAGCGTCATCAGCGCATCAACCATTTTTAGTCTTACACATTCAGCAATCAAAACGCCGCGTTGCCACATCTTTCAAAGTGAATGTATTGGTCGGCGTTATAGCAAAAAAGGGAAAAGACACGCTCATTGCCCCATTCTGAAAATGAGTGCCAATGGAGCATCAATGATGTTTGAGTTTGCATCTTGGAAAATCCAACGAGCTGTGCGGCGACATCAACCCATAATCGAACTATCGGCTGCCTTTCTAGGTGAAGGTGGTTGTGTTAATGATGGTACTATATTCTGAAAACGAGTGTCAACAGAGCATCAACAATGTTTGATCTTGCATTTTGGATCATCCAAGGGCAATGGAATGCTGCTAACTCACAATCAACCTATCGACAGCCTGTATTGGTGTATATACCACTGATGATATCGTGTCCGCCCCCTACAATTGAGTGCCCACGGAGCCTGAACTATTCAGGTGGCGGATCAGCAAGCAACACAGCAATGAACTGCATTGCGGTGTTCTTGAATTGAGTTCAACGCGGTCAGTCTCTTCAATATGTCCTTGAATACTACATCACAAATATGCATGCAGTGTCTGACTGATCTGATATTTTTGCTTTTAGCTCTAGGGTCAATATTCAAAAACCCGCATTCTCCTTGACTATAAGATTACTATCACCAGACTCTCGAGTGGAATCACCCAGCATTCTAATTCTTACCGCCATGTTGGATTGAATGTTTTTAAATACCGTCTGGCTGGAGGTTATCATCTCTTCCAAAAATGAATGTGGCTTTAATCGTGATTTAAGCGACCTGATTTCAAAAATCATCTTCTATGTATTGTGAGCATCCATGAATGTATGCTCACAACGTCCTATTACTTGGGATGATTCTAAAGATGCGTGTTCATGGTATTGTTATTTGCACTGTGGAATTGAGGAGACCTGCAGCACTGGCATCATATGTATTGTTTCCGATCAAGTTCTTCACCGTCTATTGGAACATGGGACCAGCTCAATGGGGAAACACTTGCGGGCAAAAGCTTGCATCACAATGTTAAATGAGTTAACAGAGTTAGAAGTTACTGAATTGAGTAGTTTCATGGTCGCTGAAATAGCTTTAGCCATCCTGAAGAGGCAAGCAAGTCGAGGAATTACAATAGTAAGTTCACAGTGGAAATTCATATTTCACATATAGGTCAATCCATATTGACCGAAATGACAGACAAAACACTCCAAACTGGCAGCGGAGGTCTCTGAAACTTCTGAATTTCAACAAGACATGTGGAATCACCACCTCATGTTAGGATACGTTTTGGCTCATAATCCCTGGAATGCTGTATCAAATCTCGAGCTACCACGGTCATCTTAAGCATTACAAATTGACCTAGGGCTGCCGTCCACCGCGACCCTTAGCAACATTTGCCTGATGGACTATGCACAGACCGTGGATGCGATTAAGAAGCAATGGGCATCACAAAATACAGTTAATTTATCTTTGGACGGATGAATAGCAACCAGCACACTCGACATATTGTCAGTCATTGCTTACTATGTTGATGGAGATTGGGCTTTATGTGAAGTTCCCCTGACTTTCGATGAGGTTGATTGCCTGTTCATTTTCTGTTTCGAACGTTAATTATGGATGATCAGTCAATGGCCAACATACTGGAGCAAGGCTAACCAATCATTTGAAGGACGTGCTTGATTTTTTGAGCTTACCGATGGCCGTTTGCTTGGAATTACGACTGCAAATGCATCCTCAAGTTACCCGATGACGTGTGAGCTGCAATCAACACTTGAGGCCTCCGGAATCTTGTGGCCTGCATTGAGGAACCATGTACCATACATGGCGCACGTTATACAGCTGTCTTTAAGTGCAATTATGAGCAGTCTGGGAGTTAAAGGCCACGCCAAGTATTGGGAAGCCCATGAGCACGATCAGCAATTTGGAGATAATGAATGCATTGATATTGGGAAGAGTCAAATAGTTCGAAAAGAGGGCAATGCTTGAATCGATGAGGTGTCGGCCATGAGACCAGGTTAAGCAAAGATAATTGAGAAAGTACGTATTTCAACATATTTTGAATATCCTGAAACTGACCTTTTTATAGCAGAGAATGCTTGCAGCATTGGTTATGCTGACACCTGGTCGTCGAAAACAGTTCATTGACCATCCAGATGCCATAGTCCGCATCACAGAACTACCCATTATGGATGTGAAGACACATTGGATCTCGACACTGGAGTTGCTTGAGCAAGCCTACCCATTATGAGAATTCACCCCTCAGTGGCTCCAAAATCCAAAATACAGTGATCACTGGCCACTCTTTACAACACAGGATGAATGAACCATTGTCAAGTATGTCATGAAGGATTTGAGGTCATTCCAATATTGGACCCTGTGGACGTTGAAGAGGCATACATTCACATTGCATCACGTTATCACAGTGTACTTTGACATGTTCGATCATACGGATGGCGTTATGTAAGCTTTGGATAAGAAGACGACTCAATGAAAGGAAAACTTGTTCTTCGCCATGACGTTAGCTCAACTGAAGCTGTCAAAATTTTGAGCTGAAGTGACTCCATCAACAGGTGTTCATCGCATTTCTGCACATATCCTCGATTCTTTCCAGAGGTTGCGATTGTTTAGGAAGTGGGACAAGGGAATTGATTGTAATCCTGAGGACGAGACATTCTATACTACTCAATACCAAGAGGCCTTTCTGAAGTATGTGGAGAATGAATACAGTGCCAAAACGCTACATGTGCCGGTCAATCACCCTGAAAGTGTACCGAGCAGCAATCTCATCCCCTCTGCAACGGCTTTAGGATCCGGTCAGTCATCCCTCGATCCATATGATTCGTCCAGCAATGATGAAGAATACGTAACGTCTAACGATGTGGCTGAAATGTCACCCAGGCGAAGCGATCACGCATCCCGCTTATGGTCCAGTGCCCGGCGCGATTTGAATTCACCGCCGGGTGCCCCAAAGAACGGGGGGCAAATGAATCCAAAGCTCAATGATTATCACTCCAACCCAATGGAGATTCACAGTACATTTTACATCAGCAAAATGTAATTCGGTCCAGAAGCCATACGCAAACCTCCCAGACACTCCGGTAGCCCTCACCAGTGCTTCTAAATACTTCCACATCCTCCCAGCCCCCCCTGGAGCATTGCAAAGTGCTCTCGGACTCTGCAAGAGGATTATCACATGGTCCTGAAAGCACCTGTAGTGATGGAGGCACATTCAGGATGCTACGAGATTGACTATTAGAATAGTCAAATATTGGAGATGTTGAGACCTCTGCGCCGGTCTGCGGGAGACTTCGAGAGCTGCTGAGACCTCTGTGCAAGCTCTGAAGGAGACTTGGTGCCGTATTCTCACACTGGTGGTTCTTAGGGTTCCAGAACCACAAGGCATTTCATCGATCATATTGGTCTTTGTTACAGTTACAAGATTCGCTACAACATAATATGGCATATTATCAAAGTCTCTCTATATATATACATATGGGGATACAGGGATAACGGATGTGGACTCAGCGACAGGCAGTACAAAGTGGGGAGACCCCGGGGTAGATGGTCACCATATCATTATACCAAATACACACTCTATCGTTTCCAGCTCTTGGTCTCATTCACTCTTGCTGAGCTTTCGAAGATCCACGCAATTTTTGTGGTCAATCATAGCCGGGTATCCATTCAAATCATCTCACCCTCTTCCTACACACTTACAGCTGGACCCGCTCTTTCTCACGAATTCCTTTCGCATACAATGCAAGGTGCAGTGGAGTGTTCAGGATGGGCTGTCTGCTTTCAAGCGCCACCGTTTCAACACATCGTGATCGAGTGAACTTAGAGATGCACTCCGAGGCCGTGATCAAGAGAGTTTGGAGATACACTTGGAGGCTGTGATCAAGCGAGTTTGGAGATGCACATAGAGGCCGTCATCGTGCAAACTTGCAGGACGTAATCATGTGACTTTAGAGATACACTTAGAGGCTGTCATAAAGCAGGTGTGGAGATGCACTTGGAGGCCGTGATCGTGCGAACTTGGAGGCCGTAATCATGTGAGTTCAGAGATACACTTCGAGGCTGTGATCGAGCGAGTTTGGAGATGCACTCGGAGGCCATGATCGAGCGAGATTGCAGGAATACTTGGAGGCAGTCAAGCTGGAGGCGGTCAAGCTGGAGGCGGAAGGTTGGGAGGACACTTCTGGAGGCACCCAGTGACTGAAATAAATCTTGCTGATGCGGATACCAGACATAACTGACTGCTGACGCCAACGAGAGGAAACGCACTCAAAGTATGCTGAGCTCTTCAATGTGTCGCGCGACATATTCTCTACCATACCACATGCTGTCAGAGTGAAGGCCAGGTTTTCCCTTGGCCGAGATGATATCGGCTGCAGTCAGTCTAGAACCACAGCCGTAACCCTTCGCAAAGAAGTCGTTGCAAGGCAGTTTGCTCAACCCAATACCGGCATTTTCGCCGGTGATGACCCAGCTTTGGATACCTCGAACGCAAGAAACTACTGCGAAATGAAACAGGAGGCGGAGGAATGGAAATTGCGCAGAATGCTCAAGGTCCACGACCTGTTGGAGATATGGCAGGGTAGCCACAACCTATGTGCTACACAGAAGGAGTCTCGGGCTTGAAACAAGCTGATGACATCCATAGGATACATTTCGGACACAGAAGAGATCATGAAAACATCCTTCTTACTCTTCCAACCCGATGGTGTGGCTGCATTTAAATTGTCAGAAACACCATCTTCGCCACCAGCTGGGTCTGCAATGGACCTTCCAGGATGACAAACTCGAATATTAAATGTCCACTGAATTGGAAGAATCAACCGTCATCCAGTCGAAAGTGATGATGATAGTTCAACTGAATGCATTTTGCACACCGAGAATTGGCTTAACTGCAGTGGCGCCTTGGATAATCCAAATGACAGCAAAGACGATTGCTCCGCAGCTGTTGAATCAGATATGGAACAAGACAATGGCATCGAGGATCCGGAATGCACAGAGCAGCGCGATGTGAATGCCGTGCCGAATGTTCCTGGATTGATTTATCCAACATGGGAGTCGAAGAGAAAGGCTGAAAAGGTGTCGATGACGGTCAATGCAATCGAAATGAGGAGGAATGAGGGAACGAAGACAACGTATGACAGAATGCGTCAATGTTTCACGAGCTGCGTGATGTAGCGTGACCGAGAGTTCCAGTTAGAGATATATTATGAGTCAATGGTGAGCAGTTGCTTGTGATTATCAGTTGATAAACAGATGTATACCAGGTGCAATGAATCTTTTGGCAAGATATATAACTGTGAGTCGTGTGAGAGCGAACAGTGCAAGAATGTTACTGTGCTCGGCTTTGGCACAGGGCCGAGTCTTAATCTTTCAGAAAGACAACCAATAAGTTCAACCCATGATGGACACAATTATTGATGGCAGCAGATGTTGAATGAATAATAGATTAAAATGAGCGTCAACGGAGTGTCCACGATTTCTGGTTTTGTAAGTACAGTAGTTGAGCAGTGGTTTGGTTTCTGTTATACATAACTGACGTATTGGCAGCTCATATTGGCAAAAGACACAGTAACGTGGTCACTGCACAATACTGAGAAAAAGCCTCAACAGAGCCTCAACGAGTCTTAGCTTTGCATGTTGGGTAATTGCTGTTCCGATTGGTTGCAGACATCCATTTATGAGATATTGGGAGCCTGCACTGCCAAAAACAACAGCGACATGCTTCCTGCCACATCCTGAAAATGAGCATCAACGGAGCATCAACCGTTTTAGATGATGCATTTTTAGTAATTACTACATCGCACGGATCTTGGCACTCATAACGGAATTATGGACCGCCTAGATATGCAAAACTACAATATATCAAAAGTAAAACATGGATTCCAAAATAATCGAAATTGTAAACTGCAAAACATGCAAAAACGTATTATTGGTTGTTGAAAACGCGATTTTGATAAGATAATATTAACAAACTGCCAAAACAAGAGCCTTATATGAATCTATAGATGGACCCACTGACAACCGACCCAATTCAGACAGGCTGGGAGTTTACCATCGAACCATACTGAAGTTGACTGATCAGGGTTATTGACGACCCAGACTGCAAATTTGGAAACGTTTCGGTTTGGACCCAGTCCCACACCCGATGTGACATTCCCGAACCATTGCCAATACAACCCTGTACCAACTTCGAGACATGAGAGACAATGACTATCGCAGGGTTGGGCTGAAAACTCACCAACAAGAACAGGTGCAACGAGCAAGATATGCCCA
>Ga0307515_10001139_pt1 | contig 60936 bp, 96 predicted proteins | sample 17_EM_MG_FD_194513 | JGI IMG/M metagenome (GOLD analysis project Ga0307515, IMG submission 194513) | Populus trichocarpa ectomycorrhiza microbial communities from riparian zone in the Pacific Northwest, United States - 17_EM | ecosystem: Host-associated > Plants > Roots > Unclassified | place... | reverse complement strand
CGATAGGGTTGTCGAAGTCACTATCGACTCCCCTTAACCTGCTACCCTCGTCCTGGCAGCTTGACCCAACGTTGGTGCTGTCGCAAAGAAGCGTTCCCGAAGAAACTTTACTCGTTATCCTGGCCGGGAAGTATTTAAACGTTAAAACAACAGATAGTATCTCTGAGGTAGGTGTTACCCCGATGTGGCCGTCCGGTGGGGACTCATAATCCGGCAGAAATTACTAGGTCGGAATGACACTTTTCCTCCAATCGAGCGCGCCGAGAAGCGCGGTGTGAGGAATGGTACCCAAAGGCATAGCCTACCCCAACCCGTGGAAAGACGCAGTCAGTTGGTTGTCAGACCTCGAAGCTTTTGGTTCAGACCACAACAAAGCACCCAGGACGAGCTCGAGTCCACACCAACAGGCTGGTCCGATCCACTTCCGACGAGCGGGGATCCAGATGTAGGCTCTCTGGGGGGGAATAGCCGGAGGCACAGTACCTGGTCTGTAACCTCTACTGGTGCTGGAAGCACCACCAGCCTCCACGATTCCCGGTCTCGACCGGGTAACTGGCACTCCAGCGACCGGCTCAGTCTCAATAGTAATGTGTCGTCGTCGTCGGGTTTTACCGGGTCCAGTGGCTCGACCGCGTCAACGTTCCTTACAACCCCGCATTCTGGCACAATCAGCAAGCGATCCAGTCGGAGTAGCGTGTTGCAGAGAGAGAAACGATTTTCAAACGTCAAATGTGAGTTGGACGCAATTTGCTGTCTGGTACAGGTTCTGAATTCCGGCTCTACCAGTGATGGATGGGATACCGTGGGAGTTGGATGAGATGTCTCAACCTGGAACGCCAGGAATGCCTGTAACCCCTGCGCCCGGGGGTAACTCCCCACGTTTGAAGGCTACTATTCCCCGGAGGATATCAAGTGGCGGCAGGTCGACCTACACGACGGAACACGACGTGTTGCCCTCTCTCCCCAAACTGCACGGACGCAAATACGCAGCCTCCCTGACCTCCCTTCCCTGGAGGCGGGAGTCTCCTGACGAGACGTGCCCCGTGGATGCTGTCCCCGAGACCGATGCCTCCAGTCTCGGTCGAAGAGCTCGTTTCAAACGGTTTGTGAAGGGTATACTCAAGATTTAACACGCGAATGGGTTGTCCTCTCGTCGTTACGGTTGTTTGTCACCCCCGTATACTTACCTATACCCCGTCTTATATCCACACCCTGGAGATCTGCTTCATGGCCCCGCCAAATATACCAAATGTTGCAGACGGTATCCGCGTCCAAGACCTATTACACTACTATGTACAACAAACAAGCCGATGCAAGAAATACAGCACCCAATGGAAAACAACGGACGAACAAGGAAACAGAGCAAGTTTATGTAGAGGGGGGGAGGGTCAGACAATATTCGGAAGGCGGAAGGCCTGGCCGATGACGCGGTTCACCTCCTCCGTGGAACGATTAGCAGTCGGCGATGCGCTTCCATCTCCTCGCCTTATCATTTCGCGTGCGGTGGAGATCATCAACCACGTCTCCAATCCTAGGTCCTCCGCCTCAGCATAGTTGAGAGGTTCATCTCTCAAACAGAGGTCCATGTAGGACTGGAAGAGTAGATCTCGGTTGACTTCGAAGCGGTGATAGATTGTGATCTTGCTCAAGGCTGGGATGTTTTGCTTCTCCATCTCACGAATGACGAGAGCCTTGACTTGGGAGAATTGCCAATGGTGAGCGAGACCGAGGATTGCTGCCCAATCTTCGGTTGGTGCTTCGTAGATGGAATATATCCTACGCGCTGCGTGTCAGCCGGTGTTCGGGGCAGATATGCAGAGGCTCACGGGTTGTAAAATACCCAGAGGAAACGCGTAAAGTCGTCGACAGCTACGCCCTCGAGGACGCACGGATCCGCATCCGAGCCCCCCGGTCGCTCTCGCGTGCCAAACCCTGCAAGTTGCTTCCGAAACACAGGAGATTCGCGCTCGAAGAAATGACTGTTATCCGCCACACTTTTAGCAAAACCTGTGGAAATTTTTGCCTCCGGGAGATGGCACGGACCTATGCACACGGAAAAGCACGTTTTCGACCTGTATCCGCAGCGATTGGTCGATTTACGATTGTAGAAGTAGATGGAGACACTTACCAGGAAAACTATGTCGCCACCATCGATGTAATACTCTCTGTGCCTGCGATAACGCTGAAGGGTCGGTTGGTTCATGGTGAGATCAGGCCCATCTCCGCTTTTGGTGTAGCCAGGTCGCAGGATGCCGGAAGCCGCTGGTGGACGCTCGTACGGTGGGGCGGCAATTGGCCTGTCGGGTAGAGGAGCTGGTTCGAACAGCTTCGACTGTGGTGGGTATGGAAGATTGAGGTGCGTGGAGAAGGATGGTGGACTGAGGATATCGGACATGGTGGTGAAGGGTGAAGGTGAGTGTGAAGACGGGGACGAAGGTGACTTTACTGACCGCCTAAGCATACGAGCAATTATTCACGCGTTGCACACTGCTGTTGGTCCAGGTCGAGCCCCGAGGCCTCGATGATTCGGTGAGGTGTCTCAGCCTGCCCAGCCAGTAGGCTGATCGGCCATTACTAGATCTTGAACGTTCATGCATGAACGGTGCCTCGATGTTGCGGCCACCGTCCTGTCAGTCACCCACCCTCGTTGCGAGCTCAGCATTGAACAGCTCATATATGCGCTCAATCAGGTCGTGGGACATATTTTTGCGTTTTCTAGAAGGTGGTCGCAACTACGGTACGGTCTATAAAGCTACAAACGGAAGCGCATGGTGGGAACTTCTGGGAGTACTTTCAGCCTGGGTTGGACAACTAGGCTATTGGATCTTTGAGTTTGATATTGCTCCCGTTTCTTCTCATGTTATCCACGGAAAGAGTGAATCCGTGTATACACGGTTAAGAGCCTGCAGTAGACTGGCTCAAGCCTTCAGTTATTCATCCTTAGGGTGAAATTACATCCTCAAGGGAGGTGCGCGATTTCCCACGGATGGTCATCCTAGACGATGGTCTTCAACGTGTCAGACATCCCGTTGGTCCCAACCCTCATCGCAACTTTACTTGCTGGTCATGGCTTGCGCAAGCGTTCGCTATCTCCTTCCGGTGCGCTCGCCGCCTTCTTCACTGGAATGACCATGTTGTCTCCACCCCTGCGATCGTTTGGCATTTCGCTCATCATCTTCTACCTTGTCGGTTCACGAGCGACCAAGGTCGGAAAAAGTCGCAAGGCGCAATTGGAAGAAGGACATCAAGCGGCTGGGTATAGGAACGCGTCACAAGTCTTTTGCAACTCCTTTTCCGCCCTCATCGCCACCCTGCTTTGGTCCGCCGCTTTCGTTCCGGAATCATTGGCATCCCAATTATTGCCCAGCGTACTTGTTGTCCCGGGGCAACCATATGTCTCTACTGAGTGGTGCCCTGTATCCCCACAAGTAACATCGGGGTGGAGTAGAGCCTTACTCCTGGTGTCTCTTGGGTGCGCTCTGCACTTATACGTTTCGACGAAAGTCTGATGGATGACTTTCAGCCACTTCGCTTGCTGTTTAGGAGATACTTTAGCATCTGAGTTGGGCATATTATCCAAGTCGCCGCCCATTTTGATAACCACATTTAAACCTGTTCCCCCTGGCACTAACGGGGGCATGTCCGTCCTCGGAACCGTTGCGTCGTTGGCTGGTGGGTTTGTTATGGGCCTTACGCTCGCCACTACGCTCGCCATCGAGAACACCGTCTGCAGACAGAATTGGGTGACCGAGTTGGCGCCTTTGCTCTTATGGGGCACCGCAGCGGGTGGCCTTGGATCTCTGGTAGGGTTGCATGCCCTTGTCCTTATCGTTCGATTTGACGAACACCGGCCGTGCCACTAGATTGATTCGTTCCTCGGAGCCACCATACAAGAAACCCGCCAGTCATCCAAGACCAAACGTATACTACCCGATGAAGTCGGACCAGCCGCCGCGGAGCAGACGATTGCGATCAACGGACTGGATGTATTGACCAACAATCAGGCAAGTTCATTCAATCTCGGACCCTGTTGTCTCCACTGACTATTGGACCGTAGGTTAATCTACTTTCATCTATCCTCACTTCTTATCTGCTCGCGCGATTTGTCTAAAGCAATCCGAACCAACGCCTTTGGTCCATTTTACGCCGACTCTAGACAGACGCTGTACATTAGAGAGCAATCTTCCGTTGGATTGAGACGTGTACTATTGTGTGCGACGATCATCACCCTTTCAAGTGTGTCCCCGTGTTGCAATTCAGACCGAAACCCGCACCTTCGCACGTATTATAAGGTGCAGGGCCGGCCAGCGGCAGATCCCGGGACGTAGATGGAACCACTCCGCCACACCACGAAAAACAGAACTGGAAGATTGGGCAGGTTCACATTGAGGGTACGGGTTCTTCCGCTTCCATCGTGCTGTGTAATATCAACGTATTCTCGGGTCGTTCAGCTTATGTCCATTCAGAATTTCTTAGGGTTCACGCTGGAGACGAGAGAGGACTGAACGTGCCGATATCGCTGCTCGGATTGTCATATTCAAGGCCTCAGGCCTCAGAACTCGCGCGGGCCCACAAGATGATTCGGATGTGACGTGCGGGGTACTTGTAATTCGACCCGACACTAGCGCCCGGGGAGCAACTCGACAGACCAGACACCGCTCCGCCCCGCGCATCCCGGTCTGGTTTGTCGTGTTGATGGCGAACCGGATCCGGTGGATCCTAACCCTATCACCCCAATTTCGTGATCTCATCAAAAGTCCGCCCCAGTTCTGCTCCCTTTCAACCAACAACCACCGTCAACTATCCATGAGTTCTCAGGGGAGAGGAAACAGAGGGAGAGGCGGCCCTTCCAGAGGAGGCGCCGGCGGCTATGGTCAGGGCGGAGGCGGAGGTAGAGGTGGGGGAGATAGAGGGAGGGGGAGAGGTGCCGTTTTTGGAGGCAGCGACAGTCGCGGTCGAGGTGGTCCCCCCCGTGGTGGACGTGGCAGGGGTGACTTTGGTATCTGGCAGGAGAACGTCCGAGCGGTTTACCCTCCCCAGCTCAAGGAGGAAGCGGACAAGGTGGTCGCCAGGTTCAAGGCCGTCAAAGACGACTCTCCCCAGTTCCCTCTTCGTATGTCCCTTCAATCTGATGTTATTCGCCCATATTGACTGTTTCGTCTTTTTTAAGGCCCTGGATGGGGGACACTTGGCCAGCCCGGTGTGGCGAGAGCCAACTTCTTTGTCGTCCGCTTACCCAAGCACCCCATCTACGATTACACAGTCAAGATGACTCCCGACCCTGGGAGAGGGATCAAGGAACGGATCTTCCAACTGCTGGAACGGCATCCAAAGATATCCCCTTTGGCGCGGTTCATCGCTCACGACAAAGGCGAACGTTTGGTGTCGGCACGGAAGCTGGAAGAACCCCTGGAAGTAACAATTGACCACATCGATGAAGGAGCACCGCCCGCCAATGCGAAGCCCTACAAAGTTGAAATCACTTTGAGGGACATCCTAGACCCGCAACGGCTCACCAAGTGAGAGGTCTTATCTTCATTTTTGCAGCGTCATGCCGATTCCGTTCTGCACAGATATTGTAGTGCCGACCTGACCGAGAGGACGTGGGATTTCCAGCCCTTTGTCTCTGCCCTTAACCTCATCATCCAGAGGCGCGCCTCCACTATAGCAATTCGAGCCGGGAAGAATAGGTATTTTTTCCCTGGGGAACAAGATCGCCAGAATGACCTCAGTCGGATGCTTCTCGCCTTCAAGGGATTCTACTCCTCCGCCCGCCCCTCCCTCGGACAGGTCGTGCTTAACGTCAACGTCTGCATGACGCCATTCTACGTTTCTGGTACTCTTATGGACGCAATCTCCAAATTCCAGGAACGAACCCAAGGCGCAATGCCATCGGATTTCCCTTCGAGAGTCAAGATCGTCACCAATCACCTCGGCTACAACAGGACATACACATTGACCGAAGTCCTCGGGGTCCAAGGTCCAGCAGCAATTTCCTTTGACTGTTCGAAATATAATCCACCGAAAACGACCGTTGCCAACTACTTTTTGAAAGGTAATCCTGTGTTCACTCTCCTGTTTCTGTGATCTCACTCAACATCTCAGAGTACAAAATACGACTTAAGCCTGGGTTTCCGGTGGTAAATGTCGGTAGCGTTAAGAAACCCACCTACCTCCCCGCAGAGCTTTGCCAGGTCATCGAACAGCCGTATTACGGACGTCTAACCGACCGCGAGACCGCCAACATGATTCAGTATGCGTGTAATCCACCAGCAACGAACGCGGCTAGCATCGTCAACGATGGTCTCCGGCTTCTCGGTCTCCGAGATGGCCCCATCGACGGCTTCGATATCAGCGTGGCATCGGAGATGATCACCGTCCCGATTCGCGTGTTACCGCCTCCTCAACTGACTTATACCGGGAGACCGATGATTCCCAGCGGTGGAAGTTGGAACATACTTTCTGTCAAGTTCAAACGACCTGCTACGGTTGCCAGCTGGGGAGTCATTGCTGTCATTGACGGCGGGAGAGTTGATCCCCAGCAGGTCCAACAGTTGGCGAACGGGTTCGGGAACAAACTCAAAGCTTGTGGCATGGCGGTCCCGAATGCACCGAAGATTCTCCCTACTCAGCCTCTACCCCACCCCCAACAAGACCCTGGACGGCGTAAAGCCCTCGAATACGTTGAGGAGGCTATTCACAAGTTGGGTACACCCCTTCCGAAGATGATCTTGTTCCTCCTTTCGCGTAGGGACGACTTCATCTACCCTGGCATCAAAGCACTTTGCGATACCAAACTCGGCGTCCATTCCATTTGCATGCAGCTTGAGAAGGCCCTCAAAGATCAGAAAAAGCAAGACCAATACTTTTCGAACGTTGCTCTCAAGGCTAACACGAAATTGGGTGGCATCAACCACACAATCGACGACCGCGCACTGGGATGGCTGAAGACAACGCCCACGATGGTCGTTGGCATGGATGTCACCCATCCCAGCCCATCTTCCATCTCGGGAACCCCATCAGTTGCCGCGGTTGTTGCTAACTTGGACGACACGTTCGGTCAATTCCCTGCCAGTCTCCGGGTACAGGAAGGGAGAAAAGAGGTGGGTAAACCGAATTCCTTGCTCGAAAAACATGCATAACCTCCCCCCCCCCCCTAGATGATCCAGGATCTTACGGAGATGATGGTAGAAAGGTTACAAGCGTATAAGGTGGCGAGTAAGACCCTTCCCAAACGAGTGATCGTATACAGAGACGGAGTCAGCGAGGTGCGTGTGTTGGATCCTTCAAGACTGACCAATGTACTCAGGCAGAATCGTAGGGGCAATATGAGGATGTGCTCAAAGAAGAGTTCCATTTGAAGGTGCAGAAGTCTTTTGAAAAGGTCGGGGTGGACTCGAAGTATCAGCCGAAGGTCACTATCGTCATCTGTGGGAAGCGACACCACAGTCGATTCTACCCCACGTCGGCCGACCAGAAGTCGAACAACGGTAACACCCTTCCTGGCACAGTCCAAGACAGAGGCCTCTCGTCTCCGTTCTTGTTCGACTTCAACTTGCAAGCGCATTCCGGTCTCCAAGGGCAGGTTCGACCGACCCACTACGTTGTCATCTACGACGAGAACCGCTTCAATGCCGACGTGATGCAGCAGGGCACCCATCACTTCAGCTACCAATACGTTCGTGCGACAAAGGCAGTCAGCCTGGTTCCACCCGCCTACTACGCCGATCTGGCTTGCGAACGTGCTCGGTGCTACCTCAGCAGGTACTTCGTTTCGAAGGACAACAAGGGAAAGGGCAAGCGTACCAAGGAACAAGTGTATGAGGACGCTAAGAAAGAATGGCGTGGCATTCACGACAACTTGAAGAACAGCATGTTTTATATTTGACCTTGTTTTCCGTCTCCGTGCTGTCAGTCAGGCGCTCCCTGGATAATTACGGTTATCTGGGGAGCGACTGCCTCACAGCGGTCATATTCCCCATACATCCCGTTCCGTTGACAGTATCCAACGCACCCTGTATTGTATATCTCCCCGAATCGTGTACGTGATAAATTAGATCCAATATACGCCTAGAGCGATACCGATGCGAGCGGACTATGCTGTCGTGGATCCGAGATTCTGCAGGTCATGGTCGCAGAACAGCACAAACGCGACAAGCTCCCGATATTGAACGGTCCACAAACTTGCCAGGGAGACGGTAGCTAGATGCCTCTGAGGACGCTAGGCAATTTTTGACTATAGTATTATCCGCCACGGGCGAATGAGTGAATCGTGCACCTCGTCGTGTATTGCAAGGTGAACTTGAAGGATTGATCCGTGGGAACTGGGGCAAACCTTGGATTCTCCTTGAACCACCATGTCGAACACTATCGCCCTGTAAGCGTACCGCTCCGCCCTGACAATGTTTACATATCGCTCATGGCCGAGCCTCTCTGTGTGCCATAGATACCCATTGTCCAATTTCACTTTCAGGTAACACTTTGTTCCTTGGCTGTCAACCTCGACCGACCACTTCCCGCCTCAGCACCAAGGAAGCACAACCCGAGGAAGATCCCTCAGTTTCAGCACGTCTCCAACGCTTGCAAAACAATTATGAAGATTTCGGAATGCGGCGGACGGTCGAAGGCATCCTCGTCGTGCACGATCACGGCCATCCCCATATCCTCATGTTGCAAATCGCAAACGCGTTTTTCAAGTTGTAAGCCCAAAACTTGACCGCATTGTCATTGGTTGCCGCTAATGGTAAAGGACTACAGGCCAGGGGACTATCTCAAACCCGGTGAAGACGAGATCGACGGTTTGAAGAGGAGGTTGGATGACCGCCTGGCCCCTCCCTCTGAATCCCGCCAGTTTAACTCGACCCACGGTGTGGATAACGACTGGGAGATTGGAGATTGTTTGGCTCAGTGGTGGAGGCCCAACTTCGAGACTTTCATGGTGCGACTCACATACTGGTTCTGTGGTCAGTTCTAACTTGCGTGGCAGTATCCGTTCGTCCCTGCCCATATCACGAAACCCAAGGAATGCAAGAAACTTTTCCTTGTCCAGATGCCAGAGAGGAGTCCGTTTTTTACCCTTCAATCCACCCAGCTTTTATTGACGCGTGTTGCTCAGAGGTTCTTGCAGTCCCAAAAAACATGAAACTTCTCGCAATTCCTCTGTTTGAGCTTTACGACAATGCCGCTCGCTACGGCCCCCAGCTCTCCGCGATTCCCCATCTCCTGTCTCGGTACGTCTATCCCCCGCGTGTTCCATCCTGGACCAAGCTAACCCCAGATTCCAAAGGTACAACTTTATTTACCAGTAGATTCATTGTCTGTCCTCGCAAGTTTTCCGTTGCACCTTAGCGTATCCCAGTGTTTTTGAATGGCTGTCCTTCGTCTGTTATCACCGCGTTCAATTGTAAAATAACATTGACCTTAGTCGGAGAGGGTCCATCTGGGTCCATCGTCCAGCGTCAGTCTGGCATAAACCCGTGCGGTCTGGACTCGATCACTTCACCGCATCCAACAGTGAGGTCGACGATGGCACTCACCAAGGACAAACACTACTGGACTCAACTTCGAACGGTCATCACTGCCGGCCAATGGGGCTCCGATTCGCCCGGAAGGGACCCAAAGGGCAAGGCGTTGAACTGGGCGGATCTGCTGCGAAAGTTCAACAAACACTGTCCTGGACACAACGAGTTCGCCGAGGTCGTTTCCCAGACCCACCATCTCCATCTCCAACTCGCCGCTAGCCAACAAAAATCAGCCATAGGTGGCTCTAAACGCATTCAGACAAGTCCGTTGGGTTTGTGTGACGATACAATTCTCCCAGAGGAGCGGCAGCAAGAAGGGCAGGTGGGGTATGACGTGCTGAACGCCATACCGTCACCCTCAGAAGTACGCCCCACTAAACCTCAGTTATACTTCGTACTGATCACAATTCCAAGTCGACTTTGCTCGCCTTGGCGTACTACGCTTATTCGCTTTCGCGCCCCGCTGAATCCTTCGATATCTTATCTAAGGTCAGAGATCTGACACACCCCCTGAAGCGAATATCCACCCCCAAGTCCACGACTTCTGCCTCGAACGCGTTACAACCTGGTGTCGATCAACCTTCCGTTTCGCCTTGGGCAGGTGGTTTTTCTACCGTCGAGCACAGTCAAGTCAACCCTGACGTCAAGGATGGGAGAGCCTGGTCACTGATCGAAATCATTCGGTCTGTCTGCCTGAAAGGTATATTCCAGTTCCTGTGCGACTACTGCGTGATAACTTACACCCTCAGGAATGTCGTACGAGATCCTGCATCCGTCAGATCTGCAGGGATCGCTCGATATATATCTTTCCGCTTCTATTCTCGTTGACACGTTGGAATCGGAGACACCTCGCACCATTCCCACGGCAGGTACCCCTAACCCGCAAACCTCTTCCTATACTCAATATCTGGAACTTTGGAGTTGGGTCGAGCAGCTACTATGGAGAACTGTTGCCATCGCCGTTCGGGTATCCACAGACGAACCGACCCTCTCAGCCCTCTTCCGCCAATATTTCGCTTGTAGCTCACACTGGATCCCTTCTTTTCGGCCACAACATCGGTCCACGGTTTCGACTTTGTTCCTCCACTTTGTCATCTCCCAGGCCAGGGCCGCAAAAGGCCCCAGCCCGGACATGGGTACTCCGAGTTGGTTACCAGAAGCAAGATCTGTGATTCAGGAGTATAGATCCGTGCTAAATGTCAGCACCAAGTTTCCACGGGCGGGTGAGCGTAACGTTCTTGTCGAAGAGCTCGCCGATCTCTGCGTTGCGACTTGGGAGGCCAGTGGCGCTGTAGGAGAGCACGCGGGTTGGGTGTTAGACGTACGTTTTCCCGTTTGCGCCTCCCCGACAAACTCAGACCTTCAAGCTACATAGACGCTGTGGTGGGCAACCCGTCTAACATTCAACTCTCACCGCGTCTTTCGGCACATGTCAAGATTATTCTGTGTATCAGGAGATTCAAACCTAGCGATACGGACTCTCCGACTGTATGTGCAAGTGGTTGGAAAGGCATGGGAGACCGCCAATGCCGAAGCCGCTCAGAAACAGGAGGACACGAGCACAAGTAGCGTGGAGAGCGTGCACGGTGCAGACACGGACAGGAACTGGGTACAGACATTGATTCAGGGAGCGAGGATGTTGTGCCGGGTCGCATGCTCGAAATCTGGAACCGCTCTTGGTACCACTGGCAACGGGTTGGACGAAGCGAAGGAGGCCGGGGTGCTAATTGAGAAAGCGAAAACTCGGTTAGGCAAGAACGACGCGGAACTGACGGCGGGCGTTTATCTGGCGGAGGGGATATGGCACTCCGTGATGGCCCATAAAGGTAGGCCGGTGGTGGGTAGTCGTGTTGCTTTGGCTCACCATCCCCAGAACAAATGTCTTTGAATCGTCCTCACCAGCTCTCTGAATCTCTCAGACTCTGTGCACTTGCGGTTGAGACGTTTCCAACTGCCTCAGCTTACTATCACCTCGCGCTTGCGCTATCAAGAGCGGGTCAATCGAGGAATATCCCTCTCGCTATCGAACATGCTAGGTCCGCCGTCGAACAGGACTCCCGCGAGATCCGACATTGGCATCTTCTTGGACTCCTTCTCGTGGCGACGGATGATTGGAAGAAGGCGAAAGCAGTTTTGGAATACGGTGCGGGAATCAGTGAGGAAAGGGCAAACGACGAAGGAATGCCTCAGACTCCGAACGGCGATACAACCAGGACGCCAAATGGGAGAACCGAGGGTTTACCCCCAACGGATGTTCCTCTCATGCCCACCTCATTTCCGTCTGCGACGCTCCTCAGTCGGGATGCCACTGGTATCCCCCCAGCTGCCTCGTTGTTGGGGCCCTTGCCTGACCATCCGCCACCATCACGTCGGGAGCTCTTCGAGCAAGCTCTACAGTTGCGGATGACGCAATTGGCGCTCACAGAACACGCAGAGGGACCCGAGGGGGCCGTTGAGAAGTGGTTAGAGGTCTTTTCGTGGGTCGCAACTCAAAAGGAAGGTCGTACCACAGGTACATGTGCCCATCATCGACGGAAGTTTGTCTCTGACCACAAGTACGTTTAGCAAGGTCCTCTTTTGATAGCACGCGTAGGTCCGGGGATCAAAGCTCGATATCGAACCAGACGATATCCGCTCGGGTTGAAATTTCAGTCGAAGTGGCATCGTCTAGTGTGGATGATACACCACCTGCTGAACCTCCGATCAAAATCACCCCTGCTTCCCCAGTGAAGTCGTCCTTTGAAAAACGGAAACAGCAGGGAGAAAACGCGGATGGGAGGAATAAGCACTCTTTGGGACGCCCGAGAGGGCAGAGCTCTGCTAGTAGAAGGGTGTCAAAGATATTGAAGACCCAGGTCCATCGTGGTCAGGAACGCATCTCGTCGATTTCAAAAATCGTCACACTCGGTCCCAGGCATGGTCTCAGTCACCTTCGTAAAACGACCTCCGCGCCGGGTAGGCTTTCGTAAATTAAACATTGTCCCTTGCCTAACCGTTCTCGACAGATATCCATTCCATGCTCAACGCTGCTACCCCCTACCAAGCATCATCAATTCATTCACGCAGACGAGTCACGTATGGCGATTCTACCCCTAGCGAATCGGTCACGGATTTTCTACCCCCGCGCCCTCCTGCTACACTCCCGACGTCCCAAGCACCCTCGAAATGGGACAGCCGCGCCGCAATGGACCGAAGGTTGATGAGCGATCTATGGTGCATGTCTGCGGCGACCTTCCGGCGGTTCGGGAAGATTGAACAGGCAAGAGGGGCCATTCAGGAGGCAGAAGTGAGGGACGGCAACAATCCCGCGGTTTGGGTGCAGGTGGGCTACCTTTTCGTGGATGATCATCCCCTTGTTGCTAAATCAGTTTTGACAAAGCTCGGACTCTACTACCATGCATTGTGTGACGAACAAAAGGCTTTACAAGCCCTTCACAAAGCTCTCTTCATCGCGCCAGAGCACGTGTCCGCGATAATCCACATCTGCAAAATCTATTTGTCACCACCATGCGCTGACGTGGACGGGTTGGATCCAGACCGGGTGGAACTTGCGGCCGGTCTGCTTAGCGATCTTACAAACGGGGAAGGGTGGGATGTACCTGAGGCTTGGTACTACTTGGCGAAAGCCGCGAAGATGCAAGGGAGGATTGAAAAGGAGAGAGAATGCCTGATATATGCGCTCAGGTTGGCTGGGGTCACTAGGGTTAGAGAGATTTCTGACGCTGTTGGATGGTCTTTGTAATCCTTTCCCATGGAGATGTTTGCCTTGGATTCTGTCCAGTCCTTCAGTTTTAATACGATATGTGGTGGTTCCACGCATTTTGACGATTCGAAAGATTATTTCATTGTCGGAATGTATCGTACAGATAAACAGGGAGAAAGGTTGAAGGGAGGTGCGAGGAGGAACGGCGTCACAGCGTCAATAACACCCCCCGAGCTGTTGGGGAAACTTGAGAAAACGGATAACCCTGGAATGTAACCCCGGTACGCACCTGTTCCAAGTGGGCATCAACGATATCCCCGGACTCCATTCCGTGCTAATATGTGTGCCCGTGAGTTAGACCGAGTGGGAGTGCTGCGGGTTATCTTACAGATGCGGGCGTGTCTTGTGGCTGGAGTCGTTCTCCGTCATAGATAAACTTGAAGGTCCCTATATTGGTAAAAGCGGGGCGGGGGTTGGATTGTGTTGATCACAGCGGCAACGGGGGCCCATTATCAAAGGTGGGCTGACCTGGTTCTCGTCCGAACCGTTTCTAAAGGATAATGTTAATTGGGACGACGAACAAGTGATCAGGATCATGAGAACGTACCTCTGCCGCGTCGAAAACCTTCTTTAATGGTGTGGTGGGTTTCACCTTGATCGTGCACGCTGCGAGGAGTATCGTTTACCAGACGCATGAGTCCTCCATTCCACAATATACGCTACACAAGGGGGATAGAGTGGATGCTGACTTTGACCTTCGTAGTTGATGGTAAGGTCGATTTTCGGTTTAACGTCTTCGGCTTCTTCTCCCATTGCGAGTTTTCAGACAAGTAAGCTTCAAGTCAGGAGATGGGAGAGTTGCCAGTGGGCGTAGAAGAGAAGCTGTAATTGAATCAGTGTGGCTCAGACGCGACTGTCACGCGTTTCCGTCACAAAATGACCGCGCTAAGGTGCGGGGGAACCATATTGTAAGGGATCTAAGGTATGCTACGAAATAAAATAACTACAGCGTAGGCATATCAGGATTGTTCCGCGTACACCTGTTAAAAATACGGGTCAAGAAAACGTCACGAACTCGGAAGAGGATAACGGTCACGTACCTTTATTGTCTTGTCAGCTCCACCAGTGATCAAACGCGTGCCTGTCTGGTCGAACGTCGAGCAGAATACGCCAGCCTCAGCCTCCAACGAACCAGGTTGTGGAATATCATCCAAGGTCTGGAACGCGGTCCCCGAGTTGTAGTCCCAGAACGTCAACGTTCCGTTATCCCCTCCAGAGAAGAACACGCCTTCCGAGTTGACGGAGAGTGTATTGATGATGGCATTGTGGCCGCTGAAGTTGAACACGAAAGCGCCTTCCGGGCACTTCCACTTTTTGATGTTGTTTCCTCCAGCAGAAGCAGAAGCAAACGAGTACTCCGTTGGATGGATAGCGAGTGCACGGATTGATTTCTTGTGGTGTGTTAATGTCACCATAGTTTTTCCAGCAGCCAGGTCCCAGAGCCGAACTGTCGAGTCCATGCTACCGGTGATGACCTGTGGGTCCGAGTCTTGGCATTTGACATCCGCGACAGTGGCAGTATGTCCTGAAAGGACATGGATTTGGGCTTTTGTCCGCATATCCCAAACACGAGCGGAAGCGTCTCGTCCAGAGGTAACGAGAACGTCTAGTGTCGGATGGAGGCTGAGAGAATAAACTCCAGAGAGATGTCCGTGGTAATGACGGATAACTTTGTTGGCTTCCAAATCCCAACATTTAACCATCTACGACAACAAGCGTTAGAAACAAGGTGGAAGGGCATTCGTCTCACGGTACTCACCTTGTCTTCTCCGCAAGAGAAGAGATATGGGTGCCGTGGTGAAACGGCGAGACCTCTGACAGTCGATATATGACCCGTCAGCGACAACTTCAACTCTCCCGAAGCCAGATCCCAAATCTTAATAACACGATCTCCCGCGCCAGTCGCAAACCACTTGTTCCCCGGTTCCACTGCCACACTACGTACCCATCCGAGATGGCCGGAGATGACACGCACAAGTTTCCATTGTGGGTGATATGTTGGCTTGATTGTCCGTGTGGTCTTGTGGAGTGCGAGCGCATTTGAAAGGGTAGAGGTGGAGGTGAAGGTGGAGGGTTGTTGGACGGGTGTATTGTCAATCTTTGCAATCATCATAGAGGTCTCTGAGGTAGCTGGGTAGAAAATTTGCGTGAACACTATGCGCGAATGAGATGTGAACAATGACGCACGCCCAGCTGTTATCATCTTCCTCTGCGCGTCTTTCGGTCGAACAGGTCCCACTGAACCCTGCTGCGATAGAAGGGCAGAAGGTAGCTGTTTGTGGTCTTTGTATTCGTCATTTATCTTGACGGACAGGCGAATCCTGGCGCTGTTCCACAGTCAGTCAGTCTGGGTGTTACGACCTCGGAGTCACAAACCTCCGTTCGTCGTCTCTGATGTTGTCGTCCGGGCATGAAGCGAATATCTCCCTGGTGCGTTTGCCAGAAGCCTTGAGGAGCGGGTTGAGTGGAGGGAGTGACATTCAGGCTGAGGGGAAGGGTGCGTGACCTGTCACGTCACACTGCACATTGCCCACACACGACCACCGGAGAGACAAAGAGAGAGGTTGGGAGAGAGCGTGTTATTTTCCCTGGATTTTCCGCACTTGAGATAGCGGCTTTGTCGCCCCCGTAGTGAACCATGTCCCAAGTCGCTGAACTTAAGAAACTCGTCAAGTCTCTCCAAAGCGCCCAGGTCGCAGAGGTAAGATGATCCCGTCCACGCTTGAATTTCCAGGCTAACCCATCCCATTTTTCCTCTACAGGCCATCGTGGAAATTTTGACTTCTTTGAAGAAACAACCAAACATAAATGAAGCCATTCTTAGGGTGAGCCATCCACTTTCGTCGTTCCGATGTCACCCCTATCTGACCGCGTTGTGTCCTACCACAGGAAAGTAAGGCTGGTCTTGCTGTCGGAAAGCTACGATCCCATGCGGACAAGCGTGTGTCCGAGACAGCGAAGGATATCGTGAAAAAGTGGAAGAACGACGTCGAAAAGGCCAAACGGACCAACGGCAGCGCAGGTGAACACCACTCGCCCTCTACGTCCAAGCCAGGTGCGTGCCTTGCCGCTGCTGGCTTCCGATGATCTCTAACAGCCTTTTGCAGCGCCGAAGAAACCGACTATTTCGACGCCCGCTTCGTCTAAGATCAACTCCGTTTCTCCGTCCATCGCCTCTCCTGCAACTCCGAAAGTCGAGACACGGACCGCCAAGGGTGACGGAGTGAGTGCCAGCTGGACAGGGGACAAGACTCGTGATAGGTGTATTGAGCTCCTTTATGATGCTCTCGCCCTGGAATCTGGAGCCCGTACGTCCACTATTTATAGTGTTACTGCCGCTGCCTAACCCTTGCCACCCGACAGCCAACGACCTGATTGCTCAAAGGGCCGTCGCGGTCGAAAATGCGGTGGCAGGGGGGCTCGGGGTCAACAGTGGTGGATACAGGGCCAAAATCCGTTCGTTGTTCGTCAACTTGAAGGAAAAGAGCAACCCCGGTTTGCGCGAAAGCGTTATATCAGGGGACATCTCTGCCACCAAGTTCGCTAAAATGACCAGCGAGGTATGCACCCAATACTTTCCAATGATCCGTGGTTGACTTCTGTGTTGCAGGAAATGGCCTCCGGAGAGCGACAGGCTGAAAACCGAAAGATCGTCGAAGAAAATCTGTTCAATTCTCTAGGTGCCGCGGAGCAACAGGCAGAAACTGAAGCCTTCCAGTGCGGTCGTTGTAAACAGGTTAGTTGGTCGATGTGCTCAAGGTCACCGTTGCTGATGTCCTATGAAGAGAAAATGTCGTTACCGTCAGGCGCAAACCCGTAGTGCCGATGAGCCTATGACCGTAAGCCCTTAACCTCAGCCATCAGACCATTGCTTTTACTGATTTGCAACACAGACGTTCGTTACCTGCACCGTCTGCAACAACAGATGGAAATTCTCTTGAAGTACTCTTATTATTACCCGGCTTAATGACCACTGCGCCTTGCATCTTTGGACCACTTGCACCCTTCTTCTTCCTTGTCGACGTTTAGTTAGATTCGCTGTATTCTGCTCGTGTTTGACCCAGATTTCCTCCCTCCCGTTGTGTTAGAAATCCATTGATCGAGTTTCGTGATCGGGATGTCCATGCGGGTTAGATCGCTGAGTGCACCACTGAGCGTCAACCAGAACCTCATCTTTCCCCTTCTCCATGTCGACAGCAGCTTCGAGTACGTGTCCCTCCAACCCAGCGGACGAGAGGAAACCCCTCTTGGGATCACATACTGGGAGTGCATACGTCGACTCTCGGCCCGATCCCGAAGCGGCTGTTCCGGCGGACGAGCCCGAGGAGGCTAAAATCGTTGTCAAGAAGGTAGATTACTGGAGGGTCATCTGGTATCTTGTCTTTGCCATTTTCGGAGGGGTCATACTCGCCGGAATAATCAAGGGGTTTATCGAGAATGGTGACGTTGAGGTGTGTGTTGTGGTGTTCAGAAATCTGGCGCTTGGCCGCTCCCCTGTCGCTTACACGACCCGCAGTTTGACTTCAAGAAGGCTTTGAAACGGGCGCTCGGTGGTGGGTTGAGTGGTGCTGCTGGTACGAATATATTCTGCGTTGGTTGAAGGCAGTTTATCCCTGAGGTCACATCTCCAGCGATGGTGCTACAAGTCCTGACCTTGATGGTCAGTGCCCATTTCCGTACACTCACATCCAATCTCACACGTGCTACCCGCTTCTCAGCCCCTACGCACCACAATGAATTACCAGTACCGCTACGGCACAACAACCACAGAGGCCATCAAGACCTTGTACGCCGACGGAGGTTGTTCTCGCTACTATCAAGGCCTTTCCGCAGCTTTGGTCCAAGGGCCTGTGGCTCGCTTTGGCGATACCGCGGCAAACGCGGGTATCATTGCCCTCCTGGAGTCCAATTCGTTCATGAAGAAACTCCCGTCCGCGATCAAGACTGTTTTTGTTTCGTTATGCGCCGCCGGGTTCAGGATCATCCTGACCCCAGTTGATACCCTCAAAACTACACTCCAGACTGAGGGCAAGCCCGGCTTGAAGTTACTGAGGAACAGGGTGTGTCCCTGTTATGAGAGCTTAGATCTTTCCCTGCACCGAGGCTGAAATTGGTCGGCTACAGATCAGGAAGTATGGAATCACTAGTTTGTGGTTCGGGGCGCTGGCAACGGCTGCTGCCACCTTCGTTGGGAATTACCCCGTAAATGGATTTCCCCTGAGCCCACTCATTGAGACTGATTCCGTTGTCAGTGGTTTGCGACGTACAACTACCTCCAAGAGGTGCTTCCGAAGCAGGATTCCAAAGGGTTGGAGTTATCTCGACGAGCATTCATCGGGTTTTGCGCCACCCTGATCTCTGATACCGTCTCGAACTCCTTGCGCGTCGTCAAGACTTATCGCCAGGTTCACGAGCGCAAGATTGGATACCTTGTCGCCGCCAAAGATGTTGTGGCTGCGGATGGACTGTTGGGTCTGTTCGGTCGTGGATTGAAGACGAGGATCATTGCGAATGGATGTCAAGGAATCATGTTCTCTGTCCTCTGGAATCTTTTCATGGACTTGTGAGTTTCGACGTTTGAAGTTCTGGTGAACGTAACTGACAAGATTATCTGAAGGTGGGATAAGAAGACGAGTTCGTGATCGCCCTCCCCCCCCGATCTCAATGTTTGACTGACTTTCCTTCATTCCGGGACAAGAGGATGCAAGAGGATGAATAGACTTTATGAATCAGATTAGACCTTATCGCTACCATACCGTGTAGTCTTACAAGTAGAGCGCAACATTGGGGCCCAATATTCCGGGAGCACGAGTAGCTGGAGAAGAGAAAGTAAAAAGTTTGCATTATGAAGGAAGCCGCGGACTGTCCACTCTGGACGGGTAAGATCGCCTAGCCAAAACTCCCGGCGATTTTCAGTGGATGGGGACAGGCATAGAAGCGTTTGGGTGACACTCCGTCTCCCTCCGTCTCCGCACGCATCGAATTGCCTTTCACGGATGTCCGCAAAGTGAATTTAAAAGTGCATGTTGTGATTACGGTGGCTGTAGTCGGGCCGTCGGGCCAATAACGAGGGTCTACATGGATGAAATTGAGAGGTATCTGATCCAGTGTCCAAATGTTGAGCCAAAGGAACATAAAATACAAGACGCTTGCTCAATCCTCCTTTCGAGTCACATTATGCGATATCATAACTTGATGAATGAAGTGTCGATGCCATGAGCGAAATCCCAGAGACAAATACGCTAGAGAAATTCTTGAGCATCGTGACCACTGCCGGTATAAGAAACGATCACGAACCTGATCCTCCCCCACAGAGACAACCTTGGTGCAATCAAATCCGATGCCAAATACACGTCCGGTGTGACCACCCGTAAGATCACCAACGAACGCTCCGGTCTTCCTGTTCCATACCTTCACGACGGAGTCATAACTACCACTGACGACCCATTCTTTATTCATGCACACGCTCCTCACAAGTCCAGTGTGGGCATTGGAGTAACGCTTTAGACGGAGCATCCCGACTTGACCAGGGATAGTACCGTGAGCACTGGTGCCCAAAACGACTCCATGACCACAGGTGTTACACACACCCGAGATCGAAGGCGACATGTACTCCTCGTCGACGCACGTCACGAGCTCCAGGTCGGCTTCGGGAGTGGTGGTTCCGTCGGGGGAAGAGATAGCATCCAATTCTTCGCTCGTAGACCAGCCCTTGCCAGTGTTGATGTCGATCAGTCGAATGTGCTTGTCAGATGAGCCGGAGAGAATATATGGAGGACAGAAGTCGATTGAAGCGATGCTGAAACAAATTTGTGAGTTCGTGATGCGAGTTTGGTTCATAAGACACGCACCCCCTGCTGTGATGGTTCTCAAAAACTCGGAGCAAATCTCCAGTATCTGCGTTCCAGATTCGGATGGACCTGTCACCAGAGGCGGATGCTAAGAGGTCTCTAGCCAGGGCAACCGCATTGACTGCGGCCCTGTGGCCCTCGAGGACGAGATGAGGCACCACGTTCGGGAAGAGATATGTTCGGACAGTTTCGTCTTTTAAGCAGATGTCAGAACCAAGATCACAACTTCCAAATCAGTCGACATACCTTTTGAACACGAGACAAGGCGCTTCTCATCAAACCTAACCGCGAGGACACTATCTGTGTGGTCGTGAATCAAAGACACTGGCACATTCCCGACCAAGTCCCAAAGGCAAACCCTAGAATCACTCCCGGCACTGCATAACAACCCATCGTAGGCAGCGAGGCTCAGCACGCTGCCCAGATGGATGTTGTGGACGACCCTGATAAACTGGGATGTCTGAAGATCCCATTCGCGAATAGACTTGTCCTTTGAGCCGGTGAATAACGTTTGGACACCAGTTTGGGGGTTCGTGTACAGCTGGAGGCAGTATATGGTGCTCGTGTGAAGATTTGTGGTGCCTTGCTCGTTGGGTCGTCCGCCAGGTCTAGCCCGAAGGGTGGAAAGTCGATACGAAGAATACAAGAATCGGATGTAGAGCCGAGTGTGAGTTTGGTGAAGAAGTTTGTAGTTCGGAAGGAAGCTGGATGATGTCGGAAGGGAAGAAGGAGCCGAATGACGGTTATTTCCAGCGATGACCTGTTTCAGGGTAGGGGTATATTTGACCAGGGAACTGGTGTCGGAACCGGGAGGGGTTGTACCAATGGAGTTTCGGGATTCGAAGCCTGTTTCGGAAGAAGAGGTATATAATTCGTCACCCATGCCTTCGTCGTCGGTGTCTGAGGGTGATTCCAACGTCATAGATGAAAGAAGAGCGGCGAGGTCGAGAGGTCGAAAGGGCTGTTTCCACTCGATGCCGCGGGTTCGACAAAGTGTTTTCCAGAGTGAAGCATCCTCGGCAAGCGCGCGCCACCGACGGTTGACGGCAGAACAACACAACAGTGATTGCCACGGTAAGCACGAGAGGACATGGAGCGCAATTTCGTCAGGTAGAAGCTGTGGCCAAGTCAGCAACTGGGCGAAGTCTTGACACGAGGAAACGCACCCCGAGGATGTCAAACTCTAACAATGGGTTGATCCTGTCGCGTAGCTCGGCCAGGCGGGACCTGGGAAGGGATTGCAGGAGCATGTACGCAAGATCTAGCGACCACATTTTTCAGTACCGGTAGAGATCTGTAGAGGAGGCAACTACCTTCTCTGTCTCTATCTGACATTGTGCGGGCGAGTTCGGTGGCAGAAGGAGTCGGTTGTAATGTGAGGTGGACCATGGTGACGGAGTGGTGGCTTCCGTTGAAAGAACGAGGGATGAGAACCGAACAAAGGGGTGACCGAATTTGGTTTGTTCGTGTACTCACCGAATACCAAACGCACAACCGTCGATCCACTTGACCTGAGAGGCCACCAGGGCGGAAATGGAAGATGAACTTTGTGGGACGGAGGATGCCGAGCAAGGTATTCGCGATGACGGAATCGACAGTGGCTTTCGCGGACTCCGGGGAGGCGGTAATCTCCCAAAAAATCGAGACCCCGCCAGACCTCTCCGCTTCAAACCTCTCTACCGACAAATTCGCCGAATACTACGATATCGAGCGGACCGTAGACGAAATTGTCAAGGGAGGTTACAAATGCGTTCGTCCGTTCCTCGTTTGGAGTCCCCTTAACATCTGATCCGTGTTGTATCAGGTCGCACTCCAGTTCCCCGATGAGCTGCTGAGAGACTCCGTGCCCATATTTAAAGTCCTAGGGTCCAAGCTTGGAGAAGAGGTTCACCTATACACCCTCGCCGATACTTCTTACGGAAGGTCAGTCCGATCACTTACTTGAGATAAACCCATTTCACAGAACCCCAGCTGTTGTGTAGACGAGGTTGCGTCGCAGCATGTCAACGCTGACGTCGTCGTTCATTACGGACACGCATGCCTGAGCCAGTGCGCTTGTCTCCCTCCGACGATCCATCATATTTTCACCTACGTTTGTCAGGACATCCCAGATACCCGTTATCTACGTCTTCGGACACAAGCCAATCGATGTGTCGGATTGCGTCACGGAGCTCGCAAATTCACTACACGATTCACCTCGGGCATCTTCCGCGGAGCGTTTGGTTTTGCGATGTGACGTCGTTTATTCACATAAGGCAGCTGAGATTGCCGAGCGGCTGTGTGCTGCCTTGAGTCGTCCGGTCAACTACCGTGGAATCCCCCCCAAGGCCGAGCCCCTGGGGCAACGAGTGGGCGGCGTGGCGGGGAATCAGAGATTGGGGACAACCGACCCAGCCACAGAAGACGTTTTGCTGTACATTGGTTCTGAAAGCCTATCCCTAACAAATCTGCTCGTCACCCATGGGTCTTCGGAGGTGCTCGTTTCCTTCGTTGCGACGATTCGGGTGCTGAGCTGTAATTTCAAAGATACACGCTTATGACCCTGTCACACAACAAGCAAGGATTGAGTCGCATGTCACGAATAAGCTCCTCATGAGGCGTTATGCGGTTGTGCAAAAAGCCAGGGACGCAGATGTCTTCGGTATTCTGGTTGGAACGTTGGGGGTCGGTCCGTCTACTCAACTCCTGTTGCTGCACATATTTCTATGCTGATCGACTTGGGCTCAGCCTCTTACCTTCCGCTGATTTCGCGGATACGGAAGCTTTTAGCTCAGGCTCAGAAAAAGAGTTACACCATCAGTGTAGGGAAGCTCAATCCATCGAAACTTGCCAACTTTCTCGAGATAGAGTGCTTTGTCCTCGTTGCTTGTCCCGAGAATAGTTTGATCGACTCCAAGGTTTGTCGATATCGTCCTTTGCCGCAAATCTAGCCACTAACCTGTCATGCAGGAGTATTTCAAACCAATAATAACACCATTTGAGCTCGAGATCGCAATCGGCGCTGACAGGTCCTGGACTGGAAAATACATCCTGGACTTTGGTCGCCTATTGGAGAGAAGTATTAGCTCAGGTATGCAGTGCGGAACTTCTTTGAGACAAGCGCGTCCTGATGTCTGTCACGCTGCTAGTCGTGGAAGTTGATAGCGATGAAGATGGACACCAGCCAGAATTCTCTCTGGTGACCGGACAGTACCGGAAAGCAAAACGCTTTGGGGGCGTGAAATCACCCGCCAACGATGAGGGATCTTCCGCAGTTATTCTCCGCAACAACGAAGGTACTGTCTCTGTTTTACGAGACAGTGCGGCAGGTGCGTGTTGATGCCACCGAGCCATCCCTTTTCTTGACACATCTCCTCAGCACAATTCCTGCAAAATAGGACGTATCGCGGGTTGGAGCCCAGAGTAGGCCAAGACATGCCATCCATGTTGGAGCAGGGGCGCAGTGGAATCGCCAGGGGATATTCAGACGACCACCAGCCTGGTTAGCACGCCGGGGTCCGAGTCGAGTAGATTACTTATATGTTGCCGAACACGTGATCGCCTGCCAACAAAATACGTCAAGGCGCGTGTGAGAGCGGCTTCAGACCTCCTTCGATCCCGACCTTGCGCCTCTTCACAGCCGTCCTTCTCCGTCATGTCCAACTCAGACTCGTCAGCTCAAGGCTTTGTTGACCGTATGCAGTCGTTCGTTACCGAGAACAAGCGTGCCATCCTCATTGGCACTGCTCTCGCCGTCGCGGCGGGTGGAGCCGCGCTTTATGCCTCCACCTCATCATCGCCCAAAGCCCCCAGGGACAAGAAGGAAAAAAGGAAGTCCGGAAAGTCCAAGTCCCGTGATGTCGAGTCTGGCCCTATCATCGAGGAGATTCCGGTCGAAGACCAACCCAGTAAGCATTCACCGTCCGTGCACTAGGTTCCCGGTCACGGGGGAAGCCAACCTCCTGCCCATCCTTCTCTAGAATTTGGTGTTCTGACCAAGGAACAACTCGAGGGCATGCCAACCGAGGTCCGTGCTTCGTGATCGAGGGCACGTTGCAGTGGTGCTAATGCGACGTTCCAGGAGCGAACGAAGCTTGCCGCCGTGTTGAAGAAAAAGGGCAACGATTATTATCAAAATGAGAGCTTTGAACTGGCTGCAGAGTTCTACACGCGTGCCATTAATGTCTCGCCAACGGAGGAACCCGTGTATTACAGCAACCGTGGCGCCTGTGAGTGTACCGAAAACTTAGTGTCCGGCGGTTTACTGACCGTGAATGAAGGCTACATGAACATGAAACCCCCCAAGTTCGAACTCATTATTGAGGACTGTGACAAGGCGGTTTCTTTGAACAAGGACTACGTGAAGGCTATCAACCGACGGGCGAACGCTCTGGAAGCCCTCGACCGATTGGAGGAGGCACTGAGGGGTTGGTTAACACCTTTTGTCACACTATCTCATCTGACATCCTGTGGAAAACCTAGATTATACCTCTGCCACCATTTTGGATGGATTCCAAAACGAAAAGGCCGCTCAGGCAGTGGAACGCGTGTTAAAGAAGCTCTCTTCGACGAAAGCCGCAGAAATTATCAAGGTTCGTATTCGCTGTTCCTTGCGTCCGACCAACATTGACCGATTTCGCAGACCCGTGACCCACACCTCCCTGCGTATACCTTCATCTCTGCGTACTTCTCAGCGTTCCGTACCCGCCCTCTACCACCGCTGCCAGAAGACGCAACGATTGCGGATAATGCATTGACCAACGCATTACATGCACTCCAGGCTGCCGATTATACTCACTCCTGGTCCTTTGTCACCGGTGCTCTCGAAGAGGGTCTCTCGAACGACACTCTCAAGGCGGAAGCCCTAAACCTCCGTGGAACCTTCAAGTCGGTATCCTCTCTAATTTGTGATAATGCCTCTAACCTTCCCCCCAGGTTCTTAGTCAACGACGTGAAGGGTGCAGAGGAGGACCTCCTCGCGTCCATTGCGTTGATCCCCTCGTTCACTCAGTCATGGGTCAAAATTGCGAGTGTGTACATGGAGCAGGGTAACCCTGACAAGACGTTCGAAGCATTCGAGGAGGCTATCAAACACAACCCGAATGACCCTGATATATACTACCACCGCGGACAGGGTTAGTGGCACTCCGCTTTCCCCGATGCGATCCACTCACTCAGCAACTAGTACACTTTATCATGAACGACTTCAAGCAAGCGGCCGCGAACTACAACAAGTCCACCCTCTTAGATGACCAGTTCGTGTTCAGCCACATCCAGCTCGCTGTTGCACAATACAAGGAGGGCCAAGTTGCGAGCAGTATGGCTACCTTTAGGAAGACCCTGAAGGCGTTCCCCGAGCGAAGTGAGCCTCCAAACTACTAGTAGGTGCCTCTCCCGCCTTTCAACACCTCCTTTATCGACGGTTACTCGTAGCGGCGAATTGCTTCTCGATCAAGGTCGTTTCCAGGATGCCATCGACAAATTTGACCGTGCCATTGAGCTCGAGAAAATAAAGTAAGTCACGAACGAACAATTTGGATTTCTTTTGTTCTGACGTTTTCTTGAGGACTCGACAGAATGTCCTCCCTATGGTGAACAAAGGCCTTGCTCTCTATCAGTGGAAACAAGATATCGGAGCTGCCGAGAGGTGTTGCCAAGAGGCGTTGGAGATTGACCCAGAGTGCGAAGCTGCCGTCGCCACTCTCGCCCAGCTCAGCCTACAGCAGAGTAAGATTGACACGGCGGTGGATTTGTTCAAGCGACAGATGGAACTGGCGAGGAGTGAGCCTGAGCTCGCAAACACCCTGACGTACATGTACGCTTCGATTGCTCAGAAGACCTTCATTGAGGTACGCTGCTTGCAGGATCGATCATTCAGCAGTCAACTAACACGCAGCCATAGAACTACCCTGAGAGGAAACAAGCGTTCTCCGCAATGGCGCAGGCTATGGCACCATAGAGGGTTGTCCCGGTTTTTTTGGTATCGTCATGAGGACGCTTTTTCCCTTATCGTTCCTAACCATACATATCATAATACAGCCAGTATTTCTACTCGGACTAGTCGGGGGCCTAGCCACCAAAATGCAGTAATCGTTGAAGTAATAATCCAGTACCACTTCTCACGCATATCAGGAAGTACGAGGCGAAACCCGGTGGAGCTAATTGTCGGGCATTATTGGAAAGTTACTATTGCAGTCTCCTGGTCTGGATTTGCATGATGCTCTTGACTTGGATTTGACCAGGGATTCAAGCCGAACATCCGAGGTAGGCTCGCCCAGATCTCCTCCCTAGCGCCCCTCAAACACGCGTTGAACCTCTCCAAACACCTGGCACAAAACGCGTTATCTGCGAGGACCTTGGTCTCCAAGATCGACACCGCCATATCGACTTCGCTCGATTGAGAGGAAATGGAGTTGAACAGCCTCTCGTAGGGGCTCGTCTGACCCGACCGTTTGTGATTCGTTTCGTGTGAGCCTGGGCAAAGCCAGCCGCTGCATGAGAACTTCTTGGCCGAACGGTCGAAGAGTAATTGCCGGACGACTTGTAGTTCTCTGGCCTTCAACCGAGATTGACCGACCACTGCTGCGGCGAGGACCCTCGGCGGAAGGCGTAATGCGGGTTCCACCGAAGTCAGTGCCGAGGTACCCGCTGCACAGGCTCGGTAGTAGGCAAACGGGAGGGCGAAGGCGACGTTGCAGGTTTCGAACAGCTTGAGAACAGCGTTCGGATGTGGTTTGGGGCTTCCGAAAACTCTCTCCCCCAGTGTTTCTGATCGTTCGTAAGTCTCGAAGGTCTTAGGATAGGCGTCACGAAGATCCTCGAGGATTTGCTCGCGGACGTTGTCGATCTTGTAGGAGGTCATCATGCGGAGGATGGAAGAGAAAGTGGGGAAATCGGGCGTCTGATGCCTGCTGGGGAACCTAGAGATACCGGCATCAGATAAGTCGACTATACGCGCTCCGTTTGTAGACTCCTCACCCTGGGTTATAGAGAACCTGCATAAGGATCGAAAAATCTTCTGGCTCTTCAGATACGTGGATACATTGGCACCCATCTGTCTTGTGCGTGTTCCTCCGTTTGGATTTCTCGACCATATCTGCAAACACCGCAGAACTACGACAGAGGTGGTCGCTGTGGACGCGGAAGAGCATAGTCCGGCACACAAATATGATGTCCCCGGAAGCCAGATAAAACTCTGGATGCTTCGGTACGAGGTTGCATTTGTCTGGAGGTGGGATGTCAGGATTGACAAATGGCGTGTCCCCAGGTCCTTTGGTAGATTCCGGAGAAGTGGGTGGGCTGAAGTCCAAGTCGTCTATCCATCCTTCCGAGTGGAGGAAGAGAACGTCCTGGAGGAAATACGATACTTCAATGTCTGTGGGATGAAGAAATTTTAGGATTACTGACCGTTAGCTGCGACAGCGGTGAGACGCTGGCTTGGTCATGAATGTCCTGGAGTCCCTGCATCTCCCTGGCCAAGACCTCGCTCGTGTGGGGGTCATTCCACAAGCGGCACCCGGCTGCCTTCAATAATGCGCAGATAGCCTCTAATTCAAGCTCAGACCTGTTCGGCTGCCTGGACAAACGATCGACGTAAACGTCCAGCAGGACCGCTGGGGAAATAACCTTGGCTGCACATAATTCGCCGACGAACCCGACCAACGCAACGAGTTCCGGCCAACTTCCTTGTTCCGCTGTCCTATGATTGGCGAGGAATTGAGCGCTCTCCAGGAAGTGGGACTGGAGTCGGGATTGTAGGATTCCGCCGTATGTAGGCAAGACCGCGGACAGTCTGTACGAAAGGCGGGCGAGATCTGAAGGTTGCCTGTTCGAGCTCTCCGTAACATCTTCAAGTATCGTGTCCGCCACGAATTCCAATAAATATTGGTCGGGTTCTCGGTCGGAACCGACCCAAGAGACGAGTTCGGCGGCGATCCTCTCTGTATTCGTGGAATTGACGTCAGAGATTACAGAGCGTATGCGACGGTTTAACAGTGATGACGTCGGTTGCTGGGGCTGGGATTGGTGGGTGGACTTGTTTGAATCTGATAGCGCTACCATCGTTGTCGTGGATGGAGTGTAACCAGCGCCGCATCGAGATCTTGAGTAGAGCCCGCGTTGACGGTTTGATCCAAGCCTCCGCCGCCAATCCATTCGGCGCACCCCAGTAGGTAAAGCTGTCCAGGACCCTCGTCATCGGTTGCGTCAGATTTGCAATGGCGAGGTGCAACGAAACAAGACAAGAAAGAGCCAGTCCGATTGACCATCCTTTCGCTTAGCCTCACCCAATCTGATTCTCCACCAACTGACGACGAAAACCGCCCTTAGCTTAAAAGATCTGTTTCTCTCCATCCCGCCATCCTGCGTTCACTCGACCCTCGTTTAGTCACGTTGCACACTCGCGGTGCTCATGCCTCATCACCGTGGTGTTCAATACGTGTCGGACGAGGATGACGGTGATGAGGAGGGCACAATCGTGTACTCGCGCACATCTAGCACCGGAAGCTTGCGGTCTAGGTTTACGGTCACTAAAATCTGTGAACCGAAGACGATCACGACGACTCCCGGGTTACTGGGCGCAGGAGAGACGGAAACGGAGAGCGAAGATCAGCCTGTACGTGTCTGTCTTGCCTCAATGTCGCAATTCCAATCGTTTGGCCACAGTTACGGCAGCTCCCAACAGCCCGTATCATCCCCTCCTCTGGGCCATTGGTCCCTCCAACCACACTACAACAGCGTCTCACACCATTCCTGTTTTCCTTTTCACGCTGGCTTTCAATTGTCCCAGCTTTCTTTGGAACGTTGTACAATATTTTCTGCGTCGCGTCTTCTCCTCCACAACCAACCGGCCATCGGATTGACTTTATCGTATCAATCTTATGGGTGTGTCATTGACGCGTTCTCCTGTATCCACCCCTTTGTTGACGCCGTCGACAGGCGATCCTGACTGGATACCAGTGCTTGGCGTTAACTACTGGCCTGCTGCGAAGATGGCGTGTCTACTATACTCCGCTCCCCACCCTGATTCGGCTTTTGGCGTTACAGGCGATATGTTGGCCTGCTACACAGATCACTTTGTCCGTTCTTGATGCAAGGAGGCGGCCCGCGATATGCTGGGCCGTGATTGCAACAACAACGTGCTGTTCTCGAGCTGTCCAGCTGTGGGTCACTAGCAACATTGTCGGTGGGAGGGAAGACTCGGATCAACTGAGCCTACGCCGTTGGGGTGGGAGGAGGTGGGATTGGAACGCCGTGGCGTGGAAATGTGCGTTTCCTGCAGGTGTGCTGTATTTCCTTTGGGCTTGGACATTAGCTCTCAGGCGAGAGTTTGACAGTTTTTAAAGTTATCACTTTCTTTTCCCCGGCTCTCTGTATGACCACTGTTTCATCCGACGGTACCGTATGCCTCCCTGTATCTAATCCCCCTGGCCTGCTGCCTGAACGAATCTCATGACTGTGTAATCGTGGGAAGATAAATACCTCAGGAATTTATGACTCTGCGCCACCCGATCGCGTCGCGTGTAGGTGGAGGTGTATTTGGATTTTGGCCACGTTTGGGCCTCTAGGTAGTCTTTCGCGTCTACACCTATCGCCCTTATACATGCCTGTGGCCGCCGACGCGCGTATTAAGAGGACATCCTCAGCCGCGGATCTCTCCTCTCAAGAGGGGGTCTCAAAGAAGCCGAGAAGCGGTGATCTTCCCCTAGACGGACATCAAGCCACACTACTATCTGAGGCTGTGGACGCCAATCCCACTGTCCTTCAACCAGAACCACCAACCACGTCTCAGCCTCAAATGTTACAAACCACAACAAAACCACCGAGGGGGCGCCGAAGGTTCTTGGCGGACCTGGAGGAATTGAGGTCGACTGGATTCTTCCTCCATGGCCACCGAGTAAACAGTACGTGGAATTGAGTGGTCCCTTTGTACCCATCGACCTATGTATCTCTCCAGAGTTGCGCCCTGGAGACGAAGAAGGATCTGTCGAGTTCGCCATCTTGAAGGCGGATAAGCATCTTGTCACAGTTAATCTCCTCGCTTCTGGTAAGCGAGATCGCGTCCACTCATAAAGACACACCCAGCATCATCGATTTGTCTCCAGACACCTCGGACTACCCAGAGAGTCACCAATTCTATGCATTTGCTCTTGAGGCGGATGGACTCCCTGACCATGTCACCGCGGTCATTCAGGGTATCGCCGACCGGCCGTCTCGTACGCTACAAGAGACGATCCGCAGGCTCTTCTTTGATCTAGCTCGCGCGGAGACCCAGGGCGAAAGCTCAGACGAAGATGAAGAAGAGGCCTCCGATGAAGACGAAATCGACGGCGACTTCGATTATGGATACGACACCGGCGTTTCTCAACCCACTCACTTCGAGATTGAACAGCTGAGGAAGTAAGACCTCCGTTAGCGTCATGCTGACCCCAGTTGACGTCTTGTGTAGGGACTTCCTCGAGATAATTGCACATGATTATCGTCCAGGACTCATCCGTCTGGGTGAAGACAGATTCCTGATATCAGTCTCATTGTCCATCGTTCACTTGGCTAGCCGTATCCCTCTGCGCGTCCTTTCGGTCTGGGACAAACGCCTCCTTGCGCGTACCCAACACCTCACCCTCCTCATCTCCGGACTGGGCAGGGAGTACCCCATCCTAGAACCAGACGGAGAATACCGACGGGAGGCTAAGAACGCAGGCCTCGATCTCTCGTTCAAAGTTGGCCTTTGCCAAAGGTACAAACCATCAAAGGATCACGCGCTAGAGCTCGTGCGGAAGCACGGTCTCCAGACCTTTGAGGAGCCAGCCCAACCGCCTCCAGAGGCCTTCAACCCAGATGACGAGGACATCGAAGATGAAATCCTGGAGGAGCGAGCATCCACTCCTGAGTTCGAGGAGACAGATCCCGGTCACCTCGAAAGGTTCGGCCTGAGTACATCCCTCGAATCCGTACTCGAGAACCTTTTTTTGCCCGTCCTACGTCTAAGGCTCAAGTATCAGCTCGGATGGGCTGGCGCGGAGACACTTCTCGCAGACGTTGAAACTCTACAGCAGAGTCCAAGTGTGCTTTTCGCATACCGTGAGCAGGAGTGTCGGCGGGCAGATGACGCTGAAATGGAGAAGAGCAGATCATATGCCCTACCGTCCGATCCACTCTTCGATGGCAACAAACACGTTGGTGCGCTCAACCTCCCATGGTTGGCGTTCAGCTACCTGCTCCGTCGGTTCATGGTATACCCTTTTGTTTTTGTCTCGACACTATACGGTAGCTTACATCTTCCGGCTAGCTTTGCACGAGATACTGTCTTGTATGCCACAAGACGATCGATACAAATTTCGATGTTATCAAACCCTACGTGTGCGGCAACCACCTGTGCGTATATCAGTACTACCTCATGGGCCGTGGTCCATCTCTGGAGGTAGGTAGTGGGGGGAGGGAGTGTTATCTGCGTCGAGAACTAAACTCCCTCCATAGTATGAAATCTGCCACAACCTGCCTACGGTCGATCTCCTTGTCTCCCTTGCGTATTCGGCTGCAGCAGGGGGCGTATTGGAGGACCCCCTGCCAGTAAATCTTGGTTTACGTGTGAAGCCGCCAAGGACTGCCTCTAGTACACCCGGGTTCGAAACGGATGGGTTGTGTGACTTTGACACACTTGACGTCGTAGGGGTAAGATCGATTTGTTTACTCCTCGCCACACATACTCACCCACTCGCGGGCATTGAACAGAAACGAACTGCAATTGCCGATTTGATTGACTCCTTGCCACCAGTGAGTCGCGTTGCCACCGTGAAATCATGGTATTCACTTGTTCATAGATCGCGGAGATGAAGAGACACCTGCAGAAACCGGTCGCAACATGGGGTATCAAACCCCAGTTGCAGAGTATGGATCCACAGATCCTCCCAGCCGCATGGATTGTTCTGCGCTGGTAAGTATAATGCCTCTTACGAAGCCTGTACTGAAAGATATGTTAGGTGTGTTGGCTCGTGCACCGCGCACTTGGAAGAACTCACCGACCCCACAGATCTGATGCAAGGTGTTGGTATGGGAGTGGCTTTGCAGGGATAGATACGCTACTGATTCCGTGACCAGATCCCAACTACAAGCAATTCAGATTTAGCGTCGGTGCACCAGAAGCGGAGACAAAATTCAAGCAAGCGGTTCAGAGTGCGCAACAAGTCAGCCGCAATACCATGCAGTACCCATCACTATATGTGCGTGTCGTCTGGATGTTATCCGCGACCTTCGGGTTGACTTTATGCAGGCTTTTCATGGCTCTTCTCTCAAAAATTGGCATTCCGTGAGAAAGGCTATCCGTCGAACGTTTCCCAATCCCATTTAACACATATGTAGATCATCCGTCATGGCTTGTGGTTTAAAACTATCACCAACGGTCGTGCGTATGGGCATGGTAAGCGTAATCCAGGCGTCATGAGTAAACGATATCTGATGCCCTCTGATTCAGGCGTATACTTTGCGAAAGACGGGAGCATGTCGTTTGGTACCTATGCGCAGGGTGGTGCGACCTGGAAAAACAGTCAGCTGTATCCTCAGTCTTGTGCGGCGCTGGCAGAAATTGTCAACCTCCCCGAGAAATTCGTTTCGAATAGTCCCCATTACGTCGTCGCCGATACGACGTGGATCGTCTGGTGCGTACCTTAAGATCGCAGCGGTCGGTGGCTTGGCTCACATGTTGGGTAGTCGATATCTGCTCGTGAGCAACAAGAGCGGCTCATCGGTATACGCTTCCAACAATGCAACAACTACAACTGCAACTTCTAGTGAAACGATACCAATGGTGCCTATGGATCCCTTGCGCCGTGTAACCCTTGGTGGAAAGAGTATCTCTATTCCCCTGCCGGAGTACAAGCTTGAGAAACTTCGGAGGGATAGAGAGAACGAGCACATGGAGGAGGATCCAGACGACGATGACACCTCACTTTTCACAGACCCAGCACCTACGAACTCCCAGATGAAAGGAGTAGCCGCCAACGAGATGAAAGAACCCGTTCGAGCAGTGGTGCGACCTGCAAATGACTGGAAGCACGACCCCGACTGGGTGAGGGAAACTATTACCCACATGATGCCTGCGCCCATCGACTCGACGAGCATGGCTACGATGGCTCTCCAGCGTGAGCTGAACTCGATGCTCAAAGAACAAGAACGTGCGACGAGCTTGAGAGAGCTTGGATGGTACATGGCTCCGGAATTCATAGAAGATAATCTGTACCAGTGGATCGTCGAGGTGCACTCGTTTGATAAGGAGTTGCCCATCGCAAAGGACTTGACGCAGAGGAAGGTCAATTCGTTGGTGTTTGAGATACGGTTCCCCCCTTCGTTCCCGCATTCTCCGCCATTCTTTAGGATCATCAAGCCGAGATTCCTACCATTCATCCAGGTGCGGTTTTCTTCATTGATTGCTCCGTACGTGGACCGAATGTTGATTCTTGTTTGTGGATACAGGGAGGTGGTGGCCACGTTACCGGAGGAGGGTCGATCTGCATGGACCTCCTTACTGCTGACGGTTGGCTCCCGAGTTACAGCATCCCCGCCGTTATCCTCCAAATCAAGATGGCTATATCCAACCCAGACCCAAAGCCCGCTCGGCTGGCTCAAAACTGGAACATGTAAGTTCTTGCCTCTAGCTTCTCTCTCGTCCATTCCGCCGCGATGGCCAATGTTGACAACCTCTCCAGGCCGTATAGCATGAACGAGGCCGTGGAAGGGTTCAGACGCGCCGCAGGCGCTCACGGATGGAAGGTCCCCAAAGAGCTTGACCGACTCGTCCGCTAATCTTCGTACCAATCTCATTTTCTCAACTTCAACGATGTTCTTGATTCGCATCCCTGTACTATCATTCGCAATGGAACCCATGTACACACGTACGCATGTAAAGAAATGTACTTGTTCAAGTCGAACCCACCTACGTCCCGGCCCTTCACTTGGGCGGTTGGCCAATTCGGAAAAGGAACGTTTTAACTTTTACAGCAGATACGCATATATTATTGTGTTTTTAGGGCCCTCGAAGTGTGGATATATATCGATAAGGTAACAAGAAGTCCGCGCTACGCCGTTACATGTGATGCAATGAATAACGATAAAAACGTGATGATCAGCCGCCCACCTGCAGGAGCAGACTCACAAGTAGCTCCTCCCCTACGCGGCCAGAAGTATGAAGGGAAGAACAAGAATAAACGGGAGGAGGTAGGAGGGAAGGGGAACCCACATAGCTAGTGGGAAGGGTATAAACAGGAATATCCACCTAGGTGATTTACACTCCAACTGTAAGAGAGGTGGACGGAGGGAGAGACACACCACGAAGCCCTGAAAACGATCCTGTCGTATCACCATCAAATGAACAGAAGCGACGAGGATACCCAGAAAATATATGCATAAATACTTGGTATAGGGTTGATTTGGGGGAGAAGAGTGTAGAATCAGACGGAGGACGGTACGGGGTAAAGGCCGACTGGGAACTTGTGAGAGTCGCCTCAAAGGTGCTGCAAATTGACGCTGAAGGGTGTAGGGCAAAGGGGAAGGATAACCAGGGGGATTACAAATCAAAGAGTCGAGAACGATACTGTCACCATTCGAGGCGAACGGGTCGAGAAGGAAGATGTACCGCAGGGAATACAAGATACCGGGAACGCAAAGGGGCGTCGGATCCTCAGTTGGCAGTGCCCATGTATGTCTCGTCTTCATCATACCTGCTCGTCATGCTGATGACCGCACTCGTTCTGTATGGATTGTGGTCCTCGGATGCCGGTGTAAATGCAGTCGTGGATGGAGTCGTGGGGGTGTACAAAGTGCGCATGCCGTTTCCGTCGTAGTTAGTCAGGGCAGGGGATGGGAAGGCTGGGCTGACAGGGGTGCGACGACTCTCCGCATAAGCGCGAAGCATGTCATCAGGAGACATGACGTTGGCGGGCATCGGCTGCATTGGCATCATACCACTCGCCGAAGACTTGGGGAGAGCGGCTGGCAGAGGAGGAGCGGGGATCTTATCCTTGGGAGCGGGGAGTAAGAGCTGGCTGTCATTGTTTCCACCCTCTCGCATCACTTAGGGTGCCAGTCAGCACACGGTTCGATGATATCAACAGGGGAGGGCTTACTGGAGAGAGCAGGCATATAGTCATCCATGCTGGGGCGTGCCTGTCCAGACATCTGGTTGCGAATGTCATCGGCAGTGAGTGGCAGGGCACCGGCGGTTTGTGTTGGGGACAGCTCAGATGAATCCTGATGGGTGGGGATAGGGGGAACATGGCCGGTGTGTAAAGCGCGAGTGGCCCTGCGGGATTCGCCAGATGGACGGGTATCAGCGGCGAAGGATACACGGGAAACGCGATCGACACCGAGGGAGGAGGGGCGAAAACCGGGGCGGAGCTGAGACATCTGAGGGGGATCTTCTCCAGGGCCACGGGTGCCGATTCCAGCCTGGTTTTCACCAAACGTACTAGCCGGGCGGATAGCACCGAAGGAGAAGGAGGAATTGCGATTTCCACCACCACCGGCAGCCATGCTGTTGCGAATGGCGGCAGAAGCGCCGGCGGCGGAGATGGACTTCCAGTCGGTCGAAATCGTCGACATGCGCTTGTCGACGGCCTCGCTCCACCTTTTACGGTTCTCTTTGCCCTTGGTCCTCTTGTACCTGATCCAGACGTAGATGGAGGCACCAATGATGATCAGTAGCGGGACAAGTACACCTGCGGCAATTTTTCCCTTTGAACTGCCAGAGGACTGTTGCGAAGAGTTGTCGATGCCAGCGGTGACCTTGCCACGGTCCTTGTCGCCCTTGGTGGCAGTAAAGATGGGAGCGGCAGGGAAGCTACTAAGGAAAGGAGGAGAACCGTTGGGAACGATGTTGATCTGAAGCTTGGCGGTGCCTTCTGTAGAATTCCACCAACTACTGAGGAGGGTGGTGGTGTATTTTCCAGCGGCAAAGTTGACGTTCTGCCACATGTGAATACGGGTATTGACGGCGCCGGGATTGTAAAGGTAGATGTCGACGGCGTTAGCGTCGAGGCAGGTTGAGTCCCATTCTATGTCAAACTTCTCGCCACTGGCGATGTTCTGGTCCTTGGTAGGCGCTTTGTAGAAACCGCCAGTCTTACAGGCTATGAAATCGGTTGTTAGGTGGGATCCAGAGGGGCAATGAAGAATGATTGTACTTACTCGGGTTGGCAGCCCGTTTCCTGTGAACATGGCTGACTCTGAGGTGAGTGGGGTCGAAGGTCATTAGGGACAGGAAGATAAGAGTCGGGGGGAAACGAGCGGATCCCTAGGAAGGGAGGAGGGGAGCGTAAACGACTGTGGGTTGGCTGAAGGGACGGGGGAAAGGAGGGGGAAGCCGTGGGAAGGCCACCGTCGGGAACTGGCATCAACCCATCAGCCCGGGTAAATGCATGTATCGAAGCTGAAAGCAAACCGTTGGCAACGAAAATTATGCGAGAGAATTTAGGCGAATGTAATCTTCCGAGTCCGAACACCGCGACGACGACGACGACATACCCTCCGCTCCGTCTTTGCACTATCGAGCGCTGAGCATCGCCTCGCCACGACCCCAGACCGCGGACGTTTGTCACCCAGCGGTTCAGCGCCCTAGCTCGGGCGAACAAGCCACGTTCCCTCCGTTCAACTCTCCCCCATGCCTCGACCAGAGTGTCCAGCGGAAAACGCCGCCGCCATCGAACAAATCTCGTTCTTCGATGAGAACGGAATCCATTGGACAACTCACACAATCGGCTGGTCTGTCGCTGGCGGATGTGCGGTCTTGGTATTTCCCCCCTGGGCCGATCAATCTCTTGGCTCGTCCTCGCTGACGCAAATCCTCACCACAGACATTACTAATCACCCTCGTGAGCGTTTTCAAGCATTGCAGGTCCGTCGCACTCTCCATCGCCGTCGTGGATCACCATGAGCTAACCCTGGCGTGCAGGAACTACACAAATCCTGCCCAACAGCGCCAGATGTACGACCGCCCCCAGCAGGGTTTTAAATTCGCTTGACCCACGCGCTGAACCCCGATAGATTGCGCATCCTGTATATGCCACCTGTGTATGCAATAATATCGTTTTTTGGGTATCGATTTTTCCGGCACTACACCTACTACGAACTCGTCCAGGTCGGTGAGTATCGCATATCACACTTTTCACCCCCAGCCCGCTCTGACCCGTTGCAGTTTACGAGGTTCGTAGCCTTTCCCCATATCATATCATCTCTCTCAACTCGAATCAAAGGCTATAACAATCACCGCTTTCGTGTGCGTGCCACCGTCACACCAGAACCGTAACTTTTTTCCTAAACCACAAACCATCCAGTCTGTTACTAATAGAATATGTGGCATCTACTGCGTCCGGTCATGAGGTTGACAAGGCCATGGCTCGCAAGGAGAAGACTGCGCTCCCGATCCCCGTGAGGCATTGCGTGAGATTTCTTCGATATCTCCGTTAATGTTTTTCCCCAGTTCTGCTGTATGAGGTATAGACCCACAAAGGTGACTCATTTTGCCTTCTCCCTCAATTGCGTCATGATCAAATCTCTCGCCAATCCTAGCCATACTTCATGTATACGATCAAGGTACGAACCGCAAGCAGGAGTTTCCTCCAGACGCTGAACTGTCTCTAGTGGTCTGTACTCCAATATGTGATTATCCGGCCAGGTATGTCGAAATACTGAATCATGCAACCCGGAGTCAAATACCCCGGATAGCCGCATCGATAGCGGGAATCGTTTGCCAATATTACGACGTTTTATGTCCCTCTTTGGCCTGGAGTCCGTACTATGCCCAGGTCTACATTTCAGCCATCGACTTCGTCAGCATAACGTGCGTTCGACCTTCTTCGTTTCTTATTGCAACACTAAACCATAGTGGTTTAGTGTTGCGCTCTACGGGATGTTTGTTTTCTACGGCCTGACAAAGGATGAACTAAAAGGGAGACGACCACTAGCAAAATTCTTGGCCATCAAACTCATAGTTTTCTTCACCTTCTACCAAGCCTTCGTGGTATGCCATCATTCTGCTTGTGCAATTTCGCCCTCATAATTTCCCACAGTTCGCCATGTTAGAAGGACGTGTGATCCACGGTTCGTCCTGCACAATTCATCCTGATCCCCACTAAACCCCCCACCAGCCACGCAATACTGGACAGAGGCCAATATCGCTCACGGCCTAACAGCGCTCGCGACTTGCATAGAGGCAAGTCCCCTGGTTCTTTTTCCGTTGTTGTGCTGATCGTTGGTCGTTGCCATCTCAGATGGTTCTGTTCGCTGCGTTCATGATGTGGGCTTATACTTGGACAGAATACGCTGTCCCTGGAAGGAAGACCAGCATCTGGAAACCCCTGTGGGATAGCATTAACTACAGTAAGGCTTCATCACACCGCACAGGGATTAGCTTGTCTAAATGACCCACAGCGGATTTTGCCGTCGAGATCATTGGGTCTCTGAAGTATTATTTCGATGCATCGCGAGGCAAGCCCGAAACCCGGATGACACAAAGCCATCTGGATCTACGCGTGTACAATTCCCGGACAGTGGAAGGGATGGCAGGCCCTGGGAGGAAGATGGATTTTGCCACTGCGTTTGGGATATACCAGCCACGCGCCGAGACCGACAGACAATTGGGGATCGGTGGAGGCAGGGAACCACGGTCAAGTTACGATGAAGTGATTAGACTAGCACCCTATAGGTACCAGGAAGGTGGAAGTTTGCCAGACCAAGACCCTTCGACCGGTGCGTGATTTTCCTTTCAGGTTTCGCTTCAACTGAACTTGAAATTCCAGAGGGCTATCGCATGAAGTGACAGCCATACCCACTCTTTTTTTCCCCCGCATACCACGTCGTACCTTCCAACTATTGTCCGCCTTGTGCATGGTGCATTCCTTATTTGTTCGCATTTCTTGGGTTGTCCGATTCTCCGGCTGCGAGTTTAGCCGGTGCGGTGGTTGTGAGGGGGGCAAGATTCCGCAGGTTCTTGTGATGATATCATAGCCGCCCCTGATCTAGTACTCTCTGTCGTACTTTAACATCAAACCTTTCCCACTGACCAACTTCCACCCATAAGTCGCTCTGTACGCTGTCGACCCATAGACGATGGCGTCCTTGATCAAGAAAATCGCATCTGCGGCAGACAGACTCCCAGAGGGTATCCAGCGCGCCCATGCAACTATTCAAGGTACGCGCCGCTTCGACAGACGTAACCCACACCCCTTTCTTCCACCTGTGGGCACGTTCCTCGACCAGGAGGTTGAACCCTTGACCGTCTGCCTAGTCTGGAAGGCAGCGGGCGGGGTTCGGGGATCCACATCTTGAACCAACCGGCAGATCGTCGCGTGATTCCATTTTCTATGCTGTGGATTCTACTGCCGGCGTTTACTCGTTGTGGACACTGCTGACCTCATCTTCTGTATTCGCTGTGGTTCTTACTCATACATTTGCACCGTGTTGCAGGCTACGTGAATCCTGATCGTGAGTCCTATCTCATCAACTGCAGAATGTCGTCTAACCCCTGTGCGCTCGGTCCGGTCGGCTCGATCGGCGTTCTTGCGATTGTGTGAGATAGACCGTCATGACGAAGAATGGGAGAAGGAACATGACAGGATTCAAGAAGAAATCAAGGCCGGCCATAGGTTTCAATCGTTTGCCAATGAGAGAGCTGAGAACTCAGTGAAATGGCAAGTGGCTTCGAAATTGCCCCACTCGATAACGATGCTGAAGCACCTGAAGGCACGTTGATGGACACGATTACCTCTGGGCATTGTCCGAGGTACTTGACGGTGCCAGAGAAGCTGTTTTTATCATGGTATGTACCCTATCTCAACATCACCCCCTAAAGATTCAACATGTATGAACCAACCCCAGGACTGGTGGCTTTCCCCAGAGGTGTATCTTAGGCGGCCATGCGAACTTTACGAGGATTACCGTCTTGACCGAATCCTCAAGCGCAGGGCTGAAGCTGGTGTCAAAGTGTACATCATAGTGTATAAAGAGGTGGGTCGTGATCTGACCCTGCCTTGACCCCCATCCAACGTCTATTCGGCTCCCAGGTTACTCAGACAATGAACATGTCGTCTTGGTGGACGAAGCATGCCTTGGAACCTCTCCACCCGAATATCGTCGTTATGAGGCATCCTGATCACATCGGTAGCCAAGGTATTGTCCATCGGTCCCCATCTGATCGGGCGTTTGCTCAGTCGAGTACCTCCCGTAGATTCGATACAGTTTTGGTCTCACCACGAAAAGGTTGTGGTCGTGGATAACCACGTCGCTGCCATCGGCGGTATCGATCTCTGTTACGGTCGCTGGGATACACACAACCACCCTCTTGCCGACGTTCACCCAACTGGGTTCGAGAGGACGTTGTTCCCTGGACAAGATTACAACAACGCTCGCGTCATGGACTTCAAGGATGTCAAGGATTACGTTGGAGGCACTGTCTCGACCTTGGAAACGCCACGAATGGCGTGGCACGATGTGAGCCCGGCCCCGATTGTGGTGTGTATGCTTGTGTTGACGGAGAATTGTTAGGCGCATATGACCCTCGTTGGTCCCTGTGTGCTCGACGTGGTTCAGCATTTCGTGGAGAGGTGGAATGAGATTAAGAAGAGGAAGGTACGCCATGCTCATCCAAACGCGGACTTTCGCTCACCGTGGCTGGCATATAGTATGTAAGGAATGAGTAAGTCCGTTCACTCCTTCAGTTTGGTGAAGGTCAATCGTGTACCCTCAGCCATTATGAATGGCTCGCCCTTCCCCACGACGTCGAAATCTCTCCAGAAGAGGCCGTTCGTCGTAAGTACCACCTCCCTATGTAACGCCTTTGACTTGAACTTTCGTGTAACCGTTAGGTCACCCACACCGTGAAGCTTGGCAAGATATGGGCCGGCGATTCAAACAACGTTTCCACATTGACGACCGCGTGGAAGAGGAGCCGGATCCGGTATATACTCCGGCCCCCCATGGAACCTGTCGCGTTCAGGTTGTGAGGAGTGTGAGTGACTGGTCGCATGGCGTGCTCAAAGAGAATAGCATCCAGAACGCTTGTTCGTTTCTTTCTCCCCGACTCGGACAGGAGCGCTGACCATCTGGGGTTTTCTAGACCGTCAAATGATCCAAGAGGCAAATCATTACATCTACATCGGTACGTTACGCGTCCATGATCACCTCGAAAAATGGCTAAGCCACGCCCTCCAGAAAACCAATTCTTGTGCGATTGTCTTTCTATTCGCCATGATAAGCAGCGCCTGATCGCCCCCTAGCATTTCCAACACCAAGAAGGAGGGTCCAGTGCAGAACCTTATCGCTCAAGCCCTCGTAGAGAGGATTGTCCGAGCTGGCCGTAACAACGAGAAATTCAAGGTAAACCGGGCGCAGGTCGATTCCTTTCCGTTTCACTCACCGCCAACCTAGGTTGTTGTCATCATCCCAGAGGTCCCCGGGTTCTCGGGAGACATCAAGGATGAGACTGCCATTAGGACCATCCTCGCTGGACAGTACCGGACTATCAATCGTGGTGGAAACAGCATATATGAGGAAATCAGGAAGGAAGGATACGAACCGTTGAGTGCTTCCAGCCTCTCCTCGCTGTTCATTGTAACTGATGGAATGGGATGCAGGATGGATTTCATTAGGTTCTATCACCTGAGGGCGTACGATAGGCTTAATGCCCCCTACGGTAAGTATTATCCTTCGCGACCCGCTTGCTGCACTCATGTTACCCCGTTTCAGAAACCTACTTGAAGGATGTGGAACAACGGAGCGGCGTGACTTTCCATGAAGCTCAAGTTGCTCAAGCCCGTGAGTGGATCGGGGATGGCTGGCAGGACGGCTCTACTCGAGAGATAAAGATCTTTGAGGTCAAGGGTAACGTCGGTGGCGGTCTCCAAATGGAAGGAGATGCAAAGAAGAGCGACGCCAAGGTTAAGACTCTGCCCTTGCCACAGGACCGCTGGGAGGCAAAGAGGATTGTTGATCGCTTCGAGAACGCTGCGAAGGATGCCCTGGGTGGCTTCCACGTCTCAGATAATGTGGGCCATCATGCCATGAAAGATACCGGCTACTTATCGGAAGAGGGGTGGTTTGGCACTGAGGAGGAAGAACGTAACTGGTACGTCCACTCGTCTCTCCATCACTCCCGAACTGACCTTGATGAATGTCAGCTACGTCTCAGAGATGTTGTATATTCACTCCAAGCTGATGATTGTCGACGACCGAAGAGTAATCGTACGTGCATCGATCCAGTGTTTGATGTCCTTGTTCTGAACGCGTTGTAGATGGGCTCCGCCAACATCAACGACCGTAGTCAGAAGGGCGACGGCGATTCCGAAATTGCACTCGTCGTCGAGGACGAAGAGATTCTCCAGACGACCATGAATGGACGCCCCTACGCTGCTTCGAAGTTCGCTGCGACGCTCAGGCGAAGGTTATACAGAGGTACCCCAGAGTAAACCCCTTCAGGAAAACCGCTAACACTAAACTTAGAACATCTTGGTCTCTTGGAACCTCAGTACTGTGATCGTCAGGTTCGACGTGCGACGAGCTTCATGAAACCTGCCCCTCATCCCATTGAGGATGAAAGCCACCTTGCAGAAGACCGAGCAGTCGCTGACCCACTCGCTGAAGAAACAGTCCTTCTATGGGAGGGCACCGCGAAGAAGAACAGGGAGGTATTCACAGAATTGTTTAGGCCTATCCCAACCAACCTCGTCAGGTCCAAGTCTGCGTATAAGGTCGGTCACGGCTCACGATCCCGAGTTCCGTTGTTTGTTGCTGATGACGGACCGCATTTTAGGGGTACCTTCCCGATGTCAAGAACGGGCACGTCGTATCTGGCGTGCCCTTACAACGCGTCAAGGATAGATTGTCGGAAGTACGGGGTCACGTCGTCGAAGCACCTATCGTGAGGCACCCTGTTCAAAGTCCAATATGTGCCGATGCTGACCTGTTCGTTTACTAGGACTTCTTGATTGATGATAAAGAGTTCGTTTCCGGTGTTGAGTGGAAGGGGTTGAACCCGACCCTACCCATCTACATTTAAACTGGGTACCAAATTCCATGCGTCTTTGGAGGATACTCCTTTACGCGTATTGTATATTAGCTGAGAGTGTTGTACCTTGTAGTAAACTAAGTACTGTGTGTTTTCTCTCCTACGATAAACCAGGTTCCTTGGTCGTGTGGGCCCTTCATCGCACGCTGTCGGAACTCGTCCCGGAAGGAATCCATCGGAACCTGTGCTTCCGACGTCACAAAACAATATCCTACGGAGCAGATAGGAGCACCCTGACGGCGGCCGGAGATGGGACATCGATGATGCCATTGAAAACGAATTTGAGTGGACAGAGATCCGAATCTCGTCGGCGGCTACGCGACGTGTTTTACCTCAAAAGCATCCAATCAGCACGAGTTTTTCATTCTTGTTTCTTGTTTCTGGGTGCGAGGTTGATTCTCGTCACACTGATAAGTACATTGGGTCCCATTCATTCGAGAAACCCTAACCCTGTTCCTCATTGTCTGCATCTGAATCATCGTCGGATCCATACCCAGCCAATCCACCCAACCCTGCGGGTTCATCTCGCCTGATAATTTCCGTTCGGGCGTGATCCGTCATGGCTTTCCAGCATTTTGACCAGCGCCCTCTCAGGAACGCGAATCGGCGATCAGCCCCGTGATTCGCGAGAATCCGCATCTCCAGTTGTGCAGGATTAGGCGAGGCTCCGATGTGCAGGGCTGTCCTCTGCATGAGGTCCTTCTGAGCTTCATCAGGCTGTTTCACGTCGACCGTCAGGTGAGATTCGTGAGTTAGAAATGAGGTCAAGTGAGTATCCGATCACACACACCTCTTCATCGCTCGTCCAGCACGTTTCCTGGGGTTTGTCGGCCGGCTCAAGCTGTTCTAGCGCCCGCAACCTTTCCTCGCGGGCGTTTTCCATGAGGCGACGACGCTTATCTCGACGATAATCTTCGACTTCTGCTTGACTGAAGAAGAAAGTTTCCTCTGTATCCGAAGGGATATCGGACCATCCGGATGAGGATGATGACCGCCGTTCTCCTGGGTGAGTGGATAGCGAATCCAGTATGAGACGCGCATCGTATCTGATGGGCAAAAAGTAAGTGGGGGTCCCCCCAAGACAAGAAGATGGGAAGGCGCGGAAAAGGAACACGCGACAAACCAAGTGCGAAGGTTAAGAGGATATCAGTTACCGTTCCGGAGGGAGTACACTGATCGCGCGCAGGGTTCGCAACGAGGGAATGTGACATATCACGTACCTGTCGAGCCAAATTTCTGATTCATCTGTGGAGTGTTTGATGAGAGCCTCCCCTATGTGGAGGCCATTGACCTCTAGCGATTTGACCGAGGTTGGGTTGCAACGGATGTCGGCCTCGTACACTTGGATGTGGAGCAGATGGTCGTCGAGATCTCCTCTGGTGGGGCTCGCGTCGTGCTTCCGCTTCTTGCTCGACATCCGGACTCCACTACCTAGAAACGGAAGACGTTTAGCGGTCAGTGCCGAGCTGTTGGGTGGATAGTAGGCTATAAAGCGGTTTATTATGTACGTTTGAGAAATATTAACCGACTTAATCGGATAACTGGCTTACGACGAGGATCACTACTGCCGCCGCAAGCTCTCGACTGATCCGCTTCCGGGTGGGTCACGTTGCCGGGTGCACGTGGCTCCCACGTGGGGCACAACTTTTGGGAGATCGCTATCAAACAAAAGACGCTTCGTCCGTGTTGCCCTCAGTTGCCCTCTTCCGCGATCCCCTGCCAGGCGTCGGTCGAAATGACCGCAATCGCCCACCATCCTGAACTCCAGTACTCCCTCATCATTGACTATGTCGACCTCGTATCGTCTCACTACGAAGCCGGCCCATTGCAATCCACTTTACCCAACTACAATGGCCCGCCGGATGAAAGGATCGAACGAATTCTCAAGGCTATCGCCAAACTCGCCAGGCGAGCCTATACCGCCGAAGATATGCTCGCTCAGGTGAGGGCAGCCGAAAACGTTGGCCCCGAAACCAAGAAACGGCGTAGCCTCGACGTTCCTGAAACCCTGCAGTCCATCGAGTCTTCCATGTCCAATTACAATGGATTTACAAACAACAAACCCGGACCATCCATGTTCTTTACGGAACTTTATCAGCCTACTTTTCCCGGTAACGGCGCTCGAGAGACTGTGTCCTCCGTCTCGGACTCCGACACCGAGATGATGGTCGACCGCACCCCCACTTGCGGTTCGACTACTAGCGATTCCACGATCAACGGAAGGGAAATCAAGCGTTCTGGCTCCCCCATGTCCATCTCACTCGACGGTTTGAGTTCTCTCGACGCCAGCCAATTCTATGCTCGTCCATATTCGTTTTCCGCAGGAAACGTATCCTGGTCCGCTCCTTCCTCATCTCACGCCGACTCAATCCCCTGCCCCACGTGCGGCAAATCCCTCGGTGATACCACAATCTTCAGCAGACTTCACAGCTTCACTGGAACCGGTGATGATGGTTCACCCCTCGTCATCCCTCCCGGTCCTCTTGCCGCTGCTGCTTTCGAGAGCGGTTTGAGCGCTGTTGAAGAACTTCGGCTCCTTAAAGCTCAAGTACAGGACGTTGCTCGTGTTTGTAATGCCGTCGCTCGGGGCGATTTGTCACAGAAGATCACCGTTCCGGTCCAGGGTGTGGTAATGGTACAGTTGAAAGATGTCATCAACACTATGGTATGTAAAGTCAGAATTACGAAACACTAAGAAGCTGATCCCCGTCAAGGTTGAGAACCTCGGTAAATTCGCTAAGGAGGTCACTCGTGTCAGTCAAGAAGTTGGGACGGAGGGTAAATTGGGCGGTCAAGCTCTAGTCCTCGACGTTGAAGGAACCTGGCGCGAATTGACGGGGACGGTCAACAAACTCGCCGCCAACTTGACTAGTCAAGTCCGGAGCATTGCCACGGTCACTAAAGCTGTTGCTTTGGGAGATTTGTCTAAGCAGATCGATGTTGACGCCCGAGGAGAAATTCTGGATTTGAAGAATACGGTCAATGGAATGGTCGTCAGGCTACGGACGCTAGCTGCGGAGGTCACGCGAGTCACACTGGAGGTCGGTTCTCAAGGAAAATTGGGTGGTCAAGCCAATGTCCCAGATGTTGAGGGTGTCTGGTTGGAATTGACGCGGAATGTAAGCAGCTTGGGTCACCTTCGCGCAACACTACCCGCTGAAACCCTGTAATTCAAGGTGAACCGTATGTGTTCAAGCTTGACGGACCAAGTGCGGTCCATTGCTGTGGTCACTACCGCTGTCGCCCAGGGCAACTTGACTCAGAAAGTCGAAATCGAGGTCGAAGGAGAAATGGCTACTTTGAAGGGAACTGTAAACTCTATGGTCGATCAATTGGGAGCATTTGCAGCAGAAGTCACCCGAGTAGCGCTGGAAGTCGGCACGCAGGGTATTTTGGGAGGTCAAGCCAGGGTCGAAGGGGTGCAGGGAACGTGGGCCGATTTGACGAGGAACGTCAACGTGCGTACAAGAAGCACTATGGTTCTGAGCACCTGGTTACTGAAAGTTTACGCTTCGTAGAAAATGGCCAACAACTTGACGGACCAAGTGCGATCCATTTCGGAAGTTACCAAGGCTGTAGCATTGGGTGACTTGACACGAACGGTCGACGTCGATGTTCAGGGAGAAATGCTTGATTTGAAGATGACCGTAAACTCTATGGTTCGCCAATTGTCCACGTTGGCGCGTGAAGTGTCCCGGGTGTCGTTGGAGGTCGGAACAGAGGGTATATTGGGAGGTCAAGCATTCGTCCCAGATGTTCAGGGTGAATGGAAGGTATGTCAGAAACGAAGATACTACCCGTTCGAGAGGCTGACGTGACTTCCCAGGTTTTGGTCGATAAAGTCAACCTCATGGCAATGAACCTGACGAATCAAGTCCGGTCTATCGCCGAAGTCACCAAGGCTGTCGCGGGCGGAGACTTGACCAAACGCATTACTGTGGATGTTCGGGGCGAGATGCTGGACTTGAAGGAGACAGTGAATGGCATGACGGAGAGTTTGAGTGTATTCGCCAACGAAGTCACTCGAGTCGCTCGCGAGGTCGGAACTGAGGGCAAATTGGGTGGTCAGGCTAAGGTTGAGAACGTGAGCGGAACTTGGAAGGTAAGCTACAATCCCCGATCCCGAGATACGGTACCCATACTCACTTGTGACACACAGGCATTGACCGATAATGTTAACACCATGGCCGACAACGTTTGTCCATTTCTGATTGACAGGAAATGTGTGCTGAAAGTTTTGTAGTTGACCGTGCAAGTGCGAACGATTGCTGTAGCAACGGTGAGGAGCTTATATCGTTGGGACGACGGTTATTAATACGCTCCGCAGACGGCCGTGGCCAGGGGAGACTTGACCCAGAAAGTCGTAGGCGTACCGGTGTTCGGAGAAATCCTGGATCTAGTCAACACCATCAACAGCATGATCGACCAGTTGTCAATATTCGCCTCCGAAGTCAAGAAGGTGGCTCGAGAAGTCGGTACCGAGGGAAAACTAGGTGTCCAAGCTGAGGTTGGAAATGTTCAAGGGATTTGGCAAGAGATTACGTATGCCCTTCATTCTTCATGACCCAGTCCCTGCACTGACCTTTCAACAGAATGTCCGTCAACACGATGGCCAGCAACCTGACGACCCAAGTGCGAGGCTTCGGTCAAATTTCCGCTGCAGCCATGGACGGGGACTTCACTCGTTTCATCACTGTCGAAGCCAGTGGGGAGATGGATTCCCTGAAGACCCAGATCAACCAGATGGTCTTCAACTTGCGAGACAGCATCCAGAAGAACACGGCTGCTAGGGAAGCTGCCGAGCTGGCGAACAGGAGTAAATCTGAGTTCTTGGCAAACATGTCCCACGAGATTCGGTTCGTGATTGCGATTTCGTAACACATTGTCTGCTGACCGAGGTTGACGTACAGCACTCCAATGAACGGTATCATCGGAATGACCGAGCTGACACTGGATAGCGACTTGAACCGATCACAACGTGAAAGTTTGCTACTCGTTCACAGTCTCGCTAGGTCGCTACTATTGATCATCGACGATATATTGGATATTTCGAAGAGTAAGTGACTGCTTTATTATTACGTGGTTGGCTCTGAACGGTTGGATCTCCTAGTCGAGGCGGGTCGTATGACTATGGAACAAGTGTCATACTCTCACCGTCAGTTGGTCTTTGGCATTTTGAAGACACTCGTCGTCCGCGCCTCCCAGAATAACTTGGACCTTACCTACGACGTTGATCCCGAAATACCTGATCAACTCATTGGTGATTCATTACGTCTCCGTCAAGTCATCACCAACCTGGTCGGGAATGCGATTAAGTTCACGCCATCGAAGATGTCTCGTAAAGGTCACGTTGCCCTCACCTGCAGACTGGTGTGCATTCAAGATGCCACGGTCACGCTGGAGTTCTGTGTCTCAGACACCGGAATAGGAATCGCGAAGGACAAATTAACAATGATCTTCGATACATTCGCACAGGCCGATGGCTCCACTACGAGGGTGTGTCTGCTGACCTGAATACTCCATTCCGTTTGAATTGACATCACCACGGTTTGATAGGAGTACGGCGGCACTGGCTTGGGATTATCGATTTCCAAGCGTCTCGTCAGCCTCATGCAAGGCAATATGTGGGTGGAAAGTGAAGTCTCCAAGGGGAGCAAGTTCTACTTCACCATCACTTCCCAACTCAGCCAGCAGACAATGGAACAAACGCTCGCGAAGATGTCACCGTTTGCAAACCGCTGTATTCTATTCGTCGACACACTCTACGACACTACTGGTGTGGTGGGAAGGATCACGGAACTTGGTCTCCGACCGTACGTCGTACACGAGGTTGCGCAGGTGGCCGATAAGTCAGCTTGCCCCCATATCGATACCATAGTGGTTGATTCCCTAAACGTGGTATGGCCCAAATTCACCCGATATCAGTGACGACATCTGAAATCTTCCATCTGATAGACTGAAAATCTCCGAGAGTACGAACATCTACGGTACATCCCGATTGTTTTGTTAACTCCTGTGCGTCTTCCTTCATCCCCTCTCTTGCCCACCGCCCTCATCATAACCCATTGCAGTCCATGCCGAGTCTCAACTGTGAGCATACCCTTCTATGAAATCCCGTAGTCGATATGTAGCTGACGTCGTTACAGTGAAGTGGTGCCTAGACAACAGTATCAGCTCGCAGGTGACGACACCTGTGTCGGCTGCAGACCTGGCGTCTGCCCTCATTTCTGCCCTAGAGTCGAGCACCGTCAGCCCTGTAGCTGCCACGAACGATGTCACGTTTGACATCCTCCTTGCGGAGGACAACCTGGTCAACCAGAAACTAGCAGTGAAGATTCTCGAGAAATACGGCCACGTTGTCGAAATCGCAGAGAACGGGTCTCTAGCTGTCGAGGCCTTCAAGGCAAGGGTCCAGAAGAACCGACCGTTTGATATCATCCTGGTAAGCACCCTGCGGGTGCCAAGTCGGGCGAACGTTGATACCATTGGCTTCATTCAGATGGATGTTTCCATGCCATTCATGGGCGGTATGGAAGCCACAGAACATATACGAGCCTACGAGATGCAACATGGCTTGGCTCCTATTCCCATCATCGCGTTGACTGCTCATGCCAGTACGTTGCTCCACACAATTACGAGGATTCCAATCTGACGCAATTACCCCAGTGATCGGTGATCGCGAGAGGTGTCTGCAGGCGGGCATGGATGATCATATTACAAGTGAGTTTATGAAATCTTCGTATTTACTTCGGGTCCCTGATGCCCCCGCAGAGCCCCTACGGAGGAGTGATCTGCTGAACGCCATCACGAAGCTGGGAGGGGAACGGGTAAAGTCGAAACAATCCAGGATGATACATCGACCGTTGCAGACGAGTCACGTTCGAGAGTACCGATGATTTTGCGCCAGTCTTCTATCCCCGCAAAGTATTCTCACCCTCCAGTCGCTCTAGCATTTCACTGATATAGCAATAGCCGTTACCCTAATTATCGTGTATCACCATGTTCCTGTTGTCCCTCGGGGTATATATACTCTAGCCTCGCATGTTTCGCACTTTGCAGTTTGCTATCCCTTTTATTGACATGTACACCTCTTCGTTGTTTCCTTTGGTTCACCTTGTAGTCGTACTTTCCCACTATGCCCATCAAGCTCTTCCCTCTTGATTCCGGTTCGTCGTCCCGACGTCCGATTCGATCGTTTCTCCTCACGTGGTCGTCCATCTACTACGTGTCCGTTGGTCGCTGTCCGGTCCTGTCGATCTCAAACTACAACTATGTTTGCTGCTGCCGGCACTCTAGAGCGAAAGCTCACGGAATTCGTCTCCACTGAACCGGTGGACTGGAAGTTCTACGTTCAAATCTTCACATGGAGTGTCTGCTTGTTCGAGTCTTATTTGCTGTAAGCACAAGATTTTGAGCCCGGGAATCCTCTGACGAGTGTTCCAAAGTTCCCGACAATTCCCGTTATACTCGAAGACGGAGCCTCCTGCGGTTCTAAAGGGACACTTTAAGGACGATATCTTCCAGAAATCCCAAGAGTACGGAAAGGACAAGGCAAGGTTCTCCCTGTGTAGTGGCTTATTCAAACAAGCCTTGGATTCCGCGTTGCTTCACTACGGTGTGTACGCGTGGTCGTGGGGTATCGCTGGTAGTATTTGCTCAACCCTTGGCTATGGACCTGAACATGAGGTCGGCTTGACGATTCGTTCATACCGTATGTTTGTTACTAATCTGTCTCTGGCTTTGACAGATCATTCAGTCGCTTTTCTTCGCTGCTATGCTATTCTTCGTTTCCTCTATCCCAAGCGTCCCCCTCTCCGCTTACCAAACCTTCGTTCTCGAAGAAAAGCACGGGTTTAACAAGACAACCCCGAGGTTGTTTGTTGCGGATACCATCAAAGGCTGGCTGGTCGGATTTGCGCTCGGTGCGCCGTTCCTTGCAGCCTTCTTGAAAATCTTCAAGTGGGCTGGTGACAGTTTCATTCCGTTCTTGATGGCATTCTTGTAAGCTTTTCTGGCACTAACAAACCTTGGTTCTGGAACTGAAACGTCAATGCCCAGGCTCTCCTTCCAGATTTTGATGGTCCTTATCTACCCGACTGTCATTCAGCCGCTCTTCAACAAGTTGACGCCACTCCCTGAAGGCGATCTTCGAAAGAGGATCGAGGGTTTGGCTTCCCAACTGAAGTTCCCCCTTAAGCACTTGTATGAGATCGACGGTTCCAAGCGCAGCTCGCACAGTAATGCATACTTCTTTGGTCTCCCATGGGTAATCACGTTTCTACTCGCCATTGGAGGAGGCTTGCTCATACTTTTGTAGAGCAAGCATATTGTCATCTTTGATACCCTGATCAAACAGAGCAAGGCCGAAGAAGTGGAAGCCGTCCTTGGTAAGAACCACTTCTCCCACTCTCCCGCTCTGGTTTCGTCGGTTCTAATACTCCTTCAGCCCACGAGCTCGGCCACTGGTACTACATGCACCCGACCAAGCTCCTCGTCATCTCTCAAGCCCACATCTTCTCTATCCTCGCTCTCTTCCCCGCCTTCATCCACGCCCCACGGTTCCTCCGAGCATTCGACTTTTCGGAAGAGGTTGCGGCACAAACCCCTACGATTCTGTCGTTCATTTTGTTCCAGATGGTCCTCATGCCCACGGAAGCGGTTATTGGGATGGCCATGAACGCCGTTAGCAGGCATTTCGAGTTTGAGGCTGACCGGTTCGCTTGCGAACTTCAGCACAAATTGAACTCTGAGGAGATGAAGGACATGGGTGACAGGCTTGGAACGGCTTTGGTTACTCTCCATGTGAAGAATCTGTCGACCGTCTGGGTCGATTGGTTGTACTCTGCATACCATCACTCTCACCCCACATTGACGGAGCGTTTGAGGGCGCTGGAAGCACTCCAGGCGGCCGCAAAAAAGAGCACTTGAAAGTAGATGTACATATGGGTAGTATTTCTTATAAAGTTTTATAAAGCCTGTTTATTCTCGTTTGGAGACTGGGCTTCTCAAGCTCCCTTCGTTTTTGCCACCACCAGACGCGCCGATCATTTCATTTCAGGACACTTGCCCTTCCAGTTCGTTACCTTTCGTTACTCCCGACAGCCCGCTCTCCGCCGACGGCGTTGAACTTGATGCCCCGGCGAACAGATGAAAGCGACGCGAGCTCTGTTCCGTACAAGAAACAAGTCCGTGGTTGGCTGAGTTATGCGTTTGCAAGGTAAGTCCAGTCGGCTTGTGTCGTCATGTGGGCAGCTTTCTCAGATTGAGTGTTACCAGTGAGGTCTTCGTCGTGGTCTCCTTGACCTTGTTCCTCCCGATATGTCTTGAGCAATTCGCTCGGGATAATGGATACTATGAGCCGGACCACAAGACTCGTTGCGCTTCCGCCGTGATTACTGCCGAGGAAGCCAGATGCGTGGTGAAGATAGGATGGGTTTGGATCGACACGGCTAGCTTCAGGTGCGCACCCAAATTCTCCACTCTGCATTGTGCATGCTGACCCACGTGGTAGTCTTTACACGAACTCGATTTCTGTGGCATTGCAGGCTTTGACTGTCATATCAATGGGCGAGGTCGCGGACCACCGTGAGTGGGGTACACCCGAACAACATGCATCAAGCTCAAGAAAGATACCATACAGCACGCCACAGGAAACAACTTCTGCTATTCTTTGCTTTCGGCGGCGCCATCTCTGCGATGGTGTTCTTTGTTCTTCCTTCGTCATCGCCGGTTTGGCAAATATCTTCCTTGTTGGCCATCATCTCGAACGTGTGTTTCGGGGCCTCGATAGTCGCCCTGAATGCCTATTTGCCGTCCCTTGCCCGGAACTCTGAAGAAGTTACAAAAGCCGCTGCCGCTCTTGCAGATGCTCCCCAGTCAACCGGACTTTCAGAGGAAACTGAGGACTCGGAAGATGCGGGCCTTTTGTCGTCGGGAACGCCTTTTGCGCTTGTGGACGCCAAAGCTGAATATTCACAGGCGCTTACAATGGCAACGTCCCGGATATCTTCAAGGGGGATTGCCACCGGATACCTCGCTGGCATCATCCTCCTCATTATCTCACTTATCCCTGTCACCAAGATGAAGGGATCTACACTGTCCCTCAGGCTCGCGATAGGTATGAGCGGCGTTTGGTGGGGATTTTTCTCCCTACCTGCGGCTGTGTGGCTCCCTTCTGGGTCTGCGACCGCCGAGGTGCCAGAGAAACGAACTTTTTGGCGGCAAATATTGTTCTCCTGGAGGAGGTTAGGGGAAATGCTCCGTTGGACGGAAATCGGGAAACTATGGAACACCTTCAAGTACTTGGCGGCTTGGTTCCTCCTCTCCGATGGTCTGTTATTTCGTTATCTTCCCCAAGCCTACTTGCTTATATCTCCCATTCTAGGCTTCACCACTATCACCTCGACAGCAGTTCTCTTCTCTAAAACTGTCTTGTTCATGCCAGCTTCCTCGATTATCCTCATCGGGGTTATAGTCCCAACCTTTGGTATCATCGGTTCACTCGCATGGCCGTATCTCCAACGTCGTCTGGGTTTCGGAAACCTCAGGGTGGTTGTGATCCTCGTTATCCTCGCTTCGTTGGTACCGGCGTATGGATGCTTGGGTTTCCTACCAGTTTTCCAACGAATCGGGTTTGGAGGGTTGAATAACCCCAATGAGATGTACGGTCTGGCGGTGTATTTTGGTGCGTCAATACGCATCTTTCTAGTATCGCTTCGCGCCCCTGACCGCGGTTATGATAGGATTTGTGTATGGTGCCTTCCAAGCGTATGCTCGGGCGTTCTACGCGGAGTTAATACCCAAAGGAGAGGAGGCCAAGTGGTACGCACTATTCTCCATCACGGATAAGGTGGGGTGCTTCAGTTGTTCTCTCATTTAGAGCGAAACCTCACCCATATATCAGTCCTCTTCGTTTGTTGGCCCTTTGGTCGTAGGTTTAATTGCCGACATGACGGGTAACATACGCTACGGATTCTTCTTCGTGGTCTTCATGATATGGCTCGCCGTACCGATACTTTTGAGTGTTGACGTGGAGAGAGGGAGGATCGACGCTGAGTCCCACTCCTATCGTACCGGCGAATCTTAGGAAGTAAGTGTATTAGTACACGTTTGAACGAGCAAGCAACTCTGGTGCCGCACATTATTTGCAGCGTTTACATTGCCATGTTTAGAAAACCTCACTTGATTCCCTGGACGCTGGTCTCATCCCGTGCGGCTTCCTGAAAAGTGTGGCGGACACGACCATTGCGCTTGACGTTCAACCACAACCATGACCGAGGGTAATTCTACGCCACCTTCCCAGACCCTAACTCGTCGCCTCCGTTCTTTGATCGCCAACCTTGGCGCTGCATCTGTGGAGTCAACCGCGAAGCAGATCTGCGGATGGATCGATTCATTCAAGGATCGCAACGACTATTTTCGCGGGCTCACGCGGCTGTCCGCCGAACTCGTCTTGGAGAAGGCGATGGAGCGACCAGACCAAGACTTACATCACGTCCTAGCGCGTCTCTGTAACATGCTCGATACCGCCACCGACGGAAAGTATTCGGAGTTCCTCAACCCTTTGTTGACGAAAGAGGTTGAGGTTGCTGGCGCGGAATTCCTGGAAAATAGTACGGCAGAAGCGGGAAGTTGGCCGGAATACCTCGCCCTGGTTGTCTTCGTGGGTGAGCTCTGCGATGCCGCGCTGTTGCGACCCGATGCCTTGCACTCCTGCGTCAGGGTGCTTGGCAACATACGGTCAAACCTTGGCCTTGAGCTTGCATGTGCACTCCTCGAGGCGACTGGATACGCACTCTGTGAAGATAACGATGGGAAAAAATGCTTCGACATTGCAATTCAAACTATGCTCTCGGCTTCGAGGGGAGATGGAATTTCAACGCCTGTCCGGCACCGAGTACAGGTGGGTTTAGAAGGTCTACGATGCCGCTCATGCTGAATGATTCCTGTTAGGAGTTGGCTGCTCAGTGGGCCTCGGGATGGGCTCCTCCTTCGCGAGAGAGTGTAGATGATGTCCGATGGGACGACGAGACGGTAAACTTGGACGCTGGCGAAGAACGCCCTGAAACGCAAACCTCGTCCTACCTCTGCGGGTCGAGGCATCCCAAGTTTTACTTCAGGAGCGGCGATGTCATTTTCGTCTGTGAAGACAGATTGTTCCGGATCCACTCCGACCTCCTTTCCAACGGTTCGCAGGTGTTCTCAGACCTGTTGGAACGGGCACGGTTGAACGGGGGGCATCTGAGTGATGGGTGCCCGTGCGTCCACTTATCGGATGCTGTGGAGGACTTTGTCACTCTCCTCAAGGTTTTCTATACCACTGGGTGTGTGTGATGCGCTCCCCGTCCAAGCGCCACACTAACAATGATTTCCCTCATCGTAGGTTCCCTCATAGGCATGAGACCTCAGACTTCACCACCTTCTCTTCGCTACTGAGAATGACCACAAAATATCAGTTCCCAAGGATCCGATCCCAGATCCTCCTCGACCTTCTCCCGGCCTACCCCACTCGGCTATCGAAATACGAAAAATCCTCTCGCCGTGGAGAAGCGGTCTTTGGAACCCCTCTACCCCATCCTAACTCGGTCTTAAGCCTCTTCGTGACGTGCGACGTCGCATTCGCTCTCCCCTTCGCTTACTACAGAGCGTGCGTGGCTGGTGATCCCGCGTCATTGGACACGAGTGTTGAGGATCTCGCGCTCCCCCCTGATACCCTCAAGGCGGCCCTTCGTGGGCAAGCGCGGTTGAAGACGGATGAGGTGCAGCTCGCTAGGAAAGTTGCCTTCCGACATTGCACCTCTTGGCAGTGTTCGGGGAAATCCCCTGAAAATCGTGTCCGTGTCTTTAACTGGATCCATCCCGAGGTTGTGACGCAAAGTGGGATTCTGGAGAGGGGGGATTTCAATGGACCCAAGTACTGTTCTCAGTGCTCGCAAGCTTTTGCGCAGGGGTTGTCGAAAGCCAAGAAAGACATTTGGGAGAACTTGCCGTCGTATTTCAACCTACCCCCTTGGGAAACCACGGTAGACACACTCTGATTCAGATTTTCGTCTTCTGTCTGTTTTTTGTGGGGTGTGGTGTATTGTAGTGACGAACAAATGCTCAACCATTTCAAATTGGATCGGTCGAGAGAAACGTCCTGCGTGTGGTAAGGTACAAGAAGGCGAGAAGATAAGTAGTAAGCGAGACCACAAGGAAAAGTTACAGGTCCATGAGACAACGATACGCTGGTGCGAGATGTGACGGATTGTGAGTTGGATGCTGACGATAGGTCTACCTGACCATTTCGACGTCCTCGCTGGCTCCCTTGGACGTCTGGACGACGGCAGAATTTCTCACACCCTTCTTGGCGTAATGCTCACTCGCCCTCACCCTCTTCTTCGCACTCAACATCACGTCCGCGCCGCTCCCTCTCCCCTTGAGGTTCGCCCCTCCATAACTCTGCCTGCCCAAACTAGATCGAACCCGTACTCCCTTCCCGGGGTCCGCGCTCATCCTCTTTGGCGTCATTGATGGCTGTAGACGAGTGGTGGTGCCGGTGGTGGTCGATGAGGCTGCCGCTGCCGCGGCTCGTTTCTCGCCCAGACGAGCGATCACTTGAGAGCGCGAAATCCTGGGTTTACGAGGGACGAAGCCGCGACCCTTCACATTGGCCGTCCTCCTTGTCACCCCGGTAATAGGAGCGGGCCTGCTGTTGGTCGAGGCAATATCTTTCCCGCTTGTCGGGGTAGAGGATGAAGAGGTTCGGGCGCGGGTTCTGGAAGCGGGAACGGGAATCTTCGAGGGGTTCGAGAATGAGCCCGTTGTCAAAGGTTGGTCAAAGATCTTCTTCGACGGCGCGCCATCCCCCCCACCAACCCTACTTGAGCCTTCACCCTTGTTGTTTGTGTTGGTGATGGGCTTCAGTGCGAGAACCGGCGGGCTGGCCCCCTTCGACGTCCTCTTCTCCCTCTCCTTCGCTGTGAGGAGCGATGTCTTTGTCTGCTGCACAACACCCGTTCCAGTCGTGGGGCTCGTTCGTTTAGTACTAAGACCGGAGGACGAATCTCGAGATTTTGCCAACGAGCTTGCGGTGGGTGCCAGGAGCGTTGAAGAGGAGCGTTTCAAGCCGGCGCTTCCTGTACCACGGCCGGCCCCAATGCTGCTGTTACCACTGACGTTGCTCTCCCGGCTGTTAGCGGTTCCTTCAGTGTTGGTTAAAACACAAGTTTCTGACTCGCGTTTCCATTGACCCATGGAATCGTGGCGGGAGCGGGATGTAACAGAAGAGGCAGTTGTCGAGGTTGTAGCGGTGGTCTTGGATGCTGGGCCGGTTCCGAAACGACTGGCTGGTTTGAAAGAACCTTTCGAGTTATTTGACGAGGTGCTTCCGTTGGTGACGGGAGGTGGCTTTGGTGCGGAAGCGACGGTCTTGACATCCTTCCAGGAAGAAGAAACTGGTGCGTTGGTCGGTTTATGTGGTTCAACGGTCCCAGCTCCCCTCCAAACATGCTTCATGAGCTTCTTGGCTGAGGATAGGAACCCAAACCTAGAGGTAGTCGCTTTGTTCTCTAAAAGACTCGTCAGGGTTTATTCATCTACAAGGAACAGAGAGACTCACTCTTTGCGTCGGCGAGAGATGGGCGACCAACACTCTTTCGCGGCCCAACTCCGCTAACACGGCTACTCCTCCGTCTCGCGTCAGCTCTCCTTCTGACAGCTTCGATCTCTTTCTGTTTCTTCCTCCCGTCTTCCTCCTTTCGAGCTTCTTCCGAAGGTTCTGGTGCAGGAGCAGGATCTGCGAGGTGGACCCTTAGTCTTTTCGACATCCTTCTGTTCTCCTCAGGATCATCATCTTCTTCGTCATCTTCTCCAAACCCACCTGGAAGAATCTTCTTCCGAGAACCATTGCTAATGACCTGTGTGTTCGCGGCGCTCGGTCGCTTCGACCCCTCGGGTTGCCTACTATCATCAACAGACATCGACTTCCTCTTCTTCGTCCCGGGAACCACGTCTTCCTCCGCAGATGACCGACGGTCGGTCGCTTTCATTTGGTTGGCACCTCTTTTTGCGGCATAATGGGTTGTGATTGATTCCATCTTGGCGAAAGCTTCCTCGTGTGCTTTATCGTATCCGAAGAGGTCGGGCTTGGATACGGATGTGACAGGGGTCGGATCGACTTTGAACTTTCCACGGTTCTCAAGGAGGGTCATTCCAACTCTTTCACCCCCGGACAATCCGAGCCTCCGGTTCATCTCGTCCAGCACAGATGAAGCGGCCTTCCCAAAGTCTTGGTTGGAGAGTCGGTTCTTTGGAAGCGGGGAACCGAACAGGAACGGTTCTGGCCGGGAGGGGGTATTGGAGAATAGTGTACTTGGAGATTTCTCCCCTGGAACGGGAGAGAAGATGTCAGGTTGGTGCGGAGTAAGAACAGCGTTGTTCTGGGGAGCGGTCTTGGCCGGGGAAAGAAGGTCGTATGGGATGGGGGGATAGATAGATGCTGCGTTTTTTGGGGAATCAGGCCACCCGGGAGCGGTGGATTTGGGACTGCCAAGAACGATATCGAATGAAGTCTGGAATGGCTTGAGTTTCGGAGGTGTGTCAACGATGGAGGACATTGAGGCGAATGGAGTGGTCACGAGGCGGATTGTAGTGTTGGTGGGGGCGACAGTCATGCTCATCCGAGCATTTGTGGGCGCAGGTAGGCCGGGCAATGCGGGGTTTCCGGGCAGGGGAGCGTCTACATTGTCTCCCTGACGATCGCATAGCACGAAGGGGTCTTGGTTTGGTGGTGAGGATTCTGGGATGGACATGTATGGAATGGCGTTCGCAGTGAGGGAATCTTGCGCAGTGGGTGGTGCGACTTGGGGTTCCGAGTCCGCCGACTGTAGTGCCAGTTTGAGACCCAGTGAACTTGCAAAGGCACGGAGTGAGGAGCCGACGCCCGCTGCAGTCCGGGATGAGTCGAGTGTTTACACGATGAAGACAATGGACTTACATTTAGAGTTTGCAGTTCCGAACTCGCCGGCGTTGTTACCATTTGCGGTGGGGAGGGAGTTTAGGGTATTCAGAGAGGAGGACGTCTCCGGGACTTCTTGAATATTGTCCATGACGACCTCCCAACCCTCACTGGGACGGGGCAATGGAGAGTGGCGGCGAGAGGGGCGTCGTGGAGACTCGTCGACAGACATGGAATCGCTGTCAGCTTCGCTTCTGACGGCGACGCTCAGCGGCGCGTCTGGCGGAAGAGCAGCGGCATGCAGCTCAAGGCGTTCGATCAGATCGACATTCTTCCCAGTAGTTCTTATGTTATGGATTTTACAAAGTTTGAGAAGCTGTTCACGCTTAAGAGAATGTAGGGCAGGGGAGTTGAAGAGGATCTGGGTCGTCGTGGTTGAGGTGGACATCTCGACCGGATGATTGACAAAGGGCGAGGATGAACGGGTGTGAGAAAAGGTTAAACCAACGATCACGTGGTTCGTGGCTGGCCGCTCACAACACGCGTCTCGCGCGTCTGTGATCGGAATGATTCGGAACATACTAATATCCCACGGTATTAGCGCCGGTGTGGAAAATCGAATAAACTCGCTGGCAGAGGGGAGGGGGCAACTGGAAGGGTTTAATGAACAGAGGAGTTGGCAAGCGAACGAGCTTGTATTGCCATTGTGCGAACTCGGTGTACAGTGGTTGTTACAACATGGACTCACAATGGACAATAGAACGGGGAAAGTCTCCGGATGGGTGTGGCGCTGTGTGCGAGTGTGTATGGGTGGGTCCATAAACTGGGCCACTAATAACGTAGGTCCACAAGCTGGCCCTCATGTCAGCCACCAGTGATGCGAGGATTAGGATATAAGGCCCATCCATGTCTCCCCTTTGGATTCCCAACACCTCTCCCCCAGCCATCTACACCCCCCCCTCTACACATCCCTCCCCACAATGGTTCTCCAGCCTTACAACAAGAACAACATCGTCAAGAAGAGGTCCTCTGCCAAGTCGTCCGAGAACATCCCCCCGGCCAAGCTCAAAACCGTCTCCTTTTCCCTCAAGGATGCCTCCCGCCGTCGGAGGGCCCGCGTCGCCGGAAACTTTTCCACGACCACCAATTTCGTCACCAACAAGCAAGCTTATGCTCAGCATATCAAGAAACGCAAGATGAAGCCATCCTCAGCCAAAACCCTTCGCTTCCGTTTCGCCTCCTTCTCCATCCCCGTCCAGGATGTCGAGATGAAGGATACCCAGTCACCAACTCAACAAACCGTGGAGAAGACCACCGTCCAGCTCCCGAGGCATCTTGCCCGCCCCGATTACAAGGAAATCAGCCGCGAAACTCTTGCCGCTATTGATCCAGAACTCACCAAGGCTCCCGTCGAGTACGTCCATGAAGGCCTCGCTACCCTCGGACCTGAGTAAGCCGACAATCTTCTTCTGCCCCTTAACATACCCTAACGTCTCCTCCAGAATGTACAAGGTCCTTGGAGGCGTCAAGCCAGCTCCTCTTCCATTATCTCCAGCTCTCCCCCAAGAGCTCGCCATCGTGATCAACGATCTCTCTTCCGAGATGCCCTCCCACATGCTTGCCGTCTACTCTTCCCAGACCAACGAGGCCGCCCCCAACCGCCGCAACAAGGTTACCCTCTACCCATCTCACAATATTATCCTTGCTGCACATTGTGCCAACCTTCCACCGCTCCGCTCCATCACACACCCGGCCCCCAAGGTCGCGGGCTCTTCCATCACAGTTCCCGTTGTACCTCTCTGCATCCCAGCTGCAGATCTCTACGCTCCGCTGTCGAT
>Ga0307515_10001138_pt1 | contig 60992 bp, 63 predicted proteins | sample 17_EM_MG_FD_194513 | JGI IMG/M metagenome (GOLD analysis project Ga0307515, IMG submission 194513) | Populus trichocarpa ectomycorrhiza microbial communities from riparian zone in the Pacific Northwest, United States - 17_EM | ecosystem: Host-associated > Plants > Roots > Unclassified | place... | reverse complement strand
CAATTAACTCCTGATCTGTATTGGGGTACCGCTTAGAGTCTAGACATTGATCTCTAAACCTTCTCTTAAACCAAGACCAAATATTTTCAATAGGGTTGAGGTCTGGAGAATTGGCTGGCCATTCCATTCGCTGAACCCTATTCATCAATCTGAATTTCCGTGTATAATTTGAAGTGTGATATTTTGCTCCTTCCTCAACAGTCTCCAGTCCAATATCCATACCACCTGATCGGTCATACTCTGGTAGAACATGTGGAATGAAAACTTCATTCACATACTGGACAGAGTTGAATCCCAGTTTGTCAAATTTGCTGGTACGCTCATTTTCTGTCCGTTTGCAAATAGCAACTAAGGGAGAGTGCCAACCATAGGTAAAGGCAGCAAAGAACATGATACGTCGCTTTTCTCCAGCAAATGTAGGCTCTAAGTATTTTTCTTCAAATGCTGTTCCTGGTGGCCGTCGTACCTTCCCCCGTGGTCCAGTATGTCCCACCTCCAATTTGATCACATCTGTATAAAAGACCTTGTGCCACCGCTTTTTATCCCAGATTCGTCTCTCTCTAGCCCATCTCTTTCTTATTCTGCGATGTGCAGCATCAAGCCATGGCTTCTTGCGACAAATACGCACATAAAGGTTCATGTGTCGCAAATATGTACTTATTGTCTGGGGTTTAACATTTAGGCAGGAGGAATGCGTAAACTTGGCGAGTGTTGCATGGGGATTATTATCGGAGAGTCTTCTTATGAATCGCTGGTCGTGCAGAGAGAGCTTCAGTGCTGGCCCAGAGCGTGAGGTGGGCTTAAGTTGATTGTGGTCGGTCCAGAGCTTGACAGCGCGTTGTGCGACATCCTTGTTGACCCCGGTCGCTTTTTCGATTTCGCGATAACTTTCCCAGGCTGCATGGAGTTCTATACACTTGACTCTCTTCTCAATTGTTGCCTCGTGTTGCTTGCTTGTGGTGGTTGGTTTGGGCATGAGGTGTTTTTAGATGTGGTGTCGCGTCACGAAGTCACGGATTTTAGCACTACTGTCTCTTCACCCAACGTCCTCGACTGTAGGTTGATGCTGCTGCATTCCCCTTGGATCATCCAACATGCAAGACGAAAATCATTCACACTCAGTTAATGCTCATTTTCAGAGCATGGTAGCGATATTGTCGATACCATTTCAGCCCATACAGGCCGCCAACACTTTGATTATAGCATGATGTCGTCGTACAGCAGTTTGATTATCCAACATGCAAGAACACAAATCGGTGACGCTACGATAACGCTCATTTCACGGAGATAGTAGTGACGTCGTTGGTAGCATTTTTAGTCTTCAACGCGGCTAATACTTTGATTATGTGTCACATCGACCAACTCTTTTGTTGATTATCAGACTCACAAGACCAAAAATTATTGAAACACCATTGACACTCATTTCCAGGATGGGTCAATGAGCGTGTCACTATGGTTTTTACCTATAAAAACCCCAAATTCAATCAGTTTGGAAGGATGTGACTAAGCAGCCGTTTGTTAGCCAAAAATGTAAGACCAAAAATCATTGATGCTCCATTGACGCTCAACTCAATGACATACTAACAGTCAGTGGATGCTGAACAATTGTATGGAAAAATGAATACAGTGGTTGTTGGCAGCCAATAAATTGTTTCTATGTAAAAACATTTGCATTCAAAAGCTTCCTAGCGTCTCAATTTCTGATCCACCACAAAACATGTTGTCTGAGTGACAACTGATGTCGGCCAATCACGTTACAGCGCGTTCGGCCAGTAAATAACCGCATGTCGATCCGCACCCTAGTTCTTGATATATTTAGCCCGACTTCCTCACCTTTCCTCATCCAGCTCATTCTCCGTGATTTCCATGACCAACCATAAGCAATTTTCACAATCTTGACCATATGCACCAAGTCTGTGCAGAGTGTTATGCAGTTGGATGCATGATTGAATGCAGTATGACAGTTGTCATTCATCCCGGCTTGAATTGCGCTTTGACCACTCCATTTATGACTCGTATGACATCACTGACTTAAATTTAGTTTGTGAGTTACGTCTCAAAATTAGTTGTAATTGTCAGACTTAACTGTAACAGGCAGGACGCTATCACGTTCATTGATCGTCAGTCAATGCAATTTGATGTCTAGCTCATTGGCATGACCTATCCGACCCTTGCACATGCAAAGACAAATTATCATGACTCACAATTTGGTGACTGAAATCACGTAAATGGTGACACGTAGCGAAATAGGTACACGTATTGCTTTTTGAAATGATACATTGTCATAAATTGCAATTTGCACATTCATTCATCTGGCGACGCAGGAGCCATCACCGTGTCTTCGATGGAATCCAATTCCTATGTGGTAATTGGCTTGGTACGCTATCTGCTGGGGTTTATGCTTACAGGTTGAACATTCTTACATTTGTGATTTGTTAACGAATCAGGCCCTGAGGCGATCGGGACAGATGGAATCTGTTCGTGTGTCAGGGGTTTCCGCAAACCTAGCCTCATATGACTACTCCCTAGTCAAGATGTCACTTGTGGCATTTGCGATTTTCCGGGGACGCTATCAAGAGTGTCCATAGGCTCACAATCTATCGTTGCCGCAGAAGAAGCTGCATTGTCTGCCGTTTGAGGTCAAACGACAGCTGGAACCTTCAATTCGGTCATGCCATACTTCTTGTCTCTCTGACGGAAGTAGTTGGCCGCATCTTCCCAGCCTGGTCACGTCCATTCGTCAAGCTTCATCTGCTTTTGCAGAAAACGCTCCAAGTCATGCTGTATCATGTTAGAGGTTGTGCCCATCACGCAGCCAGGTTCATCATCATCACTCAGCTCGCCCAGCTCAGGATCTTTTTCATCATCATCCTGGTCGTCCCCATTATCCCCATCGTCGGAACTGGTAAGTTCGCTCAGACTATCCCAGACGGAGTTCAACCTCTCCTCAAATGTTGTTCGAGGCATTGTGGTTGTCAAACCCCCCTTTTCAGCATTTCTCATATCTTCCTGCTCCTGCTTAATTGCTGTCTCTGCGTCTTTAACTCGCTTTCTCGCCACAGCGGTCTCTCTTTACACATTCTTGTTGATCCATTGGTCTTTCTCTTTGTTGCTTGAGAAGTGTGTTTCTTGTCGTTTCCCTGCCACAAGCTTCTTTTCGGATAGGAATCAGTGCAATGCTCCAAGAGTTAGGACCATTTCTGCTTCCCAGCTACTCTTGCTTTCGTTTGCTTGATGACGTCGTCGTGTGAAGCAGTTAGTTGTTTTGCCATATTTGCCAGCTGGTAGTTGCGAACGGATCTTTTTTGCAGCATCGACTGTTATATTTTGTGTTGACTTTGTTGCGGTGCGAGATGTTGGATGTTGCAAGATATGGACCACATGGGGGCAAGCTGCGTCTTTTACGTCGAAGTTGGTATGCTTAATCGACTTGAACAAAGCCACATCTGCATTTTGACTGTCACTACAAAGGAAATGGCAATGCTAACTGTACATCATTCCATGATGTTTACCATCTGTTTCATGTATGATCCTGGGGACTTCTTGAAGCAAAAATAGGCAGACGTCCTTTCCGTCAAAGAGTGAACTGTGAACATCTCACAAACATGAGATTTTGGCCGTTGTTTACCAAGATTTATCTCTGTAAACAAACTCACAACATTGGACCGACTTGGTGCAAATCCCAGGATGGTTGGAAACCCGTGCAACCTGCAGCTATACACAGCAGGATTTATCTTGTGTAGAACATGAAAGGTGGCTGTTATGCATTCCATTTTGACTTGAAACTAACCATATATTTCTCCGGACTTCCCACTTCTTTTGGTTATCATCATCTCTTCACTTCCACAGCAGCAAATCATGGCTCCAGAAACACCTCAGCAAGGAGAGAGTGGATCAGAATCGAACAGAACGATTGGCGCTTCACACAACACGCCACCCGCTGAGACCCAACTACAAGGCAAACATCACTCAGTCCACCGGGACGCCCCAAATGAAGCCACCGGAAATATGACCATGTGCACACAGTACACTGTTGTCTGTACAATGATAAGCATGCAAGGATAAAATGCAGCATGGGATCGGATGTGAGAATAGTAGTATCGTGGTAGCCGGCTATCAACTTATGATATGACATACAGCTTGTATACGGAGTGCGCTGAGTGTCCAATTTAAAGCTGCCCGTAATGGGACACCTCCACGGTCGACCAAGGCAATTGCCAAAACAGTCCGTGATATGTAACATCATGATGGTATCAGCTGCGGAATTTGCGCGGATGAATGTAGTTATAAGGATCCCCGAGAGTGGACGAAACAGGCTTTAACCGCCTTAGAGGATGGCACAGATGTGTATGTGGTAGAGGTAACAGCCGAATCTGATATGTAGATGCAGCAATGAATTTCTTGTAGGTTATCAATATGTCTGCAACTATGGCAAGGCAAAGAGGTCGGGTACAGCTATAACAGTCTGACATACAGCTTGCCTTGAATGTGGCCAAAATAGCCACGGGAGGGTTGTCGCGCGCCGCAATAGATGAAACGCCATACCTGATCAAGAAACCTGGGGCCTAAGTCCGAAAAGAGAGGAAGCAGGGAGTTGAGTTTCGTGGGGGTAAACATGTGACGGCTATGATGGAAAGACACCATGCTATGCTTTGCGGAAATCGAACTGACGGCTGCCTTTCTTGCCAAAATGGCAAAGCGCACAATCCCCAGACATGATGGTGGCACAAAGGCAAGGGTGTACCCCAACGAGAGGGACTCGGAGAGCGGATACCACAACCGACGCCTCATTCGCCCGCAACGCCACCTGTGCCAGTCGGTAAAACTCAGTGAGCCCACATATCCGAAATCGATGGTTTGCCACCCAGATATGCTTATATACAAACTCATCTTCCCAGCACCCAATTATTCAATCTTGATGAATATGCCAAGGATCGCAAGCGCGATAAATATTTTAATCCAGATTTGCTGACTGATGACGGAACATCCACTGGTTAGTACACTATCTGCCGCGTGGTAATGCAACTAACATCCATTCTACAGATGACAGCAGCCTATTGAGAGAACCTGACAGTGAAGATGAGCATTGATGGAATGGAACAGGATTTTTGAGTGTATTATTATCTACAATTAGCGGACACTTTAATGTATATTTTAAAGGATATATTTATATGTATTATTAAAGAACAATGTAGTGATGAAGGAGAAAGTACATGAAGATGGTACAAAGGCTGCCAAAACTCCATTAATGATAGATTAGACCAAATTGAATAAGAACAGAGTGTGGATACGCCCATGGCAAAATGAGCGTCATTGGAGGGTCAACGATTGTTGGTCTTGCACCAATGGAAATCTGGGTAGTGATCGCTCGCCGCCATTCATACATGCGGTATTGGCTGGCTTTATAGGCAAAAGAGAGAACCATACACTCCCTGCCCCATTCTGATAATGAGTGTCAATGGAGCATGAATGATTTTTGGTCTTCTAAGTCAGGTAATTGAAAAGCGATTTGGTTGTTACTATACATAATCAAAGTATTGGCCGCCTTTATAGGGAAAAAAGGTAGCAACACGCTTCCTGCCCCATCATGAGAATGAGCGTCAATGGAGCATCAATGATTTTTGGCATTTCATCAGGGGTAATCAAAACACAATTCCTTGGTCATATTCTATATACAATGTTTTGACAGTGCCTCATGGCTAAAACGGTCATGAATTCTTGGTTGCAACATTGTAAATGAAATCAGCTGTTACTGTCCTGGGGGCAGTGGCGGGAACGTCGCCTGCTTATCTGCCTAGAGAGGCTGCCAATTTCTCTGTGATAGAGGTCTGCAATCATGTGCCACTTAGATTACCCAAGATGTGAGAACTTAAATCGTTGACGCTCAGTTGACGCTCATTTTCAAGATGGGCCAGGGAGTGTGTCGATTCTTCCTTTGACTATAAAGAAGGCCAATACTTCAGTAATGACTATCTGCAACCAATCGCCTCTCAGATTACCCACAATGCCAGGCCAAAAATCTTTCACCCTCTGTTGACCCTCATTTCCTGGATGGGGCAGGGAGCGTGTCTCTCAATTTTTGGATTATAAAGGGGGCCAGTACATCCAAAAAGGACATCAACGTACCATGGTAAATATTTTACAATTCACAGTAGGATATTTCAATGCGACCATAAATTGAACAACCCGAAACGTGGAACCAGAGATTGACCCTGACAGGTCTAGCCAAACTGAGCGAAACCAAGAGATTGACAGGTACGGCGCAGGATTTGGACCATGAAGAAGCAGCGGGTCAGGTGTCTGGATAGGTCTGGACTGCAACCCACCCATTTTTCTGGTTCAAACTCGCGTCGCTGGCAGGTTCCCGGGACCCGTTGCGAATACTCTTCGCATGCTAGCTTAAGTAGCAGCAACAAAGCTGCCGAGACGATGAAAAGGATTGTCAGGCTGCTCTATCACCTGCTCTGCGACATGATCAAGAAAGTCCCGATCAAAGCTGCCATTATCGTCGTCAGCTTGTGCCATTGCTGGGTCCATACATGTTCAGTAGATCCTTCGGCGAATCATGCTGCAGATATTGTCCCTCATTTCGGCTTGAACATCTGGCAAACAAGAACGAAAATCCATGTCGAGACACTGAAATACATCCAAGCATGGATTATTCACCGCGTGATTAGTGTTCATTCATTGCACTTACTTTGTGCTCCACCTCCTGGACGACATTCTGGCGGAACCCCAAACTCAGCTGTTTTCCAGGCCAACAGGCGATGGTGGATGGTGGTAGAGGTGAGGGCGATGAATGTCGGGGTGATTTCATCAATCAAGGATCTATCTTTCATTCCCATGTGTCGTATGCCATAGAAGTATGTCCGGTGGATAATATACACAATTTCGGTTGCTGCAAATCGAAACTTGCACTCCTATATTGATCATCAAGACAACAATTAAACCAGCAGGGAACTTTGAACTGACCTCATGAAAATTTGTGGGGCATCTAAGCCTGTCCTTGGGCAATAGCCAGGGTTCCGTTTTCCAGACATCTGTAGGCGATATTGTTCAACATCGGTAAATATTGTCGATTGAAGACTTGCAGGGGTATACCATTGCTGCACGGGAGCAAGTAATCTTTGTGAGAGCCTGATGCAAAATGTCTGTGATGGAAACGATCTGTGAGATGATTCATTTACTGCTGAAATGTTGGAACATGGATGGTCTGAGTTTCTCTGGGCTGGATCAATCATGGGGATTTCCTCATACGACCAAATATGAATCTGGGTAGTCTTCACCAAATTTGTGGCAAAAGGATTCACAAACATCGCATAATGGATCGGGATGGGCTTCACATGTGCCATGACCATCGCCGGAACGCCAGGAACAGTTGTGTGGGTGTTGTATTCGGTGCCGATGCTGAGGCCTGTCACTTCGTCAACAAAGGGCTCATATCACCCTAGATTTCCAGCTTTGGATGCAACCAATTACTCACCGGCTTCGTTGGAATCATTCCTCTAGTAAATATATACATCAGCAGGCGAATCTAATGGTTTAAACGCTCAAGGGAATACCTTCTTGGATGGCAGCAGCGTAGGCTCGAGTTCATCCTCCTCCTCCGAAACAATAAAGCCCTACCGACACTCATGATGTAGAGGTCGTGCCAATGTAGGAATGTTTGAGTGGCTGCGGCTCGCTTTCCAAGTGTTGTCGTGAATGAATCTTGTGATGGCAGCTTGCCAATTGCCTTCGTGGATACTCGACAATTGCCTGCCTGGATGGTTGCTGAAAGGGATCGTCATCGGATTCTGAATTGTCATCTCGATGATCATTGGAATCGTCGGGTATCATGCTGAGCTCATCATCCATATCCTGGTCATGGATAGATTGTCTGCTTCACATGATTCAGGAAGAAACAGGTGGTGGACGAGAAGTGCGCCGTCTTTGTGTCATGATTTAAAAAGGTGGCGAGTGATATGTATGAAACAATTGAAGGAGTGACTAAAGGAAATTGCAATGAGTGTATACTAAATGAATTAAAGCATGGTGTAAAGAATAGAAAGCGTTGATAGGATTGAAACCATCGTCGTGATGCGTCTTTTTCTCCTGGTGTAACAGCGCGGCTGCACATTACGTGTCAAGGGCCGGCTAACAGCAACTTTATATAGTTAGCTCGCCACGAGCCTTAGATTTTTACCGATATTCTTACCTTAACTTTCTTTATACTACTCTACAATAATGGCATGAATGATCGCAACCGTATCTGCTCATATACCTTCCTACGAGGCCTTACACAGGCGTATTCCTTAACATGATTGTCGCTCCTTGAAATGAGCTACTTTTCACATACTGAATGTCATAAATTTCCCTTTTCCGATGCGTCACAACACATAATGTTTGCACGAGATATAATACAAATTTGAGAACACTGATTTCATAAACGAAGTGTCCTGATATGTCTATTGACTTGTGGTTAATGGTAACAGAGACAATTTTGTGTGGATTCCAGAGGCCAATAGGCCAGAGACGCGTCACGACACCAAAGACAGAACAATCGTCCGCATTCGGCAGCGACAGATTGCACTGGCAACGTGGTGTGATAAGTAAACCCAATTGAGGTGAACGATTGCAGAGACAATGCGAGTTCATTCCAGAGGCCAATGAGCAAGGAGACGCGTTAGCGACCGAGTTAGTCAACGTCAATTGCAATGAATTCATGGGAGAACTTGAAGACTATCAATGCGGGATCAATGAGACCGGATAAGTTACCATCCAATTTGGTCAATTGATGATTACAGGGACGATTCCGTAGCCCATACGCCACCGGGAGTCATGTCACCGGCAATGCCGAAGCCGTTCCTACTTCATTTCTTCGTTGATCATAGTCAATTGATGATAATTGGTCAGTTCCCTCGGGCAAGTGCACCTACGGAGGATCAGGGCCGGTTTAAGAAATACACACGATTCAGATTGATCCACATTGCCAATGGCAGCTGCAACCGCACTGATCTTCTACACGACTCGATGGAGTCATCTACGTTAAGGATGCTGCGAGGAGTTCTAGCAGCGGCCATGCAATAATACAACTATGATTACTGATATCTTTGGTCTATTGATGGGCAGAGTTCAAGATTGTGGAGCAGTGATCGCAGATCATGTGGCAGCTCCGTAAAGAAAGAAAAATTATTCCGAATGTTCTACAGTGGCTAGCAGATACAATGCACAAATAGTATGGACGATTGGCACCTGATTGGAAGACCGAATGGGATCATTGTGAGGAGAGAGAGCCATCTGCACCAACTCTATTCAATTTCATCGGACGTACACCAACAAGCGAATATGGATATGTGCCGATACAATGGCATATGAAGAGGGTTTTTTAGGAATACAATGGAGATGATTCGTATTTGTAGCCAGGATTCTAAGGATCCTCAGGGCTACCGGATAATGGACCATCCGGGCACGCTCAGCAGAGCCTCGGATCCCGCATCTATTTAAAGCGCAAAGAGGTTCAATTGATGTGTCGTATCTCCACGTGGGAATGGACGGTTATTTGGTTGTCAGTCAGTCCCAATTAGGTGTGACAAGTACGTGATTCGCTGAGTGGGCGTGTTTGTACATTTGGTGGCACCCGCCGTGGACGCACTGTGTGAGATGGAGAATCAGCATTGACTTGCAAAAGCATTCCACCTTTGGCTCTGCAACCCCAGGGTGAGCGGAAGAAGTGGTAGTGCACCGGGCAGGCGATCAGGTATGCCCCGGGAATGTACCGGGATGAAGGCTAGGGAGGAGGAGGATTCCGAAAGAGGCGGCGGTGTTCCAGACATTCAAATACTTTGACCCAATGCCTTTGATGAACTACTGGCCAGTGAGGAGGTCGTTTGGATGTTCTTCCTAAGAGTGGAAGTTCATATAGGGCTGCTGGGAGCGACCGTGGAAGGCATCACTGATGGTGAGTGAAATAGGCCCCAGGTGCTGGACGGGCGAACCGGGAGCCGCGGCGGAGGTTGCGGCAGAAGATTGTACCAACAAAGCGGACCGTACATGACTGCTACCGGTACGCCGAGAGACAAAAGGAGAACTGGAAGGCTGTGATTGGCCCTATTGAGGCGAACGGTTTCAAATCTGGGTGCCTGGGTATTCCTTCATACCACTTCATATCATGTTTGAAATCAGAACTAACGTTTGCAGATGGAGCTGGCACAATGACAAAAATGGTGACGACAGACGATGGAGGACATATCCTTATCCCAACAATATACAGAGATTTCGTGGAGGTTTTCAGCAAAGCCAACGCGGAGACACTCCCGCCTCATGGGTCAATTGACCATGCAATTGATTGGGATCCCATCTACGATTTGCCATATGCGCGGATTACAATTGAGCAGAGTTGAGTCGAGCAGAGTTTTCAGTTAAGTTGAGTCGAGCAGTATTCACGGAATTGCGTGGAATAAAATCACGTGCTCATGAAGCTGGATCATGGATTTGGACTTAAAGCTCCAATGCCAGATGGACGCATCGACGACTGGGTATTTTTTTATGATGCACAATATGTCTCCGGAGGCATTATGGGACTGCGATGAATAGTCAACAGAAGGTGGACATTATGGAGGTTAGTTCAGATGACCTGTAGAGGGCTTACAGAGCTTCCGGAGCAGTCACGGAATGCGGCCCATACGAGCGCAATAACGCCCAGGGTGGAAACGAATGGCTTAAGTCAGATGGATTATGGCCGGAGTGGGATCGCGGCCAGAGAGGGATTGCGGCCGGAGATGGATGAAATAAGACAGATCCCATCCGGAGATATATCGCGGCCAGACATGGATCGCGACTGTATCTGGATGGATGACTGGAGGTGGACAACCGGAGGCGGATGACAGGAGATGGATGTCAGGAGATGGATCACGGGAGACGGATGACAATCAATCTCCTTGCCCATTATGAAGATATTGGGATTATGCGAACTTATACTCTTCGCAAAATGACTTACTTTGATATCAAGCTATGAAGTCACAATCGAGCGCAGATGTACAGATACAAGCTATACGGCCGGTGATATGGTTCCAGCAACTACATGCGCGAGTTGCAATGCTGAATACGATCCCAACTTTGCTTCGGTGACCCCGAGTCACACTGTGAGAATGCCGATACCGCACATCATGAAACCCAACAAGATTAATCCAATAGCGGAGCAATGATCCTTACAGAGGGGGATGACAGTGCTGGAATCGCAACAACCCCTACTGCGAATAATTACCGTACCAGAAGTGCAGCATGTGCAAGGTTAAGTCTTGGCGATCCCGACTGAGTCTGAACAATTCTGAGATACACAGCTGCAACTGGAAAATCAACTTCAGAATCGTGCGTAACCAATCGATATGGCACCTGAAGAAGCCGTAATGGATTAGTAGTCTACACAGCGATAATGTTCAAACAGGGGATGACCGTACCGGAATCAATACCAACCCCTACTGCACACAATCACTGTACCAGAAGTGCTGGGAGGAAGCACCTTGGAGCGCACTTACCGGCAGAGAATCGCAGCTGGAGATTTGTCAACAAGTGTAGCTTGGAAGAGATCACCAGCAGTCAACAAGCAAAACGACGATGCGTATACCCAGAAATGTGATAGCGAGCACACCTGGAGAAAAAGCGGAAAGCATACCCGGAGGAACGCTGGCGAGCAATTGGAGATGATAAGCGCACCGAGCACAGGGCGGATCTCAAGTGTACATACATGTGCACCAACTTGGAGGATGATCAGTACGACTGCAAGAGAACCGGAGAGATGATGAGACGATCAAGCGAGTTTGATCTATGCCAAATGAGTGCATATATGTCTACCAAAGCAGTTCTGAACGCGACCGAAAATGATCGCCGAAAATACCAAATTGTCTACCAAAAGGCATCGTGAGAAACTGTCACCAAACGGCATCGCGAGAGACCATCAGCGAATGACATCATGAGAGGCAGTTGAGACAGCGACCGAGAGATGATGACTGAGAGTAGCGATCGAGATCATGGCCGAATCACTCCAAATCGGGATTGAATAAGAGGATTATCAGGAGCCCTCTACCGATGGCACCGACTGGGATGTTTACCAATCGGCCTCCCGGAATGCATGCCGAATGACCATACTGGAGGCCTAAAAGCCTGCTTGGCCGATGGTGAAAGAGGATGAATATAACTACTGACGGGCACTGTCTATGCACGAGGGCCCAGCAGAGCACAAACGCGCCCGAATATATATAGTATGAATGACCATTTCATGAGAAGCTTACGAGATAGATACGATGTCATATGCTGGCAATGATACCGAGAGCAGAAGCTACAATCCATGCTGAGAACTTCCAAAGCAGCAACAATGGTAGCTGATGATCTGGGCCCGTGGAGTTGGCCAGGAGGAATTGGAAGAGCTCGAGTGCTATCACGGTTGAATGTATAGTGAGTATGACTGGATACCTTGATGGTAACAACTTAGATATACCGGTGTCATGGCGATGATGAGCAGTGAGCGGAAGTCACCATCGACGCCGCCGAGTCAAGACTAGGCTCATACTATGATCGGGGATTTCACCCAGATTACTGTGTCCAATTCTGACAGTGACCTAGACTTGGTACAGGTTACGCATGCGAGGTTGAGTGCTCGGATGCCGGACCTTCCGGACGTGGAGATATGGAGGGCGCTGTTACTTTGGATGTCTCTTTTTTCTCCTCTCTTCTCTTTACTTCTTTACTTCCTTACTTCTTTACTTCTTTAGATATCAGCCCAGTACAAATGGCATCAGCACGAGTTTTTACCACCTCCGGAGAGAAGTCAAGTGGAGGTGGAGTTTCCATATGCGCCAGATCCATCGAATGGCTACCATATGGGACGGATCGGTTGTGGGACCTGTGGGTCCGTACGTTTTTGTACGTTGAACGGTTATTTGATTGTTTCTATTTCTACCCTTGTACGGGTTTATAAAGCACAGGAGGTCTGCACCTGAAGAGGGGGATAATGTAATGGCACGGCTGCACGTTAAGTGTCCAGGGCCAGGTGACACCAGCTTGATATAGTTGGCTCGCCACGAGCCTTAGATCTTTAGCGATGATCTTACCTCAACTACCTTTATACTACTCTACAATATTGACATCCACGTTTGAAACCATATGTGCTGATATACATCCAGACGAGGCCATACACGGGCGTATGCCTTTACACCTGACTACGATTCTAGGATCTTGGCTTCTCCCACATCCCACACTTCCAACTCCATGGATCAACGGGTACTCGGAACTAAGAATGGCAGGTGACAAGCATGCTGCAAAGTGGTTGATTGGTTTCCTTTGACGAAATCATTACCGCAACAAGCTAAAGAGCACTCCGATTTCCCTAATCATTCTGGCTAAATCTTGGTCGGTAAAAATACCAAACTATCAATCACCTGATAGCCATACACGGAGTCGTATCGCTGCCACTATGCCTTTCCCAAAAACAAACCTCCCAATGATCAATCGAAACATCATGCAATCTGTACACAGCCCTTCATGCATGAATGTGACCAATGTAATAATAAAATAAACGAAACACCATGATGTGACCCAATACCTCATCAAAACACTCTGAATCTTCACCCATCTGTCCACCCTCCAAAGTGCCAGAAAAATTCCCACCCAAAACGTAAATCTTTGAAGAACCATCCAGCCAGTGCATTCCATCCACAAAATGAATCATTTGCAGCTGGGCAGCTGCTTGTACACTTCTTTTTGGCCAAAGAGCCCACAGCGGAAGGATTGGCCTTGTGATCGTGCTAGCATAGCCAGGCCCCATCCTCCTCAGCAACACAGCTTTGTTGATAATTGGCAAAGCGACGAAGAGCACGGTGTCGGATGCCTGCAAGGTGTCATTGCTGCCTGATACTCATGCTTTGAAGCTACATTGTGAATTTTTGGAAGCTAATTTTGGGTGTCGGGTAGCATCTCAGATTTGGGCCCCGGGTCTCCGCATTGTCAGCTGATTCCACCCCGATATCGTCGATCATATCCTCCGCTGGAGGTGGCAGGATCTTATCCAGAAGGAGGTAGCTGCGGCCACCACGCATAGGTGTCTGGGCACCAGATGTGCCATCCGGGTGTTTGCCACAATACTCGACCCAAAAACGCTTTGGGTTATTCAATTTCATCGCCGCCTTTGCCCATCCGGCAGCAGTATGGATATCGAAGATTGGTGTAACATCATTCGCGTGCGGACCACCATCTCTGTTGGGCTCCTCACAGCATCCCCACAGCTTTCGGATTTTCCAGATGAGGTCTGCCAGACCGGTAATTACAGCATTCCCAATTGACAAAATGATCGTGTCAATGATCGATGCAAGTATCGCAAGTATCGACTCAACCTCCCCTGGCAAGTGCTATGAGAATAGCTGAGGATTATGTTCACCCACCCTCATCCCAGCAATGTTGGGATCCACATAGGCAATGGTAAAGGGAAATAGCTCAACAAGCAAATCGGTCGAGGCATTGCAGCATGCCTTTATCAGCGAAGACCAGTGACCCGAGGTTTCTTCCTTGTCATCTGCTGTATGAACATATCATCAGCAAGAGTGAAACAAGTGTTGGGGCGATGAAATACATTCCGCTGTGAACAAATTTTCTCTTCTTAAACGAGGTTTTGTCAATCCTATCCCTCCTTCGGCAAAGACCAACCTCCGCAAACTTGTCCAGTGCTGCCTTGAATTTCTGACCATCAAGGATAGTCTTGTCTGCCATATACTGTTTTCAAAGCGGCCTGTTCGACGCCAGATCACTGATTCCAGTAACCCAATGATCAATTAGGAGATCCAATAGCTCGGTGCTGGCGCCTTGTTTGCTGCTGATTCTCATGGACTGGGAAATCTCCCAGACACAGTCCCTCACTTTATTATCTTTCTGTCGTGTTGTCAAGCCTCCCTTCTCCTGCTGAATCCCCATGGTTTCTGCTGCCCATTGGATGACTCCAACATCGGTGTTCTTGGCCCAGACACGGACTTGTACAGTCGGCATCGGGATTGTATTAGCATCTGGGACGGCTGATTTCGGCAACCAGAAGGCATCTCATTACATTTTGGTTCTCAACTGTGGTGAATGTTTCAGTTGTCGATATCAAATGGTTGTTACTCCAAACCTGAATCGGGAGTGTTCAATATATCGTCAACGGTGATGCGGAGTAGTAGTAGAGGTGAGATGGGTGTGTTGAAAGGTCTCGAGATTCTCAGTCAGGTGGGCAGGCAAGGCGAATATATATATGGGCTTGAAGGGGTTTTCTTGATCCGGCGACATCATCTTGGCTGCAATTCAGCTAGGAAACATGTTGCTTAGCAACATCTAAGCGCCCTGATTCATCGACTGAACACTTATGTTCATCACAATGTCACCTGAAAGCATGCTCTGCAGTCATACGTCACTCCTTTGTCCTTGTTCAAGATCTTGTACCCCTCGATGACGTCACTGGGTTGGTATCTAAGGACAATCCAAAGTTCATGTAAGGTATGAACTTAACACAATGTGACAACCACAAATCAGGCAATTGGTGTAGGAGGGTCTTATACAGGTGCGAAACAATTGCTGCGATTAGCTGAATACAGATGCGGAATGAGTTTGGCAATCCAAGGGATGTTGAAAATGAGAGTCCAATTGAACACTTTGCAAACGTGAGAAGGAGAATGAGAGAAATCTTATGAGAGTGGTAGAACCCCTATTTGGATAAAGTACATTGAGGTGCAGCTTTTTCTGAGGACCAGCCAGCTTGCAAATGTCTTAATAGCGAAAGAACAGTCAAGATGATGATTTTGCAACCGAGCATGATAGTATTCCACTTCCATTTGTTCAAGAACCGCATCGTGCACCTTTTCTTCAACTTTTATATGAAGATTCCAGCAAAACAGAAGCCGACAGTGAAAATGCCTGTACCGATCCAGAGCAAACTCCAGTTCAGACATGTATTTATGGTACACCACATGCAGACAATAGTCTAGCCAGCAAGCCAATTAGTGACAAAGAATTTCGTTATCTTCGACTCAGAGCCAGATCTATAGTCACCATTTTCAAGCAATGAGAAGTATCAATTAGCGCACGGGTGCGTCAAGCACAACTTGAGCAGAGCTGCCATCAACGAACTTTTCCGGATCCCTACAAAGGCAACCATCAGTAACTTCTCCTCCTCCCACACTGTATTCGAGAGGTAGAACAAAATGTCCTGCGCGATGGGCATCGACTCCTGGATATTAGGCAAAGTGTGTAACAATTGTTTGGCATATGCAAACAACTATCGCGATGATGATTACATACGTTTCTTCTACTGCAATCCAGTTGGATGCATTGTGTTCCTCATGCAACAGCCTGCGTTCAGGGAACATATGTAGTATGCTCCACCAAATGAATTCAATGAAGCTGAGGAATGTATCTATTCAGAGGTGAAATCAAGGGACTGGTGGTGGAATGAACAGATACGTTGGTTGAATTTTGTGATAGCTAAGATGAGTTTGACCACTTCAATTGCTACTGCGTCCCCTTGGAGGTATGATTGTCCCTGTATTCAGCAGTGCAGACCAGACACATCATACAAACTATTCAGGTGACAAGACAGAATGTCCAGTATATTTGAGTCTCAGAAACATCGACTCGACGATTAAAATGAATCCTTCAAATTTTGCAAGCATCCTGGTTGCCCTTCTTCCTGTTCCTCCGAAATGTACTCATCAAGGACATTTAAAGACAACTGCCGTGGAGGAACAACGAATCCACAATCGAGAGGATTTAAGGAATGACTTCGAGCTTATTTTTTGACCTTTCGACGAGCATGTCAACATTGGAAAGCATATCATTGTGCAGATGGTTGTATGTGGCAATGTTATCCTGTCATCTGTGCATGGACGGCTAATTTCGTCGAAAACATTCAGTGGCACTCAATCAAGCAGCCCCATCGCCCTCTGTGTGAAGCACCGAAATCATCTTTTGGAGATGTGAATTCATTGTCGTCACAATTGAAAGAGAATTGTCTATACTTCTAAAAGATGATAGTGGCCATTCAGGGAGATAGAATGGTGAGACGGGAAGCAAGACAATAACAGGAAGATCGAGCGGTTGGAACCTCAGAAGGCATCTTCTGGAATATGACTTGCATCTCCCCGACGACTATTATAGTACCCGATATCCTTCATACCATCTATCTCAGTATGCTTAAGCATTTGATGCACTGGGTAACGTCCTTCCTTGAACAATATTCCAGGATTGACAAATGCAACCAGCTCTGGGCGATGATGCCTCCATATCCTGGCTTCGCTCGACTCAACACGCCATATAGCCAGGTGACGCATTGGAGTGGTAAGGAGATGAAAGCACTCATGCGCGTGATGTTTCCAGTTTTTGCGGCAACTCTTTTGAACCCTTCCACGTGCCAAAGGATTCCCTTCACAGAAGCCCAGTTGTGCGTCAAGAACGTAGTGTATTTTCACATTATGGCACAGTACCGGTACCATACTGAAGCCACGACCGAGTACATGGAGAATTATCTCCTGGAGTTTCATTGTCACAAGGATGTGTTCAGTCAATTCCATGCCCGTAAATCTGCCAAGATGGTCTCAGAATCCTTGACAACGCAGAGTAGTGTGGACAAACAGGAGGAGTGGGAGAGTGACCCCACTTGGAACAATCTTTCTTCAGCTGCAAAGCGGCGTCGGGTTGATGAAGATAAAACACAGATCGAGTCAGATATTGCAGAACATCTTGTTGATGAATCGGATTTCAACTTTGTGAAGATGCATCTCCTGAACCTCTTCTCTGCCCACACCCGCCAGGTTGGCAACCACTTAAATGCAAGCTCTGAACTCCCAGAAGGAGCAGTAATGGATCATAAACATGCATTCCGACAATAGAACCATCATGAGGACACCTTCCAGATTGTGCAAACGAAAGCCTGAAAGGAGGTGTTTCAGTATTGAGTGCTGAATGGAAATGCTGTAAAACATTGTCGCAATGATCAAATGCCTCTAACCAAAGCACCTATCAAGCAAATGACGAAAAACCTGCAACCAGAAATTACGACCCTTGATGACTTGGCTGAGTGGTGTGCAATACCAAAAGGGGAGCTACAGAATCACATTGCTTGGTGTTTCAAGAGGTTTGCCAACTTCACTGACTATGTCGAGCATGATCAGTATTTGAGTCATCTCAACAATGCAAGATACATTCCTTATAATGTTGTAACAATTCTGGTGGCGTCTTTTCAATTCAACACACAGACCGTTCATATGATTCGTTGCACTGGGTCCACAAGGTGGAGAAAGCATAAGCCACCAAGAAATCTTAGAGTGCTTCTCTGGATGGGGACGAGTCAGGATAGCCACTTGAAGTTGCCTGATGGAGGAATTCCCGCCAGGTTGAACTGTCATTTCATCATCGAGGATGCTGAATCCCGCGTTAATGGGCTTCTTGCCTTGGTTCAGATGATTGCAACCGGGCCGATGCGTCAGACTGCTGGTAAGGTGATTGTCGAGCAGAGACATCAACCTGTGATGCAACCTTTGCATGATGGAAGCTACCGTTGTAAGCCTCAGTTCGGCATTGAAGTCAGTTATAACGTTGCTACATACCCGATCTAATGGGCTGTACACCTTCCTCCGCTGACGCCGCAGCCAGATAGCATGCAGTGGTACTTGAGCAACACCATTGAGTTGAATGATTTGAATCTGTTTTGCATGTGGATTATTTGATTCGATGCTTGAAGGAATCGTTGCAGTCATATATAGAAACCTGATGAGAGTTTACTCTGAATTTTTGTGATGGGAGTTGTGCAAGCTTGTGTATAATCGATGTCTCAAGGGATTAAGTATTTCAGAATATTCTTGAAATCAGTCGAACAGTTCCAAAAACCATTGAAACGATTACAATCTAGATGAACAACATGAAACAAGTGCAGTGAATTGACTTAAATGACTAAGCGAGTGTTTGAAATGTCGTGACGACGTGATCACATCATTGAACGCTTCGAAGCATGATGGAAGATTGCATGTCAGTTGCAAGGATTATTTGAGGAAAACATGGAGAAGGATAACCGCATCGGGTGCATTTTTGGAAACTCATTTCGCTTTTTGCTGATGTGGAACCTAATGAGAATTATGTAGCTGAGTCAATGCATAATAACTGATATGGCAGGCAAGATACCCAATCTGACAGGTATGAACACTGACATGAGGTAATCTATATCTAATCAGGTAGGTCACACCATTGATTTTACACATCCCCTCAAATCTCCCCATATTGTTCTCATCTTTATCCCCCCTCTGTTTCTTCCTCATCTATAACTCAATAATTACAGGAAAACTGAAACTTAAGTCATTCCACTCTAACTTTCCCTGCTAGGATCATGAGTTAATGCTGACTACAGCATCCACCAATCATTGACTGTCTCCCAGCAATTTTTTCTTTATTCACACATGTTCCTGAGTTAACTCCAGAATGTAGTTTCTGCTCACATCGTACCTCCCTACCAATCAATCATTTCCACCCAACTCTCCACATATTAGCCTGGAGCCAAATTCAACTCTCATCACATTGCGACAATTAACAGTTCACTAGTAATGCAAGTCTGAAATCCAACCATACCTCCATTCTGAACAACCCCCTCCCAATACACTTCCTTCTGATTGACCAGATCCCCAGCGACAGCCTCCTGATCAACCACCTCCGAATCAACTGCAGCTGGAACAATGCCATCCCCATTGAATGGTGTCCATCTGAACACCTCCCAAGTGACCACCTGCCAGTTGGCCGTCTCGCAACTGATCAACTTCCAATTGACCGCCCACTGACCGATAGCCTCCTCATTTACTGTAACCGAATCAACTGCCCACTGATGAACAGCATTCTGATCAACCTCCTCCCAATTAACCACCTTCCACCCAACCACCTCCTGAGCAACTGCCCCCCAATTAACAGTGTTCCAATCTTCTGCCACTTCATCAACTGAGACCAGAACAACCTCCTCCAGATTGACCACATTTCTGGTGACCACCTCCCTGTCAGCAGCCATCAAATCACCCTGCTCCCGAGTGACCACTGCCCGATTGACCGTCTCCCGCTTGACTACCTCTGAATGGACCACCCAGTAATTGACCACCTTCCAATCAAACACCTCTGCATTAACTGCCTCCCAATCAACTGCCTCCCAATCAACTGCCTCCCAATCAACTGCCTCCAGATTGACTGCCTCTCAGTATATGTCAATGAATACCTCCACTTTCACTCACTCACCATGTCAAAGTGCATCTGAAATTGTGTTTCAATACTGCCCCCAGTGACACCCAATCACAGCCTCCAAGTGAACCTCCAAACATTCACCAGCCCCATCTCCAAGTGCATCTTGCAACTTGTTCAATTGCTAACTCCCAGCATATCTTCCCACTCGCTTGACCACGTCCTCGAAGTGCATATCATTCCTTGCCCACCTGCCATGTCCAGACATGCCTCTGATCACACTCATTTACTGTCTACTGTTAGTACTGATAGACACTGTGTAGATTGATAGATACATTGATACATAGATATATAGATAAAGCAATAGCTGGATTAGAATACACAATGAATAAAGAAGTTTAAAATTATCTAACAATGAAGTGTAACTATCATTTCCAGATATACCAGTAGCAATTCAATATACTCCTAAGCATGTTGCCTGCATTTCTAGGTGCCCTTGAGATTGTGACTAGTTTTCCTCTATCCTTACAGATTTGATGCCAGCGCTCCCAGGTGCACCTGAAGGCCGCTTCATCAGTCCAGTCAACTCTGGGATTTGGCCACTCTAGGATTCTGGTCTAACAACTCCCACATGGTCCCTGCGACAGAAATTGAGTTTCTTGATGAGAAAGATGTGTTGAACAAGATACCTCACCTCGAAATTGATATAAGCAAGTGAGAGAACAATATATTGTATATTTTACCATGTGGATGGATGATGATTACCCTGCAGATATGAGAAATGTTGAAAAGCATTTAGTTCTGAGAAACTTCACAAAGAATGCTAAAATACCTCAGGATTATAAACATCATGTTGTCTGGACAACCCAACAATATCATGTAACAATATTCTAGCAGGCTGTTGACTGCTATTTGGCAAGTACAATACCCATCCAGAGTAATTGTCCATTCCCTAGATTTCCTCTAATTGACAGTGTATTGGGTAAATGAAGCTGTGACAACTGCCAGACCTTCACCCAAATTGATCGTCATCTGTTGATAGTATATACAACATTCAACAGGATGGTCATACTGGATAATAACAACAATAATATTGAAGGTATCATGTCCACTCCTTTCAACCTGGTATAAAAATTTACCATCATGGTAGTACAAGAGAACATAGATAGAATCCATACTTCTGAACTTAGTACAAAGTGTCTGGAATGTAATTGGTGAAGATGAATCAGATAACATAGATCGAGAGAAGCTGCAGGATGTGCAGCAGAAGGAGGAAGGGGAAAGAATGGAAAAGGTACCAGGGATACCAATGGACTGGGACACATTAGAACTGGAGTATATGCAACTTACTAATATTACAACTTTGGAAATCTCCTCAAGCCGAACAATCAATCAGGAGAATACAAATTGAGTGATTAATTATATGTGATTATTTGATCACCTAGCCGGTGATTTTGAGAACATTGGCTCTACTGAACTGGATTCAGCCTATGTCCCTGATATGAAATCGCACAGCTGGGACCAGGTGGATAATCCTGAAGCGGACAGGTGAATCTCTGCACTTGTCAGAGTGGTTACAGTTTGAGCTGTAAAGCAACTTTCAGAGCTTAGCCACTGTTAGAGCTACAGTCAGTAAGGTTGTCAAAGTCATTCAAATATCATTACTGCTGTCAAAATACTAGAACAAAGCTAATTCGACGTTCAAAGTACCGGAGCTAATTCATAAGCAGGGATTTCTCTCAGAATACTTGTAGCAGTCAAGGGCAGTACTTGGCATCACCATGAAGATCAGAAACATGAAACCACTCTACAAATTCATCCAGTTGCAATCTCCACAAAGTACTGCAGTAGATTGGATTACATACAAGGAGAATAGCATAGTACAGGGTAGTTTATTGGCTGATGACCGTGGTACAGACATGGTTAGATCCTGTTGTACTCATGGAATACACCATTCACCGAACGTTAGGAAAATGTAAAATGATTTAGAAGTTATAACTGAACAACTTAACAACTTGGAACAGCAACACCAATCGTTCCTGGTGCTACCAGATTGTTCGTAACAGGCTGAAAAGCAAAGCAATGTAGTTTGAGGTGCTCTAAAACTATGCTCTGGTGCTTCTCAATATTTCTGAGGTTGTGGGACAGAATTGAAGGATATCCTGAGGAGTGAATAGTTGTCTTCAAGATGCTACAAAATCAAACTATTAGGTTGTACAAAGATCAGAGCTAATGGGACAATTAGTTGTGTCCCCATGACTATTCCACCACCCTACAAATCTGGAGCCATTCACGTGGGGAATAATAATCATAATGTCAGTATCAAATCGTAAAAATCGATATATTAATTTACTATAGTTCATGTTCATTTATGTTAACTACGGTTCCAACCCGCAAGAATGGTTCTGGGTTAGGGTTGGAACCAGAAGTGAACTGTTGCAATGGTTTTACCACCTGAAAAACCCGGACCATTGCTTTTAGGCTGGCTTCAAACTAAGAACCTGGCACTTGCAAGCCCAGATTTTTCGTTCCAATTAGGTATGTGAGTTCAGATTGTATTGCAACATGATCGATACATGGATTATGCTGTTTTAGGAACTCCTTCACTTGCTGGTCTCCAATTCCGAATCAGAGCAATTTTTGTTGAGTCTCTGTTGAAAATCCACGAATTCAGTCCTATTTTGAGTGATATTTCGTAGCAACCCAATGAATATTGATCGGATTGTAAATTGGAGACCAGGACGTGAAAGAGCTCCTAAAGCTGCATCATTTATGTGTATACCATTTCATGATACATTAAAAACTCGAAAGCCTAGTTGCAGCCAACATTGTAGCATTCTCAAAATCGAGCTGTGGTCCGGTTCCAACCCAGCCAGAGACCCGCTGTTTTAGGTCAGGTCCAGGTTACAACCCTGCCAAGAAGCAGTGGATCGGGATGAGGTTGGGTCTGGAAACGAACAGAACCGTATTTGGATTCCGAACCCGGACAGCTGGGGGGTTACCCAGACTCATTTGTAACACTAATTATATACTTTAATGAATTTACAGTCCAGTAGGAATATACATTGAAATCAATATTTACTAGCCATACAATATCAATTCTGTGTGATGTAGTATTCTCTCACACCAAATGTGCCAGTCCAACTAATACTCCATGTCATACAGTATGGGTACTATTGGTCTGTTTGACAATCCCGATGAACCAATTAATACAATCAGCCCAGTCACACACAGTGTTGTGCTTTGTTGTAATCACCACATATTCTTAAGCTTGAGAATACAATATCTATTGTTGAGTCTTTTTGAACCTCTCAGATATAGTTGATAAATGTTACTAGGTTTTTCCGAAATTTGGTTGATCCTCTTTGGTCAAGTGCAGCTAAAGCATATTTCCGCGGACAAAGCAATGCAGCCTTCGATGGTGTTATTGAGCACATTAACTTGTATTTCCTTATAATGGACCCAGATGTTTTGAAAACCAGGCATGATCCATTGGTCACTATTGTTATATTCTACCTTGGAACTAAGTCCCAGACACTCAACATCAGTAGGGTTGTGACATGCTGGATGGTAGTATAATAGTCCATTGAGGAATGTAATAAATGTACCATCTATAAGTACATTCTGATTTTATCTGAACACTGAACAATCGACTTTAACTTCTCGGTCGGCTTGAATGTGTGAGCTGAATAGTTATCGAAAGTTGAGAATACTGAAACCTACAGATCCCTGTCTGAGTGATGATAATTTGGTACTTCTGAACACTCCATGGACATGTGTTTCTCTTAAATGTTGTAACTGTTGAGATTGAGAGCTAAAACAACTTCTCCTGATAATGCAGGAGATGTCACAGATGGACACTGCATGTAATTTGCCATATATTGGGAGTGGACTGTGGGTTAATATCTTTTGCTGAGTCAAAACAACATCAGTCTTGAAGTAGAAGATCTGCCAGTGCTTCCTCATTGAAGTCAGCACCAGGACACTGGTCATTTCGATTAAGCATTGATGCAATTGACCAACTCTGTCATCAAATTGATATGCCTCCTGCCCATGACAAATATGAAGCTGTTTGGAAATATTCGCGGTGAGACAGTCAGCAGAAATTATTTGCGAAAGTGATTTTGAAATATCACTCACATGTCAGGTTGTGGATTTCCAAAATGTGTCATGTGCAGTTCAATGGTTTTCTGGGGTGTCTGAATGCCAATAGTGTTCCACTAAACTTCAACTTCCATTATTCCGCATTCCAGGTATTACAATGAACGATCTTCACATCCTGGTCTCGGATGCAGTCATTATTATGTATTCACAATGATCTGGTGGCTCCATTCTCAGAATAGAATAGACTGTTCTGAAATTTGACACACTGGTTATGGGTTATGTCTGCTGCATAGTGAGCCACTTCTTCTGCAGCAGTTTGCATTCGAAGGTGGTTGTTTGGTTAATATGATTCTGGGCCATGTTGCCTTAATCTCAGTGTTATTTGATAGATGTCACTCCTGATGTTGGAAAAATGTATTGCATTGCTTACATTTAGTAGGTGTCACCAGATGAATTTCATGCTGCTATCACACTGTAGACTGCTGTCAATCAGTATCAGACAATGAGGTTGCTAGTTGGAGGGAGGCAATCAGGCATGTGTGAAACAGCCTTTGATTTATTGTAGTAACTATTTTGGCTGCTATATATGGATATCCATTGCCAGATGAAATTTATGATTCTTTAATTTTTGCAACTGATGGGATCCTGTTGCCCACTGTTGATCCCCTTAGGCAATTGCAGACTTTGACAGGTTCTGTGCTTCAAAAAAACTTTTCCCGTGTTAAAATCACATCATTGCATTGTCTAGTGATTTGAGTGATAGCTTTAATTGAATTTGTTGGGGAACAAGCAGAGAGTATCTAGATAATATCTGCACTGCTCCCGCTACCATTTCATCAGAGGCTGTTCCTGCCACACTGATTTTGATGTTACGGGAGCAAAAAAACCATAAAGTCCAATTTACGACTAGTGTTCTGATTATTCCTCAAATTTCTTTCCCTGTGCGGAAGCCCCATTTGAATGACTCCAATGTTTTATAGAAGTGATTGAGGCCTGAATATTGTGGTACAAATGCAAATCAACAGTCAAATTGATCATTGTTATTTCTACTTTGCAGGTATTTCCGCAGCCTGTTGAATATGTTATTAACTACTTCCTCAAGCAGCTGATGCATTTCATCAGGCAGCTAGCGGCAATAGCTATTGCGGGGAAAGTTTTGCCAGAACTGGTTCACGATTGGGTGAACACAAGAAGTGAGCAGAGTGTCAATATTGATGATTTTGCCCGGCTCTGAGTTCGTATGCTGATCATGGAGCTGTCGCGTGGTCGAATTGTTGAATTCTGCATCTGCACACTATTAGAATCTTTGTCAAAGACTTGCTAGCAATTCAACATTTGAGCAGTATGATACTTCGGGTATATGAGACTTGAGCCATATGAGACTTGAGCGATATAATACTTCAGCCACCATATTATATCCCAGATATTCCTTGACGCTGGCAGCCATAAAACCTAAACTTTGTTTCCAGAATCAATTAGCAAATTTCGATGTCAAGCTAGAACCAGTTATGTCAAGATAACTGTATGGGGGACATTCAAGTTCCATCTAGATTGATTAATACCTGGTCTGTATTTATGAAACTATTCGGGGGACATGGAATCAGCTGCAGACCAACATCATTGCAATTTTTAGAAGTGCAGCAGATATCTTTTGAAATAGTGCCAATTGGCAGAAACAGTGGCCAGGAATGTTGATTGTGGGAAAATTGGTCCAGTAAGTCTTGTTGGATGCACAAATGACTGGTACAATTGTCACTCGAGCAGGAAGTTGATCTTGTATTTCTGACAACCAATCACCCAAGTTGAACTCACCTTACATATACCCACATTCTGACCGTGAAACATGCATCGATTCAACAGCAATGTGTTTCTGACATGGGAGACTTGTCGGAAGGAACTGCATACATTTACTACTATCCCTGCGGTTAAGCTTTCCAAAACAATGTGAAAGATCTTCCATTTAACCGTCACTGTCTGGCCTGAAATAACCTTTAGCAAGAAGCTTGTATGGTCCATCTGCAGATCAGAAGGATTCGATTTTGAAGTTCACTTATCAATACCTCTGATGGTAATGTGTGTATGTTTTGGTTTGCTATCTGACTGAATATGGTAACAAAAGTTCATATACGAAACAAAATGAATGCCATGCATCTGACAGCACTGGATACCTGCGATGTTTGTTTTATATTCCCGTCGCTTTGCTATACACTTTGCTTCCTCCATTACTGATTACAAATTCATCTCTAAGATAGTGTGTCAGTATTGCATTGCAGGTAGTGGCCTGACCCGGCATCTGGGGGTGATTGGATCCTTCATTGGGAGTATCCTCAGATGGTGGTGGACCAGGTACATTACCTACAGGTATATAATTAGTTGACTAGCTTGTCAATAGCCATTTATGTAAACTTGATAAAGCCAAACCACGATGGTATGTGGCAATTCTTGCCTCCAGGTGGTACATTCCAGTCGGGAAATAGCCATTGATTCATCTATATCAGGTGATGTCGTTGGTGGTGAGTCTCCTGTCAAATCTTGTAAATAAATATTATTTTGCAGATACAATATTTAACAGATTTCCAGCAAATGCTAACAATATTAAATCAACACTCCATGTATATTTATGCAGACAAATCTCAATGATGCCTTCGTGTAGTATGTTAAATATCAGGGAAATTGGTTTGACAGTGCGCAAACCCAGATTAGTATGTCACTTTCACAGCTGCATTATACTTCGCCCAATGTGGGGGAGGGGTAGAATATATACACATTGCAATTAGTTTTCTTTATAAATAAGAATATGTATATCACATTTTGTGTGAGAATCACACAGACTTTCTGCTAAAAACTTCTAGCCAAGATGAGATGATTACTTCATTTATCACTGTGATATACTTCAGATATGGCTTATTAGGAACTGCCACAATCGCCTCCATTGGCCATATATGATGTTGTTGTAGTTTTGTCAGTTGTACCTACAGTTGAGCCTCCAGATGTATCAAAAGAACATGAGTTGTGATAAATGAATGAATAGGTGAGTATCCTAGCTGTATTTATGCCAGTTCACATCTCACTGAAACCTGATCCCCTTGTAGAATCTTTGATTTTGTAACAATCATTGACAGAATTGAGGATCCTGAGGCAATGAATGAAGCATACACAAACAGCTCAATAGGAAGTAATCACTGTTGATGCTCAACTCACATGCCTTCTATGGTGTGAAGTTCCAGATTGTATTGTTACATTTTGTGTGGAATATTCTTCGCCATGGTTACCTTGAAACTGTGTATAGTTCTTAGTGGGTGTGACAGTATGGCTACACATGATGTGTCCATGGCCGGGTAACACCCACTGCATATACAGTCAGCTCACCATGAGCTGTAGATCTTTAGCAATAATCATATCCTAACTTACCTTTGTACCACTCTATAATATTGACATCCACATTTGCAACAGTATCTACTGATATACCTTCATAAGATGCCATACGCGCGCGTATGCCTTTACACCTTCATCGCTGATTATTTTCAGATACATTTTGCATTCTGAATTTCATAACTTACCACTTTCTGATGTGTCACATCATGCAAAGTATCTCCCAGATATACATTGTTCAGAGCACTGATTCCATCAGCACAGTGTGTTGATAATTCTATTGAATGTAAAGTGACAGTAATGAAACCAATGTCATGTGAATTCTAGAGGCCGTTCGGCTAGAGACCTGCCATGACACCTTCGCATAAAAAATTGACCAGAAATGACAGCAGAAGGTTGCTGAGGCACAGAAGCTTGATAAGTACACTCATTTGAGGGTAACATTTGCAAAGACATTTCCAAGTCAATTCTAGAGGCCAACCGGCCTGGAAATGCGTCAGCGACCAACTGAGTCAAAGGCAATCACAATGAATTCATCCTACGAGAACTCAATGGCTATCAAGCACATCATCAATAAGATTTGTAATGTTACAATCCAATTCAGCCAATTGACAATGACAGGGACAATTCCAGCGAGTATAGGTCCACAAGAGTCGCATCACCAGCGATGCCCAATCCAGTCATTTTCCTGAGACGTCTTTGATCCTTATCCGATAAGCGAAACTGCAGCTGTGCAGAGCACAATTGGGCACCTACCGCAAACAAATTGCAACTGCTGAGGATCAAGGCTGAAATATGAAATAGGTGTGACTGACAGTGATCCACCTCATCATTGGCCGTTACAATCCAATTAGCTTCTATACGAGTTGATAGTGCTCTATGTCACAGATCCTCGAATTTGTATTCTGCAGCTGCTTCGCAAGGCGGACAATGCTATGTACAGTTAGCGAGTTACTGAATCCGCTACGAATTCAGATATGATTACTGGTATTGTTGGTCGATCCTCAGGCAATGAAGGGTCTGCATATGGGAATCACATGGTGTGGGGCTGCTCTGAATGGGTATTACGATGAACTCCGAATGTTCTAAAGTGGCTAGCAGATACAATTCACGATTCTCATTGTCAATGATCATTATTATCACGTCATTGGACGATCAAATCGGATCTTTGTGAGGATGGAGCCATTAGTGCCAACTATATGCCATTTTGTCAAACAAGTCAATGAAAGCAGATCAATCACCAAGAGGTGAATATTGATATGTGCCCATACAATGGCATACACAGAGTGTTTTCAGGAATACAACGGAGATGACTTCAATTTGAACTGTACTCAGAATTGTGAGGATGCATGGGACTACTGGAGGTTGGGCCATTTGGGCATTCTGTGGAGACCAGCAGATTCAGCATGTATTTTGGGTATGCGGAAGTTCCATTGATGTGTCATATCCCCATATGGGAAATGACAATATTGGTTGTTAAACAGTCCCAAATTGGGGTGACCGGTACATGATTCACTGAGTGTGCTTATTCATACAATTTTGTGGCAGCCATGGTGGATGCACTGTGTTAGCTAGAGATTGGGTTTGGGTTGTCTTGATACAAGTCTGGGAATCCTAGAGGCAACTTGGAATGCATTCTACTTTGGATCTGTGACCCCAGGGTGTGCGGAAATGGTGGCAGCGAGCGAGGTAGGCCATCAGGTATACCCCGGGTGTGTAGCTGTATGTCGGCTATGCTGGAGGCGCATTCCGAAGGTGCCTGTATGTCATATATGAAAATACTTGGAGCTACTCCTATTGACGATCGACTGGCCAGTGAGGAGGTCATTTGCACATTCTTCTTAACAGTGGGAGATTGCACAGGGCTACTGGGAGTGACATTGGAAAGCATTTCTGGTGGTGAGATAGAAACCAGGCACTATACGGGCGAGCAGGGAGCACCAATGGTAGGTGTGGCAAATCAGTGTACCAATGATAAGGATCATAAATAACTGCTTCCGGCACACAGAGACACAAAGAGAGTACCAGATGGTGGGGCTTGGCTCTTTCATTGGTGAACCGTTTTTAATCTGGACTGCTGGATATTCCTCCTCACTGCTTCACATCTATTATGAATTGAGAACTACAATTTGCAGAAGAAGCTGGGACAACAACTATGAAGGTGCCTACAGAAGATGGAGAACTTATGCAGCGATGTATGGAGATTTGGTGGAGATCTCGAGCCAAGCCGAGATGCAGACACACATGCCACATTGGTCAATTGCAATTGATTCGGAGCCTAGCTACAATTTGCCAAATGTGCATTTCAGCCAGTCATCAGAATCACGTGGTGTTCCTGCCATTGCTTGGAACAAGATTACAAGCTCACAAGGCCGGATCACGGATCTGGATATCAACAACCCATGTCAAATAGATGGATCCATGAGTGTGGAATTTCTCATGATGGACACTATGTTACAGACTGGACTATGGGACTGCGATGAAGCATCAATGGAAGGTGGACATGATTGAGGTCTGTATTGATCTCCTTTAGAGATCTTAAAGAGCTACTGGAGAAGTCACGGAATGTGGCTGTCATGCCTTTGGTGTTACAGTATATTTCCGGGATCATACAAAATCACATTATGATCCATATATAGATACTTGATCCGAAATCACAAACTATCACTCGGATTTCTATATTGGATCTACCTTCCGGATTTGTTCACCTATTAGTCATATCTCCATTACCCAACCTTTACATCAACTAATCCATGACAACGGTCAAGCCAAGCGCAAATAAGATGTGTACCATCTTTGGTTCAGTACTGGTCGCAACTTCTCTATTCTCAAAGGTTACACCATATTGGGAGGAAAGCTTATTCCTGGTTGCCGACCAAACGACTATTCACTCAGGCTCCAATGGGTCATTCCTAGGGAGATGAGGTGTTGTCAACATCAGACCACCATGGCATCTCGAGATATGCAGGGTCATATGAGAGATCAGTCATTAACCAATAATCCATATATCGAAGTGCGGTCAACCGAATGGACTTGTACCAATCAACCCTTGGTTCGACCACACTCTTTGTGTATGGGCGAATGGGACATGCGATGTAAATGGCCGCAGTGGCGCGGGATACTCTCTGTTCGATATATGGCAAAACTACTCAGTTGCAGATCACTGTATATTTGGCTCCTATAAAGTGTAGTCATATTAAGTGTTCTGTCATTTGCTGCAATTGTTAAACTGTTACATTCCCGGTGGTTGTATGAGAGGGCACTCTCACTGACTCTTGGTGACACAAACTTATTTGTTGATAATTGGCTTCAGATGAGCTCGTATCCATACGAGGTATCGCCAATGGCAATTGTGTCATAATACGAGCACAATCCCTTGATGAGGTAGTTAATACTCCTGGGAGTTAGTACTTAACTATCAATGGTAGAGGCCAAAGATGATGAGGCAGTTACATATGTGAACTCCAATTGAGGCTTTGGCAGTCTAACAATAGTTAAGGGTGTGGATCATCTGATATATATTCAACAATCCCAACATGGAGGAAGGACATTGATCACAACATCTACAACAAAATCTATCTACAGATACCTATTGACCTTCTCGACCTGGACGTGAAGCCTTACTGTTATTCCCATGTAATTTCTATCAGTTCTGCATTGAAGTCAACAAGGAGTCTTTTCCCTTGAAGTCCAGAGTTGTACATTCACTATTCAGTTCTATCTCACAGATATTTCAATCACCTGTTTTTACTTGGTTATTCTTAGTACCTTCATGAAGGCAAGTCGTTGATCAGGAAGTGCGCAAGACGATACTTTGCAGTCCGAAAGAATTCCAAGGTCCAGCCCGATAGTGTGGTGGTTCAGAGGATACTTCTGCTAGGATACTCCTGAGTCAGCACTACTCCTTCTGCTGAGGCGAAACTACTTTGCTGTTTCATATAGACAAGTCGATACTTAGAGTTGTTGGATTCTTCGACAAACGGTCCTCATGTGTAACTGCCTGTTGATGGGACGTTACTTTAGCATCTGTTAGAAGTCCTATAGTCATCACGATAGTGTGGTGGTTCAGCGGATACTTCTTTCAGGCTCTCCTAAAGTCGTGTACATCAGCATACTGATAGCGTAGGACGTTACTCTTTAGTCGATACTATCTATTGGGAACAGAGAAATGAACAGTTACGTTGAATTCTTTGGATGTTGATCCTATTACGCATCATGAGTGAAGCGGTATTCATCCTGTTTTTCATCAGTCCGGAACTCATTCGGGGCTTTTATTGATCAGGACCTAGGGTGACTCTCCCAGTGTTACAGCGGCCCATAACAGTGCCCCTACGCAAATGGTCCACACGAATGGCTGAAACTAGATGGATCAGCACCAGCTGATTTGCAGCCAGAGATTGATGTCATGAGATGAACCTAGGCTGGAAATGAATCATGGCACAATGTGGATCGCAACAAGATTGGGATGAATTACTAGAGGTGCATGACATGAGATGGGTCTGCGGAAATGGATCACAACATACGGATAACATTCAATCCCCTGTCCTATATGAACCTCCGAAGTTTCAGTCAAGTGCAGATAGTCAGATATACCATGTACCGGCAGGATGACTCCACCGAGTATGATTTTTAGCACTACCAAGAGCACTACCCAGAGCACTATTCAGAGATGCCGAATTAATACGCGACCTAACTGAGTTACAATGCCCAATGAAATCATGAATCCGATCTTATGTTACTTGGCTACAATGCCAATACTGCATATCTCGTAGCTGCATGACATATGTTGTCAGCAGAGCAACTATCTCTACAGAGAGGGATGACAGTCCGGAATCACAACCACCCCTAGCAGGTATACATACCCTACTGTGAGTGTAGGAACAAAGTACTTTAAAATGCGTCCTCCAACAGAGAAGACTAGCAAAGGCGAAAAGTTCAACAAGAAAAGTGATGGCAAACACACCTACACATAAATCAAGAAGGCACATGTCAAAGTTACATACCAGAAGGAGATTCCGCCTCAGTCTTGGTGAGCCAGACTCAGTCTTGGCAATCCTGACTCATTGTCGGCAATCCTGACACAGTGTTGGCAATCCCGACTCAGTCTAGGGAATCTCGACTCAGTCTTGGCAATCTTGACTCAGTCTTGGAATTCTAGCTAACTCTCCGTAATCCTGACTCAGTGTCAGCAATCCCGAGATACCCCGCTGCAACTGGATTTCACTCTCAGAATCATGCCTTCATAACCAATATGGCACCTAGGCAGGCAGTAATAGATTAGTCATCGGCAGAGCTACAACGGATAAACGGGGGATAACCGTTCAAGAATCAAAACCAACCCCTACTACAAGAAACTCCAATACCGGAAGTGCTGGGAGGAAGCACCTTACTAGCAACGAATTGCAGCTAGACATTAGTCGATGAGCGTACCTTGGAAGAGATCAGCAGCAGTCAACAAGCATCCATGGAGAAGAGTCAACCAGTGGATCTGGAGATGAAATGCCAAGTGAACTCTGCAAATGACTATTCGAATACCCAGACATGTGACACTACACACACATGAAGAAGGGATGGAAAGGATACTCAGAGGAGAGTCGGCAAGCAATTGGAGATGATATGTGCACTGAGCACAGGGCGGATATCAAGTGTACCTAGAAGTGCACCTGATTGGAGGATGATCTGACTGTAAGGGCACCGGAGAGATGATCTGCCAAATGAGTTGAAATATGGCTACCCAAGCAATTCCAAATGAGACGGAAAATGATCTGTGAACATACCAAATAGTCCACTGAAGGGCATCATGGAAGATAGTCTAGAAAACTAGCAAACGATAATTGCCAGAGTGCCTGCAATGGAGGGCATAGGGAGTTAGGATTATTGGAAGTGATCTGCGGAAGGCACTGACTGAAATGTTTACCAAACGGCTTGCCAAACTGAATGCCAAACAACCATTCTGGAGGCCTATAAGCCTGCTTGGCTGATACTAGCGGAGGATGAATATTACTACTGACAGGCACCATTTGAGATCCACAGGCATGAAGAGATGTTGTCACTGATTGAGGCCGGCCTACAGAGCTATGCACCAGGATCTGGTGAGTCGAAACCTCCTTGCATATATATGCTTCCAAAGCAGCAACAATGATCACTGATGGGAAATAATGACCACTGATGGGCAGAGCCTGCAGCATTGTTCATGAGCAATTGGGAGACCTCGAGTGCTAGTGCACTTGAATGTATGGTGAGTATGACCAGTTACTGGAATGCTTACAAGTGAGATTGAGCGATGCAATTACTGATGGCGATGGTGATGGCGAGAGTGATGTGAAGTGGTGAGCAGATGCCACCTTCGACGCTGCTCTGTCAGAACAAGGTTCTTTCGATCATAGGGCATTTCAACACGATTGTGGAGGCCAAGTCCAAGCATGGCCTACACCTTCCACCAATAACGAGGGTGAGATTGGATGGTCGGATGCCATACATGCCGGAAGTGGAGATATGGAGCATCGTGTCACTTTTGATGTTCCTTCTTTCTCTTCTGTTTACTTCATTACATCTTTACTGGTTTGGATCTCGGCACAGTACAAATGGCATCAGTACAGGTTTTTACCACCTCTGGACAGATGCGATATGGAGTTGCAGGTTCCCTGCACAGTGGATGGGTCGAAATGTGACCATTCGGTACTGATTCATTGTGCGACTTATTGGTTCGTATAATTGTGTATGTGGAATGGGTTTCTGATTGTTTCGATTCCTTTCCTACTGTGGTACAGGTTGATGTTGCGCAGTGTGTGTGCACCTGAAGAGAGGGATAATGTAATGCCACAGCTGCATGTGACGTGTCCAGGGCTGCTTATCACCTCCATTATATATAACCAGCCCACAACAAGTCTTGGATACTGTTAGCTACAGTTCCAACCTGCTAGAACAGTTCTGGGTTAGGGTTGGAACCGGAACCGAACTGTTGCAACGGATTTTACCACACGATTACCCGGACTGTTGCATTTGGGCCAATGTGACCACCAATTACCGGGCATTTCAACCTGACAACTTTCGCTCCAATTAAGTATTTGAATTTTGATCGTATTGTGACAGAATTAATACGTAGATTATGCAGTTCTAGCCGCTCTTTCAACTCCCACTTTCACATTTGCTATTCAACCAATATTGGTTGAGTTGCTAACGAAAACCTATGAATTTCGCACAAAATTTCGCATTATTCCACAGCAATTCAACGAATATTTGTCAGATCACAAATCTGAATACGGGAGGTTGAAGAGCAGCTACAACTGCGCAATCGCCGTATTGATCATGTCACGATGTGATCAGAACTCTGATACGTCATTGGAGCCAAAGTTGCAAAAACCGTTAAATGGACCCGCGGTCTGGGTTCAACCAGAGCAAATAACCACAGGTTCATGCCCGGTCCGGGTAACAACCATGCCAAGACCTAGAGGGTCAGGTCCTTGGACTGGTCTGGAACAAAACCGAATCGAATATCAGGTCCAAAAGCGGACTACTGGCGGGTTCCCCGGATCCACTGCTTACACTAGGCTAGGATTAATCGGGATAATCGTATCTTCACTTACGTTTATACTGCTATATAATATTAACATCCACATTTGCAACCATATCTACTGATGTACCTTCATACAATGCCCTACACTGGTGTATGCCTTTATGTCGAGCATCTGATAATACTGTTTCATATATCTGGTATGACCTTTACTGACATGGACCATATCAGGATGAGATTAGATCCAATATCGCAGTATACTAATTCGAGTAGATAGTGTGGTACAGCAGAATATGTCCAACAAATATTTCTTTTTCTCAGCAGGGTATTATTGATTAAAGGTGCAGTGAAACACCACTGTTGGTGACAATACAACAGGATATAAGAGCTTTTAATTTTGCCAAAGGTAACAGCCATCTGCAAGATACTCAAGTACACTTCAATTAAATGAAAATGACATATCACTTCTATATTTGTTTTCCACTCTCCAGTGATCACAATTCATGTTTGACAATCTCTCTCCACTGAAGATAGTAAATATAGCTCTACCAGGTAGTAAGATTGGCTTGGATCAATCAATGCCCAGATAATAACTTCGGATTATAGGAAAATAGTTTCTTGAATGCCAGCAGCAAAGATAGTTCATTTCGGAAACACAGTTGAGATTTTCATTCACCACCTGGGTGTGATTACCCCTCTTTCCGTTTACTATTTCCAGGTACATCCCATTGTACCACTATATACCATTAAAAATGTCACATAGTTCATAAACAACCACATGAGGAAGTGAAGGATGTGTAATTTATAGGCCTCTGTGGGAAGGATATGAATTCCACCAAGGTGGTTATGGGGGATGTCAAATGTCCCCACCTCTGCAGGAATCGGAGCAAGGCACATCAACTCAAGGTGGGCCACGAGTTCCACTAGCACTATTGGGAAACAACCAAGTTATGGTGCCAACATCATTAACTTCTTCTCCAACTGGACTTCCTTGTGGCACTCCTGGACAACCCACCATAAGCTTTACAACTGACTAATTTTCAGCCAACAGCAGAACTACGGACAACTGCTGTTACAGAGATGATGGACTCGCTCCCTCAAGTGGAGGTCTGCTGTGGAAAATATGATGATGATGATGAGAGAAATGGTTTGTTGAACATGAGTGGTGCAGAAGGCAGAGTCAAAATCAGACTGGAGCAAACTGAATTTCCTATGAAGCGATTGATGAAAAGGATGGGACTTCGCAACTCTGGTTCATTCAATCAGTGGAGTAATGTATGACTGGCTGGATTATGTAGAAAATGCATTGGGGTGTGATCAAGGGACGTAACCATTACAAACAGCCTTCAGATTGTCATGGCGCAGCCGGCGAGTGATGTTTGGAGATGTACACAGGTATAGGTTCAGGAAGGAAGTGGTGTTAAGGAAAGACACAGATGCTGGGAGACGTCGAGATTCTTGGGTAGTAGTGGCGGTATACTTGGTTATGTTAAGGAAGTGGTCTGAGGTGTTGCGACATCGGGTGATCTGGCATGGTTGTGTTGTAAAGGAATTATGTTGGTGGTGTGTAAGATCACAGTTGGATATTCGGATGGTACATCAAGTCATGAGGAATGGCTCGATGGTGGTTGATAGACTGTATATAAAGAGAGGTTGTTGTATGTTGGGGGATTTCTTGTTGTTGTCTCATTACTCATTCTCTTGTATAGCAAAGCAAGTTACAACTGTGAAACAGGTCTGATTTTGTATTGTTCTGACTCACTCGATACAAACTTTGAGTGCCTTGTTCCAATTACGATATCACATTATCGTTACCAATATCACCTACACCCGAACCTGCCCATTACCCTAGAACGAGTCCATCTCAACGTGCCTGATATTGAATGTACTGTCAACACTGTTTGACCCCATGCATTGATCTTGTTTCGTATTACTGCAGAACGTCCGACAGTTATCTCTCAATTTGCCACCTCTATAGCTGCGATCTTATCGCATTGAATGTGTCTGCATCCTTTGAATGGTTGCAGGTACTGTCATGTACCTTGTTCTGTGACTTGTTGGGTTCATCTTGCACCGAACCATCGGTGGATTCACATTTGCGACAATTGCATTGACAAGTTACCTCGATTGCGCAGATTCGATATCCCTCAGTACCCATACCAATTCCCATATTGGGATGCCCAAGTACGACAGTCATTGTACTTCCCAAATGATTTGGTTTGACCATGCCTGAACCCCCAGTCCTGTTTTGGAACTGCAACCTTTGGACACCTTCCATAGTATCGGAGCCATACATGCGACTCTTTTTGAGCATGAATTGTTGGCCACATATTTTCGGGAGCAATCTGATGATCCCTCCTCCTGGAATAGTTACTGGGCAGAAGCCGCTGCCTATGGAGGAGGATAGGCACTTGATGATCCCATATTCGGAAATAGTTGGACTAAGTATTGGGGAGCCCACACTTGGTTCCACTTTGATTCTGAGCAACACTGTGAGTGTGAAGGTCAGAATTATCCAGGAGCAAACTCGATGGAAAGACATGCACCAGCAGCAACAGAAACAACAAATCCTGTGCCGGTCACTCTGATTTTGATCGAACCCCGGACTCCGACTCCTTCATCGATCGACACCTATATTTCGCGCTGGTAAATCATCTTGATTCGGTGGGTTGTCAGTATCACAACAATAAGATCGGGTGGCTCAGGTGTCTGTGGATGATCAGGCCACCATAGGGGGACTCGTCAACACAAATCTACTGGACATAGAGTTCGCGGAAAGACAAATGATGCAAGAATCAGCACTGGCCCTGCTGAGAAGGGTGGCACAGTATACCGGATCCGCGAGCCTCGTACAGAGTGTTAGCGATCATACAGCACAAATAATTACACTACAGATGCAAATCACAGCCCTACAGGCACAACAGTTTCTACCCCCCCAGTGTGATCATACCGAGATCGAAACCAGAATCATAGTCTTGACGACTGAGTGTGATGAAGCCAGGAGGAGACCCGCAGCCCCAGGGACAAAAGAGGAGCTGCAGGAAAAATTAGCAATGAAGACCCGGGACACTCGGCAATCCGGACAGGAGGTCTGTGGTTTGATCACGCAGTTAGCACTAGCTCTTACGTTGGCAGCCAGGGTGGCACCAGCGGCTCCCCAGGGGGCAGCAGACAGAGACCAGGAATTTCCTGACTCCCCGGACTTCTCAGGGTTGGATCGAACTCAGTTGAGATGCCAGATGTGTCAACTGCACATGGTAAATTGACACAAACCCACCAGCTTTCCCAAAGAACAGTTGAAGATGCTGTACTCATTCAACCACTTGAGAGGAGTAGCCTTTGGCCAGATCTTGCCACACGTCCAGGAGAACGGGGAAATAGAGCTGGATGGCCTACCAGCTTGTATTCAACTCCTGGAAGCAGCTTTTGGGGACCCTGACCAAGTAGCCACCATTGAATAAACGATGCGCGAAAGTAAACAAAAGAATCATCACTTCTCTCAGTATTATGCTGAGTTTCAAGTTATAGCTGCCAACTTGGATTGGAATCCATCGGCCCTCCGGAATGCCCTGTGAACAGGATTACCGAAAGAAATCAAAGATTCCTTCACTTACAGAGATATGCCAGAGCAACTTCCTCTGTTTGTGATGGTTGGTCAGAAGCGAGACAATGAGATTCGGCAGCGACGAGTGGAGATGGCAGCATAAACCAGGGGAGGGACAGGATGTACGTCTTCTACCAAACTGCCTGCACCCCCAAACGATCCAGCGGCAGCTTCAGCTGGGTCAGTTGCCAGATATACCCAACCAGCGCCTATGGATTTCAGTGCAGGTAGAAGAAGGATTGCTGCGGAGGAAAGCGCAAAGAGGTTTGCAGATGGGAGGTGTTTATACTGTGGTGGGTTTAACCACAGGGTGGCAGAATGCACAGCTAGGAAAAAGGCTCAGATGTTCAGAGCAGCTCAAGTAAAGGTGAAGGAAGTAGGAACCGGGGCTGGTTCCGAGGAATCAGAATGAGATTAGCTCAATTGGAGAAGGATGGCTCTTCAGTTGATGGTAAATGTTTTGTATTAGATGCTGTCAAATGTATTGGAATTTCGTGATTATCAGTTAGCAAGGTGGAGGTATTGGAAGAATCAATGGAAGGAAAACATTTAGTTCTGACCTGCACATCGACCATGATTAACCAAGAGATACCTACACATGTGCTGATTGACTGCGGAGCTACAGGCATTGCATTTATGGATCAAGATTATGCTCGCCATCATCAGATACCACTCCATGAATTCGAAAAGAAATGACAAGCTGCGGTCATTGACGGAAGACCTATAAAATCTGGGGATACTATGCATATTCCAAAAGTGGGGATGACAAATTCAAGATCATAAGGAACAATTACCCATGTTTGTTACGAAGTTAGAACATTATCGAAATGTCCAACGGATACCGTGGCTACCATTGCTTGAAGTGGCAGTGCAGTTTGCATCGATTCCGGTTACCTTTGGATAACAGTATTGCATTCCATGCTGTCATGATACACCTGTTACGGTACAAGAAGTTACAGAGGAACCGCCGGAACCAGTTTATCCCCTGGGAGGGGGTATATTCACACCACAAATATGACCACAGCAACCATTCGGCGGACATCTTGTCATGGTCAATGGATATTCGTTCTTTCGAACAGGCACAAAGGGGAATCATACGATAATTAAAGCATCTCGCTATGATATGGATAAGGCTATTGAGGCAAAGCACCTCAAGGAACGACCCTTGGAGGAAATTATTCCCAAACAGTATCACGAGTTTTTGCCTCTGTTTAATTAAGTTCTAGCAGATCGACTTCCACCGCATTGTACTGGGATTGACCCTGAAGTACACTTCAAGGAAGGTGAAACACCAACATGAGGGCCTCTCTATTCAATGTCAAGAGCGGAGTTGGGCGTACCGAAGGAGTGGCTGGACAATAATATGTCGATATGGTTTATTCGCCAGTCATCATCACCCGTTGCAGCACCCGTCCGTCCTGTTTGGAAAAAAGCCAGACAGGAGGCTACGGTTATGCATCGAAGACAGGGATATACATTGTCAAACGATTGAAAATTGATATCCCGTTACATTGATATGAGAAACGCTAAACCTTCTTCAGAAAGCATGGATGTATACACAGCTTGAAGTCTGAGGGGTGTATAATCTGGTCCAGACCAAGGAAGGGGATCAAAATATGTTTGCCTTCTGGACAAGGTATGGTTTGTCTGAACCGAGAGATATGCAGTTTGGTACAACAAATGCCCCTGCGGATTTCCAAGGATATATCAATAATACAATAAGGGAGGCCTTGGACAACTTCGTGTGAGCCTATTTGGATGATATATTGATCTACAGTGACTTGGAAGAAGAACATAAGCAACATGTTAAGTGGGTTATGTGACGTCTCTTGGAAGCTGGGCTTTATTTGAAACCAGAAAAATGCGAATTCCATATAGAAACTGTAAGGTGTCTAGGTTTGATCATCTTGACAAAGGGGATTTCAATGGATCAAGATAAGGTCGAAACAGTGAGAAATAGGAGCTGGGAAAAGAAGACAGAGAATGGCAGGTTGAACAAACGATTTCAAGTTCAGCTATTTCTCTGGTTTTGCGATTATTATCGATGGGTCATTCCCATGTATTCGGAAAAGGTGGCACCATTAACAAGATTAAGATGACAGGATGAACTGTTCCGATGGGAAGCTGAGCAGCCACTTGCCGTCGATAATATCTTAACAACGTTTGCGACAGCTACAGCCCTTCAACATTTCAATCAAGAAAGAGAAGTCATTATTGAGACAGATGCTTCTTATTCTGTATCTGCTGGTGTGCTATCGCAGTATGATGATGAAGAAGTACTACATCCTGTGGCATATTGTTCAAAGCAATATACACCAGTTGAATGCAATTATGATATATATGATAAGGAACTGATGACTATCATTAACGTGCTTGAGGAGTGGAGGCCCGAATGTGAATGCACTGCATATCTTCTTTAATTGCCAATGGATCAAACGAACATGGAATATTTTATGAAGAAAAAACTGCTGAATCGAAGCCAAGCATGATGGTTTGAGTTCCTATCCCGGTTTGACAACCAACACGTTTATTGGCTGGGGAAATTGAATGGAAAAGCGGATGCTTTGACAAGGTGGCCGGGAAACCTCCCTGAGGGGGGGGATGAAAGATTGAACAATCTGGAACTGGTGGTTCTAGAGCTGCAGAACCTACCGGAACAATTATGTTTGTTGGCGGACCGCACTCCTGCCCAGGGCCATTCCTCAATTTCAGACCTTATGACAGAGGCATATGCAACTGACCCACTACCACGAAAAATTATGGAAGCAATCCGAATGATCAGTGGGCTGAGGGAATTACTATTCCAGAGTGTACTGAGGAAGATGGACAGATACGATATTGGGACTATCTATATGTTCCAGAGAGTGACAGTCTGTGCCCACAGACAATTCAGGAAGACAATGATACAGCGGTAGCGTGACATCCGGGATGAGCGAAGACATTCGACCTCCTGGACCAACCATATTGCGGGAAGGTAATGCAGAAGCATGTTGGTCGTTATGTATGAAACTGTCATAGCTGTCGATGGTTGCAGAGATCAAGACATTTGAAGGTTGCAGTTCTTTGACCATTACCCTTTCCGAACAAACCATGGGAAGACATATCTATGGATTGTGTGGTAGAGTTACCAGAGTGCGAGGGGTTCAACGCAATACGAGTGGTAGTGGATAGGATTTCGAATATGGGACATTTCATTCCTTGCCACACGACAATTAATGCCCCCGGATTGGCCAACTTGTTATTTGAGACAAGTGCTATGTCTCCAAGGACTACCATTGATGAATGTTTCGGATAGGGGACCTCAATTTGTTTCGACGTTTTGGCAGCAGGTATGCAATTGTGTAGAGATGGATCGAAGAATGTCAACAGCGTTGCACCCACGAACAAACGGCCAAACGGAACGAGTGAATGTGAGCATCAAACCATTACTTTTGGCATTGATTAATCACCAAGAGGATGATTCGGTGGAAAGGCTGCGAATGGCCAAGTTTGCCGCAAATAATGGGACGTCAGAAACAATGAAGTGCACCCCTCTCTTTACCATCCAGGGTACTGATCCTAGGATGTCTTTCTCCAACGAAACAACGAAGGAACGGGATCAATGACGTCTGGATGCTAATCAGGTCCAGGCCACAATGCAACAAATCCATGCTCACAGCCCAGTCGAGATGAGATGGTGTCAACTGGTACAGGAGGAGGGAGCAAACCATGGACGAATCCCGGCACTGAATCGAAGCGAAGGATCCCAGGTCTGCTGAGACACTTGGCATGTTCGGACCGCAAGACCTACACGAAAGTTAGATAGGAAGCCACTGGGGCCGTTAATGGTCGTCCGCCAAGTGGCACCATATGCCTATGAGCCGCAATTACCTCTGTCAATACAAATCCATCGACTACAGCCCGGTTCACTTTTGGATCGCGTAGTCTATGATCCACTGGATGGACAATGGGTAGATCCGAGGCCTCAGGTAGAAGTTCATGGCCAGGAGCAGTATCGGGTCCTGTGTGTTGACGATAGCCGAGTGTATCGGGGGCAGTGAAAGACCCTTGTATGTTGGACCGCATAGAATTCCCTCCCATGGGGACCTGCAAAGTGTGTGGATGGGCCACTGGCGGCAGGAGAACTTCTTCAACGGCATCCAGATGAGCCAGGACCGTTCGGTAACGTTCTTGGAGGACCGTGAACATAGGAGGTGCATACTGTGACGGCGCAGAAGGGATGTCAGGAGAGGTAGAAAGGTATACATTCTGGAAGGAAGTGGTGTTATGGAAAGATGGAGATGTTGGGAGATGCAGTGATAGGGGTATAGTGGTGGTGGCAGAATTCGTTATGATCAGGAAGTGGTCTAAGGTGTTGCAATGTCAGGTGATGTAGCGTGGTGTTGTTGATAACGAATTGTGTTGGTGGTGTGTACAATCTCTGTTGGATATCTGGATGGTACATCGAGGCCTGAGGTATGGTTCGATGGTGGTAGATAAACTGTACATATAGAGAGGTTGTTGTACGTTGGAGGATTTCCTTTTGTTCTCTCATTACTCGTTCTCTTGTATAGCAAAGCAAGTTACAACTTGGAAACAGCTTCGATTCTTGTCTTGATCCGACTCCCTGGATACCAACCTGGAGTACCTTGTTCCGATTATGATATCACATTACTGTTACCAATATCACCTATGCCCAAACCAGCCCATTACAGAGATGGACGTCAGTAATTGGAGATGGTGGTTATAGATATTGTTGGTGATATCCAAGCACTGCCTAAATTGGGAAATTGTTGCAAATACTGGATGGCTTTGGTGACAGGCAATAGAGTTATTTTTCAAAAAATGTCCATACAAGGTTACACTGGTGTAGGCAACGGACAGGGACAGAAAGAAGTTGCTGGTGACCGATATGGGAGAGTACCCAGACAACAACAGGCAACATAACCTCCTATGGTTATCAAATTCAACTGTCATTGTTATAGTTAACTGGGTGTGGATTAACAATGATGACCCTGTTCAACTTCGAACGTAGCATATAGGTGTGAGGCACTGGTAGAAACGGAAAGACTTTATCGAAAACAATGAACTGTGTAAACACTCATACAGTCACACAGTGGTATACAACTGCACTTTGGAGCAAGAATATTTGGACAATGACTATAGGGGACACTATGCACAAGGGGAAATGATGAAAAAATCTCTATACCACAAGATTTTGTATGATTGTTGCCGTTTGAATGCCATTAAGTTGAAACTGGATCGCACTTCGACACTGTTTTCAGTAGAATTGAGAATAGTAGAAGGACAGGTGATTGCTGAGCATGTAATCAGAGTAGGTAAGGTAATCCCCGCGAGCCTAGTGAAGGCTAGAAATTACAGACTGCTAATAATTACCCGAATGCTTTAGAGTCTTCTGAAGTGAACAGAATAGTAGATAGTGAGGAGAATTTTGGGCAAGACAACTTGGTAGTATTGTTGTCAGTTCTGATACAAACAATCAAATGGATAATTTTCCACAGATATTTGTTCATTCCAATACTTGCTTAGCTGGGAAATATCTATCTCCACAAGAATGTTTTGGGGTACTGGTGTAAAAGCCTATCTGCCCAACGTATCTTGTAGCAACAAAAGGGATCACTGAGAATGAAATGAAATGTAACACTGGCACTAGGGAAGATGAGGAGTCTGATAGGAGTGGAGGCCCTTGATCCAGATGATAGTAGTTGGGTATTCAGCGCCATTCTGAATACAATGAACAACAATTTTGAATTGAAGTTGGAGGGAATGGGATCCAGGCTACCAAATACTAGTCCAATTCGCCAATCGGAAGTAGACAAAGTACCGTGCTACAAGCATTGGGTTTCACGCTTGCCCAGAATGCAGATTTTGGTGCACTAGGTTTAAACAATACAATTCATTGTAAGGAGATGAGTGTGGGATTTCCAAAATACCAGAAGCACTGGTAGTAGACTGAATAGGTTTCAGCAAGATGTATACCTCAGTGGGAGTGGCTATAATATGCAAATTGCAGACTGAGCAGTCAGTTTTGGTGTTGCTGCTGAGAATATTATAAGTTAATACCCATGATGAATGGATGAACAACGATCGGAGTGAAAATACCAGGTGTACTCGTGATGACTGAGACTGTAGCCTGTACCAGAGACTCAATTCTGTGCTCTGGCACCTTTTGAGGATCCAGAAAACTCTAACACTGGGGCACTCACCGCTTCCTCTAGCTCTTGATCCAAACCTGGTGGTCAAAATGTCTGGAGTTGCAGACACATTCAAGAGTGTTATCAATTATACGACTTATGGGATGACTTTCTTCCTTGTAATCTTGTTGGACCTGCAAAATACAAATTGCACCCATAAGAATGTGAACCACATAATTGACAAACCAGAAAATGGATGGAATATCCATGGTTTTTCTAATGATCCCCTAACTTCCAGGGTGAAACCATCACACTAAGAGGGAACACATACACTGTTTATGGAATGTGCGATTTTTGTGAAGTTTGGTTAGTATAGAATGACAATCAGTGCAGGTGTGTAACTTGTGAATAATGCAAGAAGTTGATTCAAGCTTCAAGTCACAGCCATGCTGGGACACAATTAACTCATTAATTTGTGTTAGCAGACAATGTTACAGTATGCAGGTGCTCCTCATGTTCCAGAAGATGATAGTGTAATTGAAATGCATTGTGCAGAGGCATTTTATTCCACTGCGAGATGTTTGAAGCAAGCCACCCAAAGTGAAGATAAAGAACCTCAAATGAATATGGCACATGGGATGATGCAAATCGGACGGCATTGGATGATTATGAGTTGGTCAGAATGGATTCTTGGAAGTTGAAAATTGCTCTATAGGATACAGAAGAGAAATCACTTCTTGTTGACCTCCAGGTGACTGAGACCAAGCAAGTAAGACTGAAGATACATGTTGAACCACACAATTGGCATGGTGGGACAGAAGTAGGGAGGGTATATAAATGGCAGGAAGACAATATTGGAATGGTTTCAGGAGATACTGACAATTACCATGATGAGCCTGGACAATACTAGGATGAATGGCCACTCAATACCTGCGCAGGTTCTTGCAATTTCCGATGGTTGGGTGATTCAATAGTGCCAATACTTGTGAAAGAACCAGCAGAGTATCTGGAACCCGGCCAAGATGAAGAATCAACTGAGGCACTTTGTTATCCACAAGGGAGAAATGAATATGGTTTACCTTGCACACATTCAAGGTAAAAGGCAGTACTCTTATGCCCTCTACCTGGCCAGGTTCATCCTTGGACAAGGTGGCTAATATTATTCTAAACATATAATCTGGATATTATTCACCTGTATGTGGAAATGTGCAATTATGATCTCCAGAAATGCATCACACATGTCAAGATCCACCACATCCCTCCATGTTCATAACAGAACCCACAGTGGAGGAGGTAAGATATGATATTACTACAGCAAGGAATACTACACTAACACAGATGTTCAGTATAGTAAATGAGTGGCATTAGTCATTTGAAGAGGTTGTATGGCACATGCGATGCAGAGTTTCAAGCACATGCTTTCCAAATATGGGTCATGGGGGCTAAGATTACCAAGGTAGTGATCTCCTCCAACACCCCAGTGTGGGCCATAGGAGTGACCTGGAAAGCTTAATGAGTAGACCAAATATTATAATGTCGATAATTTACTCTATTTTGAAATCTTATGAGTATTGTGCAATGTGGCCCATTGGGATTGAAGACACATTACATCCTGATGAAGACCATGAATAATATTTATAGATTATAAGACCTGCAAAATCATGGTCTGCCTCATCAACCATTCAACTAATCTAACCTTCTACACTGATGCAAATGTTCAAATTGTGTGATAAGTACGTTACTTGACTGCACCAACAAAATATTCCTCTCTTTGATGTTGAAGAGAATGCATTATTGATGTAGGAATTGTTGTCTCTCAAATCAGTTTTGGTCAAAGTAGAATTTCATGCGCAGTCTTGCATATTAGTGATGAATAAAAGACAAGGTTGATTGGTATGTACTGATGTTGTACACAAGACCGAAGTCCAATTTCGAATATCAAATTTCAAGTAAAGCATATATGCCAGTCAAATTGAGCATAGTGGAGGTAAAGATTTTTCTAGCACTGATAGACTGATACAGCTTGTGCTGGTAATATGTCTGATATTGTCAGAATGTTGTAAATATGCTAAGCCTATTGCTACAATTTGAAGTTCCAGACTGTGTATATCTTAAGATAATTGGCTATAGTTTGGATCACAACATATCATGCAGCAATACGCCCTGAATCATTCATTAATACCACATATAAGGTACATCAGAAGTTTGAGGCAGGTGATGAATTGCGAAATCACAAACATCAATAAGATTTACTCAGTCTGAAACAGTTCAAAATTCCCACATGTATTCAGTCTTATTAAGACTATTTGAGATCAACATACTCCATCGAATCTGGGAAATACAGACAGTCTAGAACATATTGTGTTTAGGTGTTGGGAGATAAGACACCACTTGGGTATTTAGGACAATCCAAAGTCTTATAGTGCATGGTATTTCCTTTACTGCAGTGGAAGTTCAGGTTCACTTTTCTCCTACAATTGAATGAAGTATAATATTCTTAGATATGTACTACGCCAACTGTGAGAAGCCAAGATAGATAATTGATGTATTACTGCAGCCTAGACTCCCTTCAAACCCACAAATCAGCCACTGAAGCCTATGTACCTAGTTTGTAGTGCACTTTCAATTGTGTATGTGTTTGCGTATTCTAACGGGTGGGTTCGGGTGTATGTGATATTGGTAACAATGATGTCAGACCATATTCGGAACAAGGTACTCGAGGTTTGTATTGAGGGAGTGAGGACAAGCCAAGAATCAGAGCTGTTTCAAAGTCTCAACTTGCTATGCTATACAAGAGAATGAGTAAAGAGAGAACAAAAGGAAATCCTTCAAAGTACAACAACCTATCTTTATATACAGTGTATCTACCACCATCGAACCATTCCTCATGCCTCGATGTACCATCTGAATATCCATCCATGATCTTACACACTACCAACACCATTTCTTATCAACAAAACCATGCCACATCACCCAACGTTGCAACACCGCAGACCACTTCCTTATCATAACAAAGTATACTGCCACCACTACACCCCTATCTCGCGCCTCCCAACGTCTCCGTCTATCTGTAACACCACTTCATTCCAGAACCTATACCTTTGAACATTTCCTGACATCACTCGCCAGCTGCACCTTGACAGGTATGAGCATCATATCTTCCACATTGCATGCTTTTGAATCCATGGAGGCAGTGCACACACATTGTCATCTATCAGATACTTCTCTTGTAGCTGCAGGCGATTCATCCTCCTCAGCATTAGCTACTACCTGAATCTATGATTTAACAGTTTATAAAGGCAGTTGAAAAAAAGGCTTGAAATGTCAAGCTCTGTGTCAACTATTCTTTGGAGAATGTTACCCTTCTCACACTGAATCTTAAATGTACAACTCATGTCAATCAGTTAACTCACATAACTCAATATTGACTAAGGAGGATGTCTTAACTTATGGTATCAAATCGGAAAATGACTGTAGTCAGTTGGTCTCCCATAATATATCCTCTGAGCTTTAAGGAGTGATTTGCATAAGATAGTTTGGGCTCAACATCCTTGCAGATAACTGGCCACTTCCGCTCACCCTGTATCCTGGGTCTCATCATAAGAGCCAATGTCCAGAAGGTATTCAATAATGACTGTAGTTGATTCCGCCTGAATTGAAAAATTGTGCTGCCGGACATTATATCTTAGAATGAATTATGTAATGTGATTTCCCTCAAGAGAGTTCAAAGGCAGAGAATAGTCAAAGGTAGCCTCTTCTCAGTGTCTCAGATGGTAATCAGTAACTCCCACCCATGAGAAATCTTGAGAAGGGCAAAGTTCCTGATGCAATTTCATCTGACATCGTAACTTTCTGCCAATTTCACATTCCATGAATGCATTATGATCCAATCGCTATAAAGGCTCAACTTAAGGATAGACAGCTTAAGCAAATGAAATTCTCTGTCAAATTGAGGAGAGCCTGCTATCACTGCTGTTGTACTGAGTTCTGCAAATAAACTCACGTAACAGCATACCTTTCTTCCGCTAAACTGCATACAACCATTTATCTCCCTGCAGTTAGTTAATGTCTCATGATTCAGTAATATCATGGTACATATTGCGTTTTACCCCAATATTGAATTTCAATTGAATTGATAGTAGTGACATATAAAATAAAGATATGATACAACTATGTGCACTTTACTAGATATTGGATGCAATATTGGAATGTGAATGACAATGTATAACACCATCTTTGCATTTACAGGGATTTATATCAAATAGAATACCTCTTAATAATTATTTTATCTCACTATTCTCTCTACATTGTAACTCTCTATTGTGCATGCAAATTCTCACTTGTATGTGAACTTCAACTATTGTTGAGATGATTTTCTTCAGACATGACCCAGATAAATGCCACAAAGTGAAGTTATGCTCACCATATTATGTTATCCACTGCTAATATAACTGCCCAGTCCTAATAAAACTCAACTTCCTTCAAATAGTATATTCCTCTAACAGATACATCATAGTGTAATGGCACATATGCCCAGGTGTACTGATGTATGAGATTGGATAGTATATGGTTGCCATCGTGGACTCAAGTGATCTTTAGGTCAATTGAACAGTATGGTTTTCAGTACAGATCTAACTGCAGTAGCGGCAACCTATATACACTGGCACGTACGCAGCCTCAGATCATGTGTCACTGTTATATTATTCCTCTCTTCAGGCTCAGACCTCCTGGTCTGCCAAAGCCAGTATAAGAGAAGAGTTGGAAAGCTAAACAAAGAATGAAACAATCGTCCTATGTACGCAATGATATGAGTGCATAATTACAACAACTGATCGGTAGAGCTCAATGATGACAGTTTGGTGGACCTGGTGCATGGGGAAACTCCAACTCGGTTGGCAGGTAGTACAACCCATGCCAATGCCATTTGAACCGAGTCGAGATCAAAAGCAGGGGACAAGAGAAGCGATGAGTTAGAAACATCCAAAAGTGATCCCGTCTCCATATCTCGACTGCCAAACCCATGCTCCAAGAACCGTCATTCCCGTACCTGGAATATCTCGGTGTAGGTCATTGTCGGAACATGTCCGTGTGGTAGAGCTCCCACTGAAAACTTCACATCGATGGGTGATTCAGCTGCTGGCATTGGTCTTAGCAATCCATCATATATGTCAATTGTGTTGCATGTAGTTGCATTGCACTAATGGACATCTAACATGACATCTTCACTAAAGATCATGTTACTTGCCAAGTTCAAATGCACGTGCGCTCTCGTGAGTGGTTGTGTAGTGCTTCATGGACAATCGCTCAGGTGGTAATCATTGATATGTGGCATCAACTTCCTGATACTGCTAGACTCGGGAATCATCATTCGAATTCCACTTTGGTGACAGTCCAGTTGACATCCAGGGTGTGCGCTCTCGTCAGGCGGCTGTAGCAGAATCTGGGTCGCATTCTTAGATCTACCAATTGATTTCTTAGTAGACATCTCAGTCGACATCTCAGAGCGTGTCTTGGCAGACTGCCTCCCAGTTGCGTTCGAACTTGTTGTTAGCATATTGTATTGTGATGGCTAGCTTGCCCTGTTAGAAGTTTGTTACTCTGCTGAAAACATAGATCCAAATCGGTTGCTGATTGCCATGGTGGCTCGGTAAACATATGACATTTGATAAACTCTTCGTGATTCCCTTCGGTACAGTTCATGTCTTGCCCAACAAATGCTTCAGCAGCCCTCGTCTGTGCACTTCGGAGGTCTTGGACTTCATTCGTCATTTGGCTGGGCTTGGTCGACTTCGTTTGTCTCTCTTTGCTTGCTTCGTCTGTTTCTTCCACTTGCTTTCGTCTCATTTTTCCAATTGCTTTGGCCTGCCATTTTGACTTGCTTCAGCCATTGACCTGCTTTGTGTTTTGACTTGATTGGTGTGTCGACTAGCTTGGTGTTTTGACTTGCTTCAGCATTGACCCTTACAGTTCTCTTGGCCATTGTTGACTTTGCTTGGTCTGTTACCGTGGTCTCTGACATTGGGCTTTGGCCGTGTGATGACTGACATGTTTAAGGGTATGGTGATTGTATAGACCTCGACAATGGTTCCTCAATGTAGCTGTCTGTACTTGAACTTGTCTGGATTGACCATTGCAATTGATAATTGATTCTATCAACTGTTGGTGCAATTTGGAGTGATATCTGGGAAACTCGTATGTGACGTGTTCACGAGGGGTAAATATCTGAATTCTGTCACCGAAACATATCTGATTTCTTAACAACTGAAAACAGGGTAAAGGCAGGTATGCTGCAGTGTACCAATATTTGGGAATAAATTGTATATGATTGCAAACATAGACTCGAGTGATCTGTAGGTAAGTTGACTAGAGATTATTTTGGTTGGGAACTAGGTTCCGTAGCGGCGACCAATAATCACTGGTGGTTACCCGGCCTCTGGTCACGTGTCTCTGTTACACCTGGGGCTGATTCATATTTACCGTCGATCGAATACATTGTCTTTTGGACCTTTGCAAGTTAACCATCTGGTCTCACAAAGTCCCAAACATATTAACTACGAGAGATTCCCAATACTACCGCAATTCAATGCCTTAATGTCCCCTCACATGCCTGAATCACAGGTATAATGTCTTCCTCTCGAACAGTCATATACAGGTGTACATATTATCCTTCCAGTTCTCAGTACTCAATTGTAACAGCCTCAAAAGAAAGCAGATCATCCGACTCTGTTCAAGTCTCTACAGCAGTATCTGGTTCAATATTATGTGCATTGGTTTAACCCAACTTCCAATGCTTGCATTGATGGTGTGAAAAATTGGAGCACATTATTTCAGCATTGGGAGTTCGGTATTAGTCACATCTGTGGCACCTGACATTTCAAACATTTCAACAATGGACCGACATTCTTGATATAGGTATGATTCATTGAAACGATCACTCTTGAATTCATTCCAGCTTGCCATGAAATGCATCCTCCTTGACCTTAAGCAACTTGTTGGACTGTTTTTTCTGTTATTCTACTACTCTTAATCTAATATTTCCACTTGGTCAGTCTCTCCTGAATTCTCCAACTTCTATCTTCATTTCAACACGATGAAACCTTCACTCAGCCAGGTGAGGATTCACTAATCACACAACAATTACGAAGTATATGTTGAGAGAGCACTTGTGCTGCCATTGCCAACAACAGCCAATTTTCATTGTCCATCAATTGAATAATTTCAAACCTTACCTTCTTGCATTCTGTTGGAGATAACTAGTGCCCCACTGGTCTTCATAAAGAAGAATGACAACACAAATCAGAAGATCAACAATCATGGGGCCGAAAATACTAGTGTTCCCGGCTGAGTCTCCAAGATTGAACAAGGCCATGTTCATCATCAATAGATCGTCCTACATCTAGGCTGACATCTGCAAAATGGAACTATGTCACTGGGAGCCTCTGAGAGAATTTCGGAGATGTCAAACAAGCATCCCAGGGTGGTCGAATCAAAGAGTAGGCAGGACAGACGCCATGGCCTGCAGGGGAACCTGGGAGTGCTGGCAACAACTCTGCAGGGATATAGGCAGTCCGGTGACAACCAGTGGAGCCCCTCAGAATGCTAATGACAGGCCGGGAAGCATATTGAATTGGAGTAAAGCAGTCTGGGACAAATGACATAATCTTTGGGAATGCTGTTGGTGCGCCTGGGAAGCAATGTTACTACTTGTCGGTTCACCAAGTTATTGGACACGTACTAACCCTAACCCCACACCAGTACTCACTTGTAAGCATGCAACCCTCCTTGCAATATGAAGCCAAATATTCATGGCTAATTATGTTCACCAATTCTACTCCAAACTAATTGAATATAGGGTCAAATTACAACTAACTATGAGGAGATCTTACCCTATAAATGAAAAATTGAACCCTGAGTGATATATGCAGATGATAAAGAAAAATGTAATGGCAGCACCCACCTTGGAGCTGGTATGAGTTCTCAAGCGTGAAATCGCAGAAATTATGAAGGAAAGCATGCAGACAAAACAGAATCTGAAAGATATCAGAGTCGAATATGAAAAAGAGCCCAGGCTTGGGAATCAAGTATGAAAGATATTGCTTCCATTTACAGAATGGCAGTGGGACATAGTTGTGGGCAACTTTGTAATCTCCCAGGTGATTTCTTCAATCATGATCTTCTCCAACTATTTACGTTGTATGACCTTCATCTCAGCAACTGCAGTAACTTTCACTAATGTGTGGTACTACTGAATTCTTCAGTTAATAAAAGTCTAATTCCTTTCAGTTCGATTGAAATCTGGGGATTTGGAAACTCAGTCCAGTTTCGGAATGAACTCTTTCTCCCATGCTCGACTTAGGCATTTCGCACTGTGTTGTAATGCGCCATCTTCTATGATATCAAAACTTGGATTTTGCTGCAATTGACAGTGACACTCAGGCCATATTAAAGGCTTTCCTACATGGCTGACAAACCATCCTGCATCAATGCCTCAAACATATTCTCCCGGCTGGATTTATTCAACTTTGAACTGCTTTCTGCACCATGACTGCACAATTGTCTTGTTTCATACACCATTCTATCCTGCAGCATGGTTGACACTTTGAGCTGTAAGCTCTTGTAATCTGATTGGAGCCTACTCTGGTGAAGTGCTACATATCAGATTCGCTGCAGCTGCTGCTTCTTCCGATTTGGTATTTAGACATGCAATTTCCACATTTCCTCGTTCCTTTTCCACATCAGTTTCAGGATGCCAAACGTGAAAGGGACCATTTCAACCAAAACCTATCATACCTCAACACATTACTGATGAACCTTGCTTTCTAGTAGTACTAATACTATCCGCATGCCACCATTCTGTTTTATCCCGTCAAACTAGCAAGATAATGAAGATACCATCTACTTCAACTCACATTTCTTCAGTGAAGCTGACATTTTTACATTAGCCATTCATACTTCAATGCTGCTAACCGCGACACCACACCTAGTGATATCTAGCATGGGTCATCAATTCTGTTGTGTTGTGATATGCTCAGTATATACCACTCTTCGCTGTTTATTTTCCTCATCTTTAATACATTTCCACACTTCCACATAAGCTCAAATTTGCTGAGAATCCAAGGTATTCCATATTGTTCCACGACTAAACTGACCCAGTCTGGCCTTAAGTTGAACCTCAGACAGACAGATATTGCGTTCCCCAGCTCCATTTCACAGTTGCAACAACATGGCTTTTCTCCACTTCAGGCAATGCCTGAGGGTGTCCACTGCACTCATCAGAATCCCAGCAGTCTGAACTTTTCAATTTCTCCAGTGGGAGTGTCACTACACAATTGACTTGGCATTTCAGTTCATGTGCCCCCTCGTGGACACAGTCCCCAGTAACTACAATCATTATACCACCCCAATGAATGATAATACAGTGTTCAAATTAAAAATACCAAGTGTCTAGATACTTATAATGATGTCTCTGTAAGAAGAAAAAAAATCGAACAGAATTACATGCTCAGTACACTTTACACCATCCCTTAGCATCAGTTACAGCAGCCACACTGTCAGGCATACATGTCTATACTGACTCACTGTATGCCTCCAGTATCTCCTTCCTGGTCATGGGCCAGACTTCAGGCAACTTTGCTTTCATGGTATGTCGACTTCTATTTGTGTTCCCAATATCTGGGTATTTCCTATGAATCCTGTGCTTTGGCTCTACCCAGCCATGCTCAATGGAGTTGTGGTGTGGGGAATAGGGTGGCCAGTCATCCACCAGGATGTTGAATTTCTCCACTCAATTCATACCCTCAGCTGCTTTGTGTACTGGAGTATTCTACTGCTGGAAGATGGGATGTCCTAGGTTGTCATGGACACATTCAAGGACTGGATGAAGAAGATACTCAAGAAACTTGACATAGACACCATTCTTGACCGATTTGACAATACGCGGGCTGTAGGTTGCACCTTTCCTGCCCCAAATCAAACCACAGAACATCACGGAAACCCCTTTGCCATTTCATTTTGGTGCATTGCAGTCTTTAAACCATGTTTCAAGTGGTTGTCGAAAGACCCACATTTGCAGTCCTGAATCACTCTTCTCTACTGAGCATTCATCACTTCTGTTAACTCCTTCCCACTCCTCAAGTATCCAATGTTTGTGTTCAAGTACCTGTTGTAGCTTTTGGAATCCGTGTCTGTCCTCAATCTTTGATTTGTTCTTTGGTTGCCCCATCCTATAGTTGTTCTGGCTCAGGTACTGAGCAATGGTTGATAGTGGTACATTTGGTGCATACATATCATGCAATTCCACTTGTGTAATCTGTGTGTAATTCTTTACTGCCCATATGAGACATGATCAGTGTCACCGATTCAAAATACGCCGTCTACTCCTGTGTGGGTTCCTTTGAAGTGATGGGCAGTTGGTGGCACAAGCAACAAAATTGCGCACTGTGGACCCAAGTCGCACTGTAGCGATGCTAATTGCTGTGAATGGGTATCTCAAGTAAAACAGAATGAAGATTGCCCCCTTGCGGCCAGAGACATCTCTCGTTAGACTGTGAGAGGCATTGCGGATGATGAAGTGAGGTTGCAAAGCCACAACACCATACTGTTAGTGGGGTGCAGATGGACCGAAACAACAAGACTTTTTGTGTTTGGCCTGTATGTACTTTTCCTGTGCCTCATCTGCACTTGGTTCCCCATGGGCAGTCCGCACAACCAGCATGGTATATAAGCTATCAAACTGCGCATCTAGTCCTGCGAACACTATGTCACACTTGGTACCCCTCCCTTCTCTGTCTAAATCTGCACCCAGACTAATACTTCGTTCTGCAGCCAGCCTCTCAATGGTTGCCTCAGTTTGCACCAGCCGCTTTTCTGCTGCATTTTGGAGAGCACGCTTGTAGATTTGTGCACAGGAGGACTTAGGAACTCGCAAGATTGCTGAGATCTTCCTCAGGGACAAAGGGTTGATGCCAGAATTGACATAGTGCAGGACAACCATGGCCACGTGGCGATGGAGTCTAATCTCTGGGACATTTGATATGTAAATAGTTCCTGACACCCAGAGTGCCCAGGTGGCACTGAACTGTTGTCCTGACTTCAAAGATGACCATCATTCTGCTTCACCGATGATAGGGGGGCAGTAGTACTCTATTCAACACATGCCTGCACGCTAATTACCTCCAAGCAGTCAGCATGGGCTAGGGTTCGTCCCCTGTCCAAAACATTGTGAACCAACAAGAAGTGATCATGAGACAATTTATAAAACCGAAGTATTCAGTTCATATAATCATCAATGAATCTACATATCTATATAGTTATCTAGTTAAGCACAGTATATCTGGATTGGCTGATGGTAGTACTTCAGAGCAATTGGAGGTGTACCTGAAAATGACAGTCGAGTAAACTTGGAGATACACTTGGATGCCATAATTAAAGTGAGTTTCATGATGCACTTAGACCCAAGGATCATGTGAACTTAGAGATACAGCGGGAGGCCAAGCTCAAGTGAACTGAGAGATGCAGTTGGAGGCCATAATTGATGTAGTTTGCAGATGCACTTTGGAGGTCATGATCGAGCTAGTTTGACTATATCCGTGGAGGCCATGAGTGTGTGATCATGCAGACCATAATTCAGCGAGTTTGGACAAACACTTGGAGAGCATGATCAAGTCAACTGAGAGATGCAGTTGGAGGCCACAGTTGAGTGAACTTGGGATACACTTCTAGGCTGTGTTTGACCAAGTCTGGAGATGCACTAGCAAGCCATAATGGTGCCAACTTGGAGACTGTAATCAAGCAAGTGTGGAGATAAACTTGGAGGCCATGATTGCTCAAGATTGAATGAGTGGATGGAGGCGGTCAATCTGGAGGTGATAGATGGCAGGTGCACCAGGTCCTGAGACTCTATTCTTTGGTTACATAAATTGCAACAATGGCAATCTGACCAGGTGACTGTACATTGGAGCTATGATGGGGAGCTACCTGGTGGCAGTTGATTTAGAGGGAGGCAGACTGGAAGCTAAAGCTACACTTAGGGGTCAACTTGTAACACTGAGAATGAAAGGCAGTCAGTCAATGTTGAGAGAATGAAGTACGTAGTATATGCAGTACACGTGGAATGCAGTGTCGGTGTATGCAGTACTTCGTGCATCCAGTACTGCATGTACACAGTACACGGTGTATGTAGTGTTCGGCGTTTGCAGTACTCAGTACATGCAGTCCACGATGTATGCAGTATGGGGTATGTGCAGCACTTGGTGTCTGCGGTACAAAGTGTATGCTATACTCGGTGCAGGCAGTACAAAGTTTATGGTATACTCAGTATGTGCAGTACTGCGTATGTGCAGTACTTGGTGTATACGGTACATGGTGTATGCAGTACTTGGTATTGACTCATGATCATGGCATGGAGAGATATCATGGGCTGACTGAACTTTGAGTTCTCAGATGATGGTAGAGTTGTGGATGAGAAATATAGATGGGGAATGAAGATGGGAAATATATGGATGATAAGAGGGGAATTGGGAAATCTGGTGTAGGGCTTGCCTGATTGGGTTTCAAATACCTCATGTCAGTGTGAATTCCCACTTGATCTGAAGTCATGTCCACAGTATTGTGATTGGAAAATTGACCTGCATTCAAACTTCTCTTAGGTCCCCATGTCTCAGGATTATTTCCCATATCTCAGCTGGTCTCACTCGTTCTCGTCCTGAAGTCTACCATCACCGCAGCACACAATGTTACATCATCCCTCTTGATCTCTCCACTCCATGATCCAGTGTTCACACCAAGGATTGCTTATGCTGAGTGCTGCACACACTGAGTACTGCATACACCAAGGACTGCAGTCACCAAATATACAATCATCTCATGATCGACTGTCTTCCGCTTTCAGCCTGTCTGTCATCTCTCATCTCTGATCTCTCAACTCTTGGAGAACCATGATGTACTCAACTCCCTTCCGTCCGAAGATGGTAAGCAAACCAATGCACAGATTTCCAGCTTGAGTTGAGCCTCCCTTCCGATCTACCACCTCGGGATAGACCACCTCCAGATCGACCTCCTCGAGATTGACTACCTCCAGATCAACCATCTCCTGATCAACCATACCCATATCAACCACCTCCAGATTGACTACGTCAACATTGACCACCTCCAGATCGACCACCTTCTAATCAACCTCCTCCAGATTGACCACCTCCAGATTGACAGCATCCAGATTGACCCCATCGAGATAGACCACCTCCAGATTGACCATCTCGAGATCGACTACCTCCAGATCGACCGCCTCCAGATTGAACACCTCCAGATTGAGTATAGTATTAGCAACGGGTCCGGGTAACCCGCCAGCGGTCCAGGTTTGGACCGCGAAACGGGTCGGTTTGGTTCCAAACCCGGCCTAAAACCCGACCCTCTGACTCTTGGCGGGCCAAACCCAGACCCGTACCCGTCAACCCGCGGGTTCCACCGGGTTTGGCTGGACCCATCGGGTCCAATCTCTTGTTCTGCGTTTCGGGTTTCCCATCTATGGTCGCATTCAGATATGCTACTGCTAATCGTAAAGGATTGACATTGGTATGTCACAGTTCATTTTCGGCGTATTAGCCGCCTGGATGTGCAAAACAAGGATACTCACGCGCCCAACCACATCCCGAAAATGAGCGTCAATAGAGCGTCAACAGAGCGCCAACGATATTCGGTCTTGCATCTTCGGTAATATGAGTGGTGCTTGATCAAAAGCATCCATAAAGAAGGATATGGCAGCCTTTATAGGGAGATATGTACAGGATATTCTAGCCACATCCTCCGGGACAGTAACAACTTATTTCATTTACAGAGCTACCACTAAGCATTCTTAAGCCTTTTAGCATATGATGACAGTCAAAACGATGTATATAGACAATAACCGCCACATCGTGCTGTGATTCACCATGATTGAAGGCTAACAATCGTTGACACTTTGTTGACGCTCATTTTGAAGATGGGGCAGGAAGCGTTTCACTTTCACTTTTGCCTATAAAGGCAGCCAATAATCAGTTTATGGCAATGTGTAACCTGTCGCCCCCCAGATTACCCATGATACATGACCAACAATCGTTGACGCTCCGTTGACACACATTTTCATGATGGGGCATGAAGGGTATTGCAATCCGTTTTGCCTATAAAGGCAGCCAAAAATTCCTTTATGACTTACTGCAGCCTATCGGAGGTGTGATTTCCCAGGACTCATGACCAAAAATCGTTGACGCTCCGTTGACGCTCATTTTCATGATGGGGCAGGGAGGGTATTGCAATCTGTTTTGCCTATAAAGGCCGCCAAAAATACATTTATGACTGACTACAACCGATCGGAGGTGTGATTTCCCAGGATGCATGACCACAAATCATTGACGCTCCGTTGACGCTCATTTTCATGATGGGGCAGGGAGGGTATTTCAATCTGTTTTGCCTATAAGGGCAGCCAAAAATACCTTTATGAGTAACGACAACTTATCTGAGGTGTGATTTCCCAGGATGCATGACCAAAAATCGTTGACGCTCCGTTGACGCTCATTTTGCCATGGCTGTATCCACAATGTGCAATCATTGAATTTGGCACAGTGTATCATTCACGTTGTTTTGGCTGTCTTTCTTGCGTTTTCATTTACATTCTTCTTGATAACTACGTTGTTCTTTAATAATACATAGATATAGATAATAATAATCTCCAAAATCCCGTCTTTCGGTCAATGCTCGTCATCAATTGCAGGATCGCTCAATCCGCTGCTCTTGTCCTCAAAATGAATGTTCGCTGCATTACCACACCACAGAGAGTGTACTAATCTTCATCAGTCAGCATATCTGGATCAAAATCGGTATCGTGCTCGGTATCCTCATCATCTTTGAAATATTTCGCCCAGGGAAGAGCTGTATGCGAATACGTATATCTGGCCGGCAAATTGATGATTTCAGCAGGTTGAGCTCCAGAAGTGTTACCAGTTGGGGCGGGTGGCGTGCCTGGCGGAGGTGTAGTCGGCTCTGGAATCCGCTCTCTGCGTTGGGCGGGTGGAGGTGCACCTGTTCCTTTGCGTTACCAGCGTGTCTGCGGATTCTTTGAAGTGCCATTTTGACAAGGAAGGCAGCCGGACGTTTGGTTTTGACGAAGCATTGCCAGGTGTCTTTGTATCGCAGCCTTCACCTTTTTGTGCTCAGGAAACTCAACACCGCGCTTCTTTTCTTCTCGGACCTCGGCACGTGGTTTCTTTATGAGATATTTCGTTTCCTCAACTACGGCGCGCGAAAAGCCCTCTTTGGCCATTGTGGCCATACTCAACGCCCGGCGCATGTCGGACTGTTCCAGCTGTACCCGACCTCCTTGCCTTGCCATAGTTGCAGACATGTTGAAAACCTACAAGATATTAGTTGATGCTTTTAACAATGAAATTTGGCTGTTACGTCTACCATATACGCTTCTGTAGCCTCCTCTAAGGTGGTCTAAGCCTGTTTCGTCCACTCGCGGGGACGCTTATCAGGAATTTCAGCTACGAAAATCCCAGAGCTCACAACATCATGATGTTCGATTTCGCGGACTGTGCGGACAAATGCCTTTGCCGACCATGGAGGTTTCCCGTTACGGGCAGCGATGAATTCGTTATGTAGCTCTCGACGGACACCCGCTGCACGTTATACGGTTAATTCACCGCCGATTGCATATTTATGGATATACTCACATCCCACCGCATGCTGCGTCTTATTTCTCCTGCTGCCAGTCTTGCGGACGATTTTTAAATGTGGATCCTGGGTCATATGTTTGGTGGCTGCATCGGCAGCGTCGCGGTGAACTAACTTGTGTCTGCGCTTATGTTGTGTGCCGAGAATTTCGGTATTTGATGTAGTGCCCGCCAATCGGCCGGTATTCGATCTGCTCTCACCTGGTGTGGGTGGTTGTGTATCCATGATGTGCTTGTGTGGAATAGGAGAGGAAGATGATAACGAGAGGAAGTGGGAAGCCCTGAGGACTATATAGTTAGCATCTTGTCAGAATGGAATAAGTAGCAGCCAACATGACGGTTATGCTCACGATGAATCC
>Ga0307515_10001137_pt1 | contig 61003 bp, 44 predicted proteins | sample 17_EM_MG_FD_194513 | JGI IMG/M metagenome (GOLD analysis project Ga0307515, IMG submission 194513) | Populus trichocarpa ectomycorrhiza microbial communities from riparian zone in the Pacific Northwest, United States - 17_EM | ecosystem: Host-associated > Plants > Roots > Unclassified | place... | reverse complement strand
GCCGCCGAGGAGCGCAGCCTTTCGCGGATCAGGGCTCGCGATTGTCTGAGCGAAGCGAGTTCGAGCGAGACCCCGCGAAAGGCGAGCACCGCAGGGAAGCCGCGAAGCGGCCGGCGCAGTGGGGTCGACCGGCCCGCACCGCAGACCGGGCGCACGTCCAGGGGAAACAGACAGCAGGATGCCCACCATAAGCTCCGCCTATCGAACCAGAGCGATCTTGTCTTGGCCCCGGGACGCCGATCTGCGTACCGTTCGGTCCGTACCTTCTCATCTCAAGGAAGCTCCGTGACCGCCTCCCGCATCGCCAGCCGCATCCGCCGCATCAAGCCATCGCCCAGCACCTCCGCCGCCGATCGCGCCAACGAGCTGCGCCGCCAGGGCAATTCGATCGTCAACCTGGTGGTGGGCGAACCCGACTTCGACACGCCTGCGCACATTCGCCGCGCCGCCGCCGAAGCGATGGACAAGGGCGCGACGCGCTACACGCTGATGGCCGGCACGGTCGAACTGCGCCAGGCCATCGTCGCCAAGCTGCAGCGCGAGAACGGCCTCGCGTATGCATTGAACGAGATCATCGTCACCAGCGGCGCCAAGAGCGCGATCTACAACGCCTTCGCAATCACGCTGGAGCCGGGCGACGAGGTCATCGTCCCCGCGCCCTACTGGGTGTCCTACCCCGACATGGTGCTGGCCTGCGAAGGCGCGCCCGTCATCGTCGCCTGTCCGGAGGCCGACGGCTTCAAGCTCACGCCGGCCCAGCTCGAGGCCGCCATCACGCCGCGCACGCGCTGGCTCTTGATCAACTCGCCGAGCAACCCCACGGGCGCGAGCTACACGGCCGACGAATACCGCGCGCTCGCAGATGTCCTCAAGCGCCATCCGCATGTGATGGTGATGACCGACGACATCTACGAACACATCCGCTTCGACGGCGGGTCGACGCCGCACATCCTGGCGGTCGAGCCCTCCTTGCGCGAGCGCACGCTGGCCGTCAACGGCGTCTCCAAGACCTATGCGATGACCGGCTGGCGCATCGGCTGGGCCGCGGGCCCGGCCGATCTGATCACGGCGATGGACACCCTGCTCTCGCAGTCCGCCGGCAACTGCTGCTCGATCAGCCAGGCGGCCGCCGCCGCGGCGCTCAACGGCGACCAAGGCTTCGTGGCCGAGAGCGTGGCCGTCTACAAGAAGCGGCGCGACCGCACGCTCGCGCTCGTCAACGCGATCCCTGGCCTGAGCTGCGCCACGCCGCCCGGCGCCTTCTACCTCTACATCGACTGCGCCGGCCTGATCGGCAAGACCACGCCCGCGGGCAAGCCCTTGAACGAAGACGGCGACGTGGTGATGTACCTGCTGGAAAGCGCAGGCGTCGCCACGGTCGCCGGCACCGCCTACGGGCTCTCGCCCTACTTCCGCCTGTCGATCGCGACCTCGATCGAGAACCTGGAAGAAGGCTGCACGCGCATCGCCCGCGCCGTGGCCGAGCTGCGCTGAGCGCGCGACACACCGCCTCCACAAGGACACCCCATGCAATTCAAAGCCATCCGCAAGAACCCCTCCGCCGCACCGGTCGATCCCAAGATCCTGACCGCGCTGCGCGAGATGCCCGTCGCGGCGCTGAGCGACAACATGCACCGCAACATCGGGAGCACGGGCCTGACCCCCTACCACCGCCCCGTCGCCCGGACCATGGCAGGCACGGCCGTCACGGCGCGCTCGCGCGGCGGCGACAACCTGACGTATCTGCGCGCCCTCGAGTTCTGCCGTCCCGGCGACGTGCTGGTGATCGATGCCGGGGGCATCCTCAACAACGCGGTGGTCGGCGGCATCCTGTCCTTCTACGCCGCCCACATCGGCGTCGTTGGCGTGGTGGTCGACGGGGCGATCCGCGACGTGGCCGAGATCCGGGCGCGCGAGTTCCCGGTCTACGCGCGCGGCGTCACCCATCGCGGCCCTTACAAGGACGGCCCGGGCGAGATCAACGTGCCGGTGTCCGTCGGCGGCATGGTCGTCAACCCAGGCGACATCGTGGTCGGCGACCAGGACGGCCTGATGGCCTTCGCGCCGGATGACGCCGAGTGGCTGATCGAGAAGGCGCGCGCGCACCTGGAGACCGAGGCAGAGACGATTCGGGCCATGAAGGAGGGTCGATGGGACCGCGCCTTCATCGATGCGCTCGAAGCGCGCTGCCCCAACTGACGCACGGCCCTGCGTCAATGCAAAGTGTGCAGGCCAACCTCGAGTTCGAGCTGGCCGACCAGCTCGAGCAGGATGGCCTTGACCACCTGCGCCGGTTCGGAAAGCGGCAGATGATCGGACGCGCACAAGGCCAAGGGCACCTCGATCGGCGGTGAGACGATGCGGTGCAGGTGCACCTCGGCAGTCGCCGCGACACCGCGCGCGGCCGACACCGGCAGGATCGTCGCGCCCACGCCGGAGGCGACCGCGGCCGCCAGCGTGTTCGAGGATTCCATCTCGGCCACCACGCGCGGCACCACCTGTGCCGCTGCAAAGGCCTGGTCCACATACCTGCGCAGCTGATTGTTCGTGCACGGCAGCAGCAGGTCGACGCCGTCCAGGTCGGCCAGCGCCACCTCGCCCTCCTTGCGCAGCAGCCCTTCGGGCGCGACGACGAACAGGTCCTCGGTCAGCAGCGGATCGAAGGAGAGACCCTGCATGACGCGCCCGCCGCCGTACAGCACGGCCATATCCATGCGGCCGCTGCGCACCACGTCGCACAGGGTGGTGCCGAAGTTCTCGTTGATGTGGAGCACGATCTGCGGATGGCGTCCCTGCACCGCCTGGAGCAGCGGCAAGGCCAGCGCGGAGGCCGCGGTGCCCGGCGCCATCCCGACCGACACCTGGCCCGACAGGCTGTGCCCGGCATTGAGCACATCGGCCTGCGCCTGGTTGAACTGCCGCAGGATGATCTGCGCATGGCGATACAGCGCCTTGCCCGCCTCGGTGGGCATGACGCCCTTCTGCGTGCGCAGCAGCAGCTGCTGCTTGAACTCGCCCTCCAGCGTCGCCAATTGCTGGCTCAGCGCGGGTTGGGCGACATGGAGCACCTCCGAGGCTTGCGTCAGGCTTCCGACGTCGACGATCTTCACGAAATACTTCAAACGCCTGAGATTCACTGGGGCCTCGTTGATGCGGTGTGGGGGGAGCCAAGCAAGCATCGAGCCACGGATTGGCCGCGTCAACCGGGGTTACGATCAGCCCGCATGACGGTGAACTTCAAGACGCTCAGGAGCTTCGTGACGGCGGTGGATGCGAAGAGCCTGTCCGCCGCGGCGCACCAGCTGCGCGTCGCCCAGCCCGCGCTGAGCCAGCACATCGCTTCGCTCGAGGACCATTTCAAGCACCGGCTGCTCAACCGCTCGAACGCCGGCGTCACGCCGACGCGCGCCGGCAGCGAGCTCTACCGGCATGCGCAGATCATCCTCAGCCATCTCGAGCAGGTGGAGCGCGAGCTCACGAGCCGCAGCGATGCCAGCTTCATCGCGGGCGCGGTGTCGGTGGGGCTGGCGACCTACAGCACGGCGTCGATTCTCTCGATGCCGCTCCTGCAGGCGGTGCGGCGCGAGTATCCCGAGGTGAGCCTCTTCATCAACGACAACTTCGGCCTGGTGCTCAGCGAGATGGTGATGACCGGGCGCATGGACATGGCCGTCATCTATGCGGCCGGTCCGATGAAGGGCGTCACGCTGCAGCCGCTGTTCACGGAAGAGCTGTGCCTGATCGCGCCGCCGGATTTCCGGTTGCCGCCGGGGAGCGATGAGGCCGTCGCACTGCGCTCGCTCGCCGACATGGATCTGCTCCTGCCCAGCCGTACGCACTTCCTGCGCCGGCTGATCGACGAGGCTTTCGCCCGCATCGGCGTGGTGCCGCGCATCACGGCCGAGATCGAGTCGGCCGCGACCTTGCGCCAGGCGATCGAGGCCGGCGTCGGCGCCACCATCCTGCCGTCGGCCTCGGCGCATGCGACGAGCGTGGCGGCGCAGCTGGTCATTCGCCGGATCGTGGAGCCCGGCCTGCAGGCCACGGTGTCGCTATGCGTGCCGGACCACCTGCCGATGTCGGATCAGGCGCGGGCGGTGCTCGACATCCTCAAGCGGCAGATCGACGATCTGTTCGTCGACGGCCGCCTGGTCGGCCTTCGCGCGCCTGAGACCGACGCGGCGACGCGTTGAGCCCGAACGGTGTTGATCGAACGCGAGTCCGTATCAGTGCGCCTCCGCGGCTACCGGTGCACTCAGCTGCCGCATCACGCCCACGCCTTCGGCGACGAAGGGATCGGCATGGTAGTAGAGCAACTGCGCGCCGACTGCCACCAGATGCGCGACGTCCTGCCGCACGACCAGCGTGCCGGCCACCTTGCCGGCAGCGCGAATGCGCTGCAGCGTCTGGTCCACCAGATCCAGCACCGGCTGCGCCCGGCGCTTGCCCGCCGCCACCGCAGGCGAATAGCCCATCGACTGCGACAGGTCGCCCGGGCCGACGAAGAACACGTCGATGCCCTCCACCGCCAGGATCTCGTCGAGATTGCGCACCGCCTCGACCGACTCGACCATGCCGATCAGCAGCCGGCTCTCATGGTCGTCCGGGCAGGCGTAGCGGAAGGTGTGCACCACCTGGCGCGCGATCTCGGCGGTGTGGATCAGCGGCACCATCACGCCGTCGGCGCCGGCATTGAGGCAGCGCGTGATGGTCGAGCGCTCCTGGTTCTGCGGCCGCACGATGCCGAAGCCGCCGGCGTAGCGCGCGGCCTTGGCCATGTGGTGGATGTCCTCGAAGCCGGCCAGGCCGTGCTCGCAGTCGATGAAGACCGAGTCGGCGCCCGAGCGCACCAGCTTCTCGCACAGCGTGGGCGAGATGTGGTTCGGGTTGACCATCAGCACGGAATCGCCGCGTGCCAGGCGTTCCTTCAATGATGAAGTGCTCATCGCTTCTTCTCTCGCTCAGGGTTTTCCGGGCGTGCCGTCGGGCGCGCCGAGCCAGCGGCTGATCTCGACGTCGGGGCCCTGGTCGCGCGCCAGCGTGGGACTGATGACCAGCTGCTCGATGGTGGTGCCCTGCGGCAGCGTGCAGGCCAGCAGGATGGCGCGCGCGACATCGTCGGGCGCCACCATCGCCGCGCGCTCGCCGGCCGTGGGCGGGCGCACGCGCGTGTCCATGATCGGCGTGTTCACCTCGCCGGGCAGGATGGTGGTCGAGCGGATGTTGTTGTTGCGGAAGGTGGCGTGCATGAAGCCCATCAGGTTGCTCACTGCCGCCTTCGCCGCGCCGTAGGGGGCACCGCCCAGCAGGTTCGGCCGCACCGCCGCCAGCGAGGAGACGGTGACGATGGTGCCGGCGCCCGCGGCCAGCATGCCGGGCAGCACCGCCTGGATCAGCACGTACACGGCAGTCAGGTTGACCGAGATCGCCGACTCCCAGTCGTCCGCCTCGATCCAGCGGATGTTGCGCACGCGGCTGGTGAGGCCGGCGTTGTTGACCAGGATGCCGACCGGGCCGACTTCAGCCTCGGTCCAGCGCACCAGCGCCTGCAGCTGCTCGCGCTCCTGCAGATCGGCCTGGCGGGCCCAGGCCTCGCCGCTGGCGGCGCGGATCTCGGCCACCACCGCGTCCAGCGGCTCCTTGCGGCGGCCCATCACCACCACGCGCGCGCCCTCGGCCGCGAGCATCAGCGCCGTGGAACGGCCGATGCCGGAGCCGCCGCCGGTGACCAGTGCGACCTTGCCCGAGAGTGCGGTGCCGGCCATCACGCCACCGCCTTTGCCGCTGCGGCCGGTGCCGGCGCTTCGTAGCCGTAGTCGGCGAGTGCGCCCGCGGCGCTGATCAGGCCTTGGCGCAGGTCGTCCTCTACCAGTTCGCGCGAACGCTGCTGGGCATCGCCCCAGCCGCCGCCGCCCGGCAGCTCGATCATCAGCCGCTCGCCCGGGCCGAGCACGAGCCGGCCCTTCGGAAAGACGTGGCGCCCGTCGTGCATCACCGCGCCGTTGCGGCCTGCCTGGCCGCCCAGCACGCCGAGGCAGGGGTGCTTCACGTGCTCGGTGCTCAGGTAGATGTTCATCTCGCGGTCGGACAGGTTGCGCATCACGCCGCGCTGGCCCAGGCCGCCGCGGAACTTGCCGGGACCGCCCGAATCGGGAATCAGCTCCTTGCGCTCGGTCAGGATCGGCACCGCCATCTCGTACATCTCGATCGGCGTGACGCGGCAGTTCGACGGGAAGCTCAGCGTGTCGAGCCCGTCCATCGACGAACGCCCGCCCTGCCCGCCGTGGAAGTTCTGGGCGCTGCCGTAGGCGCTGCCGTCGGAGCGCTGGCCCTGGCAGTTGATGCCCCAGATCGGCGCGCCGCCGCTGTCGCCCATGGCGCCTTCGGGCACCACGTTCTGCAGCGCCTTGAAGATCAGGCTCGGAATCGCATGGCCCACCAGGTTGCGCGCCGCGCCGGCGGCGTGCGGGCGCGGATTGAGGATCGAGCCCGCGGGTGCCGAGTCGGTCAGCGGGATCATGCAGCCCTCGTTGTTGGGCGTGTCCGGATCGAGCAGGCACTTGAGCGCGTACACGCTGTGTGCGACGCGGTAGTGCGGCACCACGTTGATGCCGCGCGCCACTTCCGGCGAGGTGCCGGTGTAGTCGACGTGGATGGCGTCGTCGCCCACCTCGACGCTGACGCAGAGCTTGACGTCGCTCTCGAAGCCGTCGATGGTCATGTCGGCCTTGTAGCTGCCGTTGGGCCAGGCCGCGATGGCCTGGCGCATGAAGCGCTCGGAGCGGCTGAAGATCGCCTCGCCGAGTTCGTTGCAGTCGTCCAGGCCGTACTCGTCCATGAAGCGGCTGAGCTCGCGGCACATCACCTCGTTGGCCGCCACCATGCTCTGGATGTCGCCGCGCACCTCGTGCGGCAGGCGCACGCTGGCCTCGATCACCGCGAACACGTCGGTGTTCGGCTTGCCGGCCTTGAAGAGCTTGAGCATCGGTATGCGGATGCCCTCCTCGAACATGTCGGTCGAGTCGGGCGACTGCGGGCGGCCGCCGATGTCGGGCAGGTGGGCGATGCTGCCGGCATAGCCCACGATCCTGCCGTTGCGGAAGATCGGCGTGAGCATCACCATGTCCGGCAGGTGGCCGGTGCCGATCACCGGGTCGTTGGTGGCGATCACGTCGCCCGGTTCCAGCGACTCGGGCGGGAAGGCCGGCAGGAAATAGTTCTGCGCCGCCATCGGCAGCGTCGTGATGAACACCGGGATCGACCAGGTGCACTGGGCCAATGCGCGGCCCTTGGCGTCGAGCAGCACGGTGACGTAGTCGTGGTTCTCGCGCACGATCGGCGAGAAGGCGGTGCGGCCGAGCGCGATGTCGGCCTGGTCGGCGATGAAGACCAGGCGGTCCCACATCACCTGCAGCGTGATCGGGTCGTTGAAGTCGGGTTTCAGCATGGACATTGGCGGGTCCCTTCAGGACAAAAGCATGATCAGGTTGTGCTCGGCGTCGAGCGAGGCTGTGGCGTTCGGCCCCATCACCACGGTCGACTCGCGCTGCTCGATGATGGCCGGCCCCTCGACCGGCACGCCGGGCAGGAGCGCGTACTGGTCGTAGACCGGCGTCTCGACGTACTTGCCGAGCTCGGAGAAGAACACCGGCCGTGTGCCCTTGCGCGGGTCGCGCACGGCGCCGGCTTCGCCGCGCAGCCCGGCGAGCGAGACCTCGTGCTTCGGCCCGCTCGCGCGGATGCGCCAGGTGATGACCTCGGCATCGGTGCCGCTGACCGCGCGGCCGTACAGGGCGACGTAGTTGGCGTGGAAGCGCGACAGCAGCTCTTTCAGGAATGCCGGATCGGCCGGGTCCCCTTCGGGCAGCGGCACCGAGATCTCGTAGCCCTGCCCCACGTGGCGCATGTCCACGGTGTAGGAGAAGCCGATGCGGTCGGCCGGCACCTGGCTGGCCAGCACCACCTCGCGGCCCTGCGCCTGCAGCGCGGCCTTGAGCGCCTCGACCGCCTTCGGATCCCAGGCCGACAGCCGCATCGGCAGGCTGGTCGACAGGTCGGCCGCCACCGGCGCGCCGAGCAGGCCGATGGCCGAGGTGACGCCGGCGCCCAGCGGGCAGATCACCTTGCGGATGCCGAGCTTGCGCGCCACGCCGTAGGCATGCACCGGGCCGGCGCCGCCGAAGGCGATCAGGGGCAGCGCGCGCGGGTCGACGCCGCTGTCGGTGGCCTGCATCGACGCGGCCTCGGCCATGCTCTCGTTGACCATGTCGTGGATGCCCCAGGCGCAGCGCTCCAGGGTGATGTCGAGTTCCTTTGCCAGGCGCGCCATCGCGGCCTGCGCTGCCGAGCGGTCGAGCGCGAAGTCGCCGCCGAGGAAAGACTTCTCGTCGAGGTAGCCGAGCAGCAGGTCGGCGTCGGTCACGGTCGGCTCGGTGCCGCCGCGTCCGTAGCAGGCCGGGCCCGGCGCGGCCGCAGCGCTGCGCGGACCCACGCCCAGCAGGCCGAGCCGGTTGCGTGCCGCGATGCTGCCGCCGCCGGCGCCGATCTCGATCATGTGGATCGACTGGATCTTGAGCGGGAAGCCGCTGCCCTTGCGGAAGCGCGCGTGGCGCGCCACTTCGAGTTCGTTGGCCACCATCGGCTGGCCGTTCGGGATCAGGCACAGCTTGGCGGTGGTGCCGCCCATGTCGAAGGACAGCACGCTCGGCTCGCCGGCCCGGCGGGCATAGTCGGCCGCGGCCACGGCGCCGGCCGCCGGACCCGATTCGATCAGGCGCACCGGCGTGCGGGAGGCGGCCGAGCTCGGCACCACGCCGCCGCTGGAGGTCATCCACAGCAGCTGCCCGTCGATGCCGCGCTGCGAGAGCTCGCGCTCGAGGTGGCTCACGTGGCCGACCATCATCGGTCGGGTGTACGCGTTGGCGACGGTGGTCGACGCCCGGTCGTACTCGCGCACCTCGGGGCAGACCGTCGACGACAGCGACACCGAGACCTTCGGTGCCACCTCGGCCAGCAGCTCGGCCACGCGCCGCTCGTGCTGCGCGTACTTGTAGGCGTGCAGCAGGCACACCGCCACCGAGGCGACCTTGCGTTCTACCAGCGTGCGGCCGATGGCGCGCACGCTTTCCTCGTCGAGCGGCGTGATCACGGTGCCGTCGGCCGCGATCCGCTCGACCACGCCGAAGCACAGCTCGCGCGACACCAGCGGCTCGGGGTACTGGATGCGCAGGTCGTACAGGTCGTAGCGGCCCTCCGTGCGGATGCGCAGCATGTCCTGGAAGCCGTCGGTGGTGATGAAGGCCGTGTTCACGCCGCGGCGCTCCAGCACGGCGTTGGTGACGACCGTGGTCGCGCCGAGGATCTGCAGCGTGCCGCGCGTGTCCGCCCTGCCCGCGTTGTTCGCGCGCACCCTGGCCAGCAGCTCGTCCACGCCCTGCAGTACGGCGCGCGCAGGGGCGTCCGGCGTGCTCAGCACCTTGTGCAGCAGGATCGTGCCGTCGTCGTCCGTCATCGCGAAGTCGGTGAAGGTGCCGCCGGTGTCGAATGCCAGTTTCATGCTTTTCAGCTCCTTGAATGTTCGGTGGATGTCGGCGTTCAGGCCGGCGCCGCGTCGGACGCGCGACGGCCCGTCATGAACAGCTCGCCGAGGTCGGCATTGCTCAGGTCGGCGACCGGGCTGTCCCAGATCACCTTGCCCAGGCGCAGCACCACGGCGCGCTCGGCCGCCTGCATCGCCTTGCGGGTGTTCTGCTCGACCAGCAGGATGGTCCTGCCGCCCTCATGCAAGCGCTTGAGTTCGTTGAAGACCAGCGTGATGGCCTGCGGCGAAAGGCCCACCGACGGCTCGTCCACCAGCAGGATCTCCGGCCGGCGCAGCACCGCCATCGCCATCTCGAGCAACTGCTGTTCGCCGCCGGACATGTTTCCGGCGAGCTCGTTGCGGCGCTTGCGCAGGATCGGGAACAGGTCGTAGACGTATTCGCGCTCGCCCTTCAGGTCACCGTCCTTGAGGGTGTAGGCGGCCATCTCGAGGTTCTCGTCGATGGTCATCAGCTGGAAGTTGCAGCGCCCCTGCGGCACGTACGCGATGCCGTGCGCGAGCATCTGCTGCGGCCGCAGGCCGGCGATGTCCTTGCCCTTCCAGCGGATCGCGCCGCCCTTGTGTGTGGTCATGCCGAACAGCGACTTCAGCAGCGTCGACTTGCCGGCGCCGTTGGGCCCGAGCAGCGCGACGAATTCGCCGTGGCGGATCTTCAGGTCCACCCCGTGCAGGATGTCCAGGTGGCCGTAGCCGGCATACAGTTTGTCGATTTCGAGTTCCATGATCGTGCCTCTCGTCAGCCGCCAAGGTAGGCTTCGATGACCTCCGGGTTGCGCACCACGGCTTCGGGCGTGTCGTCGGCCAGCTTGGCGCCCTGGTGCAGCACCACCACGCGGTGGCTCAGGTTCATTAGCACGTCGGTGTTGTGCTCGATCACGACGAAGGTCACGCCCAGCTTCTGGTTGGCGTGTTCGATGCACTGGATCACCTTCTCGATCAGCATCGGATTGATGCCGGCCAGTGGCTCGTCCAGCAGGATCAGCTCCGGCTCGGGCATCAGCATCGAGGCGAACTGCAGCAGCTTCTGCTGGCCGCCGGACATATGGCCGGCCGGCAGATGCGCCACGCGCGAGAGGCCCGACACCTCGATCAGCTCCCGGGCGCGCTCGCGCAACGCCTTCACGCGCCGCTGCGCGGCCGGCCCGATCCAGAAAGTCGACAGCACACTCGGGAAGCGCGACATCTGCCCCGCGAGCACCAGGTTCTCTTCCGAGTCCAGCGTCGGGAAGACTACGGTCTTCTGGAAGCTGCGCAGGAATCGGCCTTCGCGCGCAATCCGGTTCATCGGCCAGCCGGTGATGTCGACGCCTTTCAGCAGCACGCGGCCGGCGTCGCTCTTCTGCAGGCCGGTGCAGCAGTCGAACAGGGTCGACTTGCCGGAGCCGTTGGGCCCGATCAGGCCCATCACCTCGCCGCGCCGGACTTCGATGTCCACGCCTTGCAGCGCGGCCACCGCGCCGTAGTTCTTGCGCAGGCCTTCGATGCGCAGCATGGCGTGCTCAGCGGACATCGCGCTGCTCCTTGCCGCCCTGGCCGATGCGCGCGATGCGCTCGGCCGCGCTGTGGAACAGCGGCGCCAGCCCCTGCGGGAACAGGAACACCAGGCCCAGCAGCACGAAGCCGTAGATCACCATGCGCAGCTCGGGCGTGATGCGCAGCGCCTCCGACACGGCCACGAAGACGAAGCTGCCGATGATTGCGCCCGGCACCTTCCCGACGCCGCCACCCAGCACGATGATGAGGATGGTGTTCGAGTAGTAGGCCTGGAACACCAGCGGGCTCACCACCGTCGAGAAGTGCGCGTAGAGGCTGCCGCCGAGGCCGGCGAAAACCGCGCTCAGCATGAACACGATCAGCTTGTAGGTCCAGGTCGGCACGCCCAGCGATTCGGCCAGCGTCTCGTTGTCGCGGATCGCCACCATGCAGCGGCCGGCCGGCGAGCGGATCAGCGCGACGAAGGCCGCCACCGCCAGCGCGGCGAGCACAAGCACCAGGTAGAAGTACTGGGGCGCCTTGGCGATGGTGAGCACCATGTCGCCGAAGCCCAGCGTCGGCCGCGGCACCCCCGACAGGCCCATGTCGCCGCGCGTGAGGTCGACCCAGTTCTTCGACACCACCTGCGCGATCACCACCATGCCGAGCGTGCACATCACGAAGGAGGTGTCGCGCAGCCGCAGTGCCGGGATGCCGAGCGGCAGCGCGACCAGGCCGGCGATCAGTCCGGCGCACAGGAAGTTCACGAGGAAGGGCGTGCCGAAATGGATCGACATCAGCGCCGATCCGTAGGCGCCGAGGCCGAAGAACACGCCCTGCGCCAGCGACAGCATGCCGGTGTAGCCGAGGATCAGGTTCAGGCCCAGCGCGGGCAGCAGGAAGATCATCGCGAGCACCATCGCGTGCAGGTAGTAGTCGCCCAGGAAGAGCGGCGCCGCCAGCAGCGCGGCCATCGCCAGCGCGCAGGCGCTCCAGTTCACCGTGGCCAGCCTTGCGGCGGGCAGGCGGGGCGTGTCCAGCGTGGTGATTGACATCATCGTCCGTTCCGTTCGTGAATCTCAGAAGCTCATGGGCTCAGAAGCGGGCTTTGCTGCTGAACAGGCCGTGCGGCCGCAGCATGAGCATCAGGAGCAGCGCGACGAAGCCGACCGAGTCGCGGTACTGCAGGCCGATGAAGCCGGCCACCAGGCTCTCGACCACGCCGAGCAGGCAGCCGGCGATCAGCGTGCCGCGCACGTTGCCCATGCCGCCCATCACGATCACGGCGAAGGTCTTGAGCGTGATCGACTCGCCCATGCCGCCGTAGATGCTGACGTTGATGGGGCCGGTCAGGATGCCCGACAGCGCGGCGATGGCGACGCCGATCAGGAAGGTGCGGCGCACCACCTGCTCGACATCGATGCCGTTGACCTGGCAGCACTCGATGTTCTGCGACACCGCGCGGATCGAGCGGCCGAGCCGGGTGCTGCGCACCATCCACTCGAGCCCGGCGAACACCACGAGCGTGACCACCACCAGGATCACGCGCTGCTGCGACATGCCGAAGTCGCCGAGTTCGATCGGCTCGATCCAGCCGCCCGAGAACACCTTGTAGCCGCCGCCGAAGGCCAGGATGACGACGTTCTGCAGGATCAGCGACAGGCCCAGCGTGGCCAGCACGCCGGCCTGGAAGGGCTGGCCGATGAGCCGCTGCATCACGCTGCGGCCGATCAGCACCGCGATCAGCGACACGATCGCCACGCCGCCGACGATGGCCAGGCCGTAGTCGGCCATCAGCTTCGACATGACCCACCAGGCCGCGAAGGTGCCCAGCATGTAGTACTCGCCGTGGGCGAAGTTGATGGCCCGCAGCACGCCGAAGATCATCGTCATGCCGGCGGCGACCAGCGCGTACACCGACCCGGTGATGATGCCGTTGACGATCTGTTCGAGGATGAAGGAGCTCACGTGGGTGTCCCGGCAGGCGGATGAAGTAGGCGCTTCACTTGACCGCGTAGTCGACCTTGGTGGTGATCATTCCCTTGATGGCCGGCTTGCCGTCGGTGATCTCCAGCAGCACCATCGGCAGCACGGCCTGGTTGTGGTCGTCGAAGGTCACCATGCCCATCGGGCTGTCGTACCTGATCTTGGCGAGCGCGTTGCGCACGTCTTCGCCCTTCAGGCTGTTGGCGCTCTTGATGGCCTGCGCGATCAGCTGCAGCGTGTCGTAATGGGTGTAGGCGTGGTTGTTCGGCATCTCGCCGCCGTTGGCCTTCTGGTAGTCGTCGACAAACTTGAGGCTGCGCGGCGCCGGCACCTCGGGCAACCAGGCGGCCGCCTCGACCGCGCCGTTCATCACCTTGGGCGCCGCGGCGATGGTGTCCTTGGTGTTGAACTCGCCGTTGCCCACCAGCGCCACCTTGCCGGCCAGGCCCAGCTCGAGCATCTGGCGCGCGATGATCGGCGTGGTGTCGGCCTGTCCGTAGAGGATGATGGCCTGCGCGCCGGAGCGGCGGATCTTGCTGAGCACCGAGCGGAAGTCGGTCTCGGAATCCTTGTAGTAGTCCTCGCTGAGGATCTCCGCGCCTTCGTACTTCGGCAGGTAGCGCTTGGTGAACTTGATCGCGCCGCGGCCGTAGTCGCTGTCCACCGACAGCACGGCGTATTTCTTGAAGCCCTTGGTCTTGGCGGCGTACTCGAGCACCGTGGCCGCGCGCACCTCGTCGGTCGGATAGTTGCGGAAGGTCCACTTGAAGCCGCCGACGCCGGCCTTGTGGGTGATGTCGGGGTTGGACGATGCCGCATTGACCAGCAGCACCTTCGACTCTTCCACCATCGGCTGCATGGCGAGCGTCACCGAGCTGCAGACGTCGCCGATGATGATCGCCGTTTTCTCCAGGCTGATCATGCGCTGCGTCGCCGCCACGCCTTCGGCCGGCACGCACTGGCTGTCGCCGCTCACCAGTTCGATCTTCTTGCCGAGCACGCCGCCGGCCGCGTTGATTTCCTTGGCGGCCAGCGCTGCACCCTTGTTGGCGAAGGCGCCGTAGCGCGCATTCGGCCCGCTCATGGGGCTGATGATGCCGATCTTGAAGGTGTCGGCGGTCTGTGCTCGCGCAGGAGTGAAGGCGCAGAGACCGGAGAGCGCGACGAGCGCCATCCAGGCCGCGCTGCGCATGTTGGTCGTCGTCGTGGGATAGCAGCTCATCGCATCGCTCCAATCAATGAAGAGGGGTTTGAAAGAATGATAGGAAGGCCCTCGCCGGCAGGCCAATACGTAATGCACCTTCACGTATAAGCGTTCTTGATGGGCGCGGCATCAGCTCAATTGCGCAACGGCTTTTGCGATGCGCCGGCAGCCCTCTTCGATCTGCTCGACGCTGGTGGCGGTCGACATGCGGAAGTACGGCGACACCCCGTAGGCGGTGCCCGCGAGCACCATCACGCCGCCGGCCTCCAGCAGGTGGATCACCACGTCGTTGTCGGTCGCCAGCGTCTTGCCTTCGGGCGTGCGCTTGCCGATCAGCCCGCCGCAGTGCGGGTAGAGGTAGAAGGCCCCGCCCGGCGCCCGGGCGCGGATGCCGGGGATGGCGTTGAGCAGGCGCAGCGCCGTGTCGCGCCGCTCCCGGTAGGTCGCGACCCATCCCGGCAGGAAGGTGGGCTCGGCATTCAGCGCCGCCACGGCCGCCGCCTGGCTCACCGACGAAACCCCGCTGGTGGACTGGGACTGCAGCATGTCCAGCGCGGCAATGATGTCGGCCGGGCCGGCCGCGTAGCCGATGCGCCAGCCGGTCATCGCATAGGTCTTCGACACGCCGTTGACCACCAGCGTGCGCTCGCGCAGCGCCGGCTCGATGGCCAGCAGGTGCCGTGGCGACACGTCGTCGAAGCGGATGTGCTCGTAGATGTCGTCGGTCAGCACCATCACCTGCGGATGGCGCAGCAGCACGTCGGCCAACGCGCGCAGCTGGGCGCCGGTGTAGGTGGTGCCGGTCGGATTGGTCGGCGAGTTGAAGACCAGCCAGCGCGTGGCCGGCGTGATCGCAGCCTCGAGCGCCTCGGGCGTGAGGCGGAAGTCGTCCTCCTCGCGGCAGGCCACGATCACCGGCGTGCCGTCGCAGGCCAGCACCATGTCGGGATAGGACACCCAGAACGGCGCGGGCACGATCACCTCGTGCCCCTCCTCCACCGTGACCGACAGCGCATTGAACAGCGCATGCTTCGCGCCGCAGGTGACGATGATCTCGCGCGGGCTGTAGCCGAGACCGTTCTCGCGCTGGAGCTTGGCGGCGATCGCCTCGCGCAGCGCCAGGGTGCCGGCGACCGGGGTGTAGCGCGTCTCGCCGCGCTCGATCGCCGCGCACGCAGCCTGCCGGATGTGGGCCGGCGTGTCGAAATCGGGCTCGCCGATCGCCAGGTTGATGATGTCCCTGCCCTCCCTGCGCAACTCGGCAAAACGATCTGCAGCGGCGCTGCTCGGAGACGGCTTGATGCGGCGGATGCGCGTCGATATGCGGGACGGGCGGGACGGGCGGGACGGGCTCACGGGATTCCTCTTCGGTGGCGACAGTCGCAACGGTAGGCCTGTCCCGGCGCGGAAGCCAAGACGGCTTTGCTCTAGGGGTGTCGCATCCGCTTATGGGGGCTGCGCCCCTCGCATAAGCCTTTGCTATAGAGCCAGAGCAATCTCGTCTTGGTCGCCACGGGCGGGCTTGCGTACCGTTGCGCTCATTCGCGATCGGTAAAGCGATACTGCGCTGGCGCGGCCATGCCATACCCACCCCTCGATGGAGACACTGCCTTGAACCCCGTCCTGAAAAGCTTCGACCTCACAGGGCGCACCGCCCTCATCACCGGCTCCAGCGCCGGCATCGGCTATGCGCTGGCGCGCGGCCTGGCGGGTGCCGGCGCCCGCGTGATCCTCAACGCACGCAATGCCGACAAGCTCGAGCAGGCCGCGCAGCGGCTGCGCGAGGAAGGCGCCACCGTCTTCACCGCCGCTTTCGACGTGACCTCGGGCGCGGCGGTGGCCGAGGCGGTCGAGCGCATCGAGGCCGACATCGGCGCCATCGACATCCTCATCAACAACGCCGGCATGCAGCGCCGGGGCCCGCTCGACCAATTCGAGGAGGCGCACTGGCGCGAGCTGATGAAGACCAATGTCGACAGCGTGTTCCTGGTCGGCCAGGCGGTGGCGCGCCGGATGATCCCGCGAAAGCGCGGCAAAATCGTCAACATCTGCTCGGTGCAGAGCGAGCTCGGCCGCCCCGGCATCGCGCCCTACACCGCCAGCAAGGGGGCGGTAAAGATGCTGACCAAGGGCATGGCGATCGACTGGGGCCAGCACGGCATCCAGGTCAACGGCCTGGGGCCGGGCTACTTCAAGACCGAGCTGACCGATGCGCTGGTCAACAACACCGAGTTCACCACGTGGCTCGTGAACCGCACCCCGTCGCGCCGCTGGGGCGACGTGGAGGACCTGGTCGGCGCGGCGGTGTTCCTGTCCAGCGATGCCTCCAACTTCGTCAACGGCCACATCCTGTACGTGGATGGCGGCGTGACCGCAACCCTCTGAAAGTGCTGCTCATGGAAGCCCTCGTCATCCACGCCCCCGGCGACCTGCGCGTCGAAGAAGTCGCCACGCCCGAACTCGGCCCCGGCCAGCTGCAGGTGCGCGTGCGCTGCGGCGGCATCTGCGGCTCCGACCTGCACTACTACCAGCATGGCGGCTTCGGCACCATCCGCATCAAGGAGCCGATGGTGCTGGGCCACGAGGTCGCCGGCGTGATCGAGGCCTTGGGCGCCGGCGCGGGCAGCTTCGCGGCCGGCGAGCGCGTCGCCATCAGCCCGAGCCGGCCCTGCGGGCTGTGCCGCTACTGCCAGGAGGGCCTGCAGAACCACTGCCTGGACATGCGCTACTACGGCAGTGCAATGCGCACGCCGCACGTGCAGGGCGCCTTCCGCCAGCAGATCGTGGTCGAGCACTGGCAGGCCCACCGGCTGGCCGACACGGTGAGCGACGGCGAGGGCTCGATGGCCGAGCCGCTGTCGGTGGCGCTGCACGCGGTGCGCCGCGCGGGCTCGCTGCTGGGCAAGAGCGTGCTGGTCACCGGCTGCGGGCCGATCGGCGCGCTGGCCATCATCGCGGCGCGGCGCGCGGGCGCCACGCACATCGTGGCCACCGACGTCGGCGCGCACACGCTGGGCAAGGCGCTCGCGGTGGGCGCCGACGAGGTCGTCAACGTGGCCGAGGAGCCCGACGGCCTGGCGCGCTTCAGCACCGACAAGGGCCGCTTCGACGTGCTCTTCGAAGCCAGCGGCAACCAGCGCGCGCTGGTCGGCGCCTTCGATGCGCTGCGCCCGCGCGGCATCATCGTGCAGCTGGGGCTGGGCGGGGAGATGACGCTGCCGATCAACACCATCGTGGCCAAGGAATTCGACCTGCGCGGGGCGTTCCGCTTCCATGAGGAGTTCGCGGTGGCGGTGGAGCTGCTCAACAAGGGGCTGGTCGACGTAAAGCCGCTGATCTCGGCCACGCTGTCGTACCGGGATTCGGCCCGCGCCTTCGCGCTGGCGGCCGATCGGTCGCAGGCCATGAAGGTGCTGCTGAATTTCGACTGAATTCAGCTGCAAGCCCCCACTCCGGGGGCGACCACCCATTGTTTCACTCAGTTGTCACGCAGGACGCATACCGTCCGTTCGCAACATCAACGAGGAGAACTTTAGTGGACCATCTGAAGAAAATCTGTGCGGCCCTGCTCGGCATGGGCATGCTGTTCGCTGCCGCCGCGCCTGCCGCCGCGCACGAAGAAAATGCACGCCGGCGCGCCGACAACGCGCCGCTGGTGATCGGCCACCGGGGCGGCGCCAACGGCTATCTGCCCGAGCACACGCTGGAAGCCTATTCCCTCGGCATCGCGCTGGGCGCCGACTACATCGAACCCGATCTGGTGGCCACCAAGGACGGCCACCTGATCGCGCGTCACGAGCCCAACCTGATCGACACCACCAACGTCAAGGACCTGCCGCAGTTCAACAATCGCCGGCGCACGGTCATGCTGGACGGGGCTGCGACCGACGGCTACTTTGCCAGCGACTTCACGCTGTCCGAGATCAAGCAGTTGCGCGCCGTCCAGTCCTTTCCGGAACGCGATCAGTCGTTCAACGGCAAGTTCCAGATTCCCACGCTGGCCGAGGTGATCGAACTCGCGAAGCGCAAGTCGCGCGAGGAAGGGCGCCGCATCGGGATCTATCCCGAAACCAAGCATCCGACCTACCACCAGAGCATCGGCCTGCCGCTGGAGAACCGCTTGCTGGCCGTGCTCAGCGCCGCGGGCTGGAACCACCGCAACGCCCCGGTGTTCATCCAATCCTTCGAAACCGCCAATCTTCGCTATCTGCGAAGCAAGACGAGCGTGCGGCTGATCCAGCTGATCGATGCCAACGACGTCAAGCCCGACGGCTCGCTCGACTTCACCAAGCCCTACGACAAGCCTTACGACTGGGTGGTATCGAACCGTGACGGCCTGTTCAAGGATCTGGTGACGCCGCGCGGCCTGCAAGAGGTCAGGGGCTATGCCGACGGCATCGGACCGTGGAAGCCCTACCTGATCTCCAGCGCATGCAAATCGGTGCAGGGCGGGGCATGCGTCGACGTGACGGGCGATGGCGTGGTCGACGAGCGCGACCGTGTCCTCCTGCCGCCCACCGACGTGATCGCCAATGCGCACAAGCTGGGGCTGCTGGTGCATCCGTACACCTTCCGCAGCGAGCAGAAACGGCTGACCGGCACCTTCAACGGCAACCCGGTCAATGAATACCTCGCGTTCTACGAGGCCGGCGTCGACGGTTTGTTCAGCGATTTCGCCGACACCGCCGTCGCTGCGCGTGCGATGTTCCTGCTCAAGCACGATCCCGACTACGCCAGCTGTCTCGTCAATCAGCGCAAATGCGAAAGAAACAATGACTGACGTGGCGCTGCTGCGATGACCCTCTCTCGGCTGCTGATTGCGATTCTGGCTACCGCGGCGCTCCCGCAGCTCGCTCATGCCGAGGGCGGGCTGCCCGGCTCGCCGCATGCGGTGAAGGAGAACCCGGCGGCAAGCACAACGCTGTCACCGGGTGCCGGTTCGATCGAGACGGCGACTCAGGGAGCGGGACCGGGTGGCGCCATCTTCAGCCCGTTTTCCGAGCCGGCCATCGGTCGCGCGCCGCAGCAGCAGAGGCTGATCGAACGCGATTCCCAAGGCGGTTCGCCGGACTCCACCCTGGCGCTCGTGGTGGCCGCGGCCGGCATTGCTGCCATCGCCTGGCTTTTTCTTCGACTCCTGTAGGCCTGCAGGGCGCCCGTCTACTTGCCGATCAGCTGCGTCAGCCGCTCCGCCTCGAAGTGCTCGTCCCGTGCCGCATCCCCCGGCACGCAATCCTTCTTGCCGGGCTGCGCAGACAAGGCCTCGATCGCCTGCCACAGCAGCGCAATCTGGTGCTCCTGGCCCGACGCGTTGTCGATCAGGCCCTTCATGGCCTGCGACAGCGGGTCGTCTTCCAGCGTGATTCCGTAGGCCGTGAACTTGGTGTCCGTTGTGGTGGCGTCGGCGCTGGCGCCCGTCTTCGATGGAATGATGCGCGCCGGAATACCGACTGCCGTGGCGCCGGCGGGAACAGGCTTGATCACGACGGCGTTGCTTCCGATCTTGGCGCCGTCACCGACCAGAAAGCCGCCGAGCACCTTCGCACCGGCACTGACGACCACATTGCGGCCGAGCGTCGGATGCCGTTTCGCGCCCTTGTAGAGCGAGGTGCCGCCGAGCGTCACGCCCTGGTAGATCGTGCAGCCGTCGCCGATCTCGGCCGTCTCGCCGACCACCACGCCCATCGCATGATCGAAGAACACGCGGTCGCCGACGATCGCGCCGGGATGGATCTCGATGCCGGTGAACCAGCGCGAGCATTGCGAGATGAAGCGCCCGATCCACTTCAGGCCATGGCCCCAGCACCAGTGCGCGAGGCGGTGCAGCACCACGGCATGCAGGCCCGGATAGAGGGTCAACACTTCCCAGCGCGTCCGCGCGGCCGGATCGCGGTCGAGGATGCACTGGATGTCGGAGCGCAGGCGCGAGAACATGGATGTTCTTGTTATGGCTATATGGGCCGCGCAGTCTAAGGGCTCGGGTCTTCGCGCACGGGCATTGGGGTTTTCTGCGGCGCATCCGCCATCGCCTTGGCGATGCCGCGCAGGATGTGGATCTCCTCCGGCGTCGGCTGCGCGCGGTTGAAGAGCTGCTGCAGCCGCGGCATCAGCTTCTTGGGCGCCGCCGGGTCGAGAAAGCCGATCTGCACCAGCGAGCGCTCCCAGTGTTCGAGCATGCCGGCCACGGCCTGCGCGTCGGCCGCTTGCGTCGGCGCGGTGGCGTCGCGCACCGCGTAGCCGCCGAGCGCGAGCCGCCATTCGTAGGCGATCACCTGGATCGCCGCGCCCAGGTTGAGCGAGCCGAAGCACGGATCGGTCGGAATGCTGAGCGCGACGTTGCAGCGGTACACGTCCTCGTTGCGCATGCCGAAGCGCTCCGAGCCGAACAGGAAGGCGACGTGCTGCCCCTCGTCTTTCGCGAGCGGCTCCAGGTGTTGGCGCGGCGTGCGCGTGGGCGGGCCGAAATCGCGCGGCACCATCGCGGTCGCGCAGAGATGGGTGACGCCGTCGAGCGCCTCGTCCAGCGTCTCGACGATGCGCGCGTTGGCCAGCACGTCCAGGGCGCCGCTGGCGCGCTGGATGGTCTCCTCGCGCCGCAGCACATTGGCCCAGCGCGGCGCGACCAGCACCAGATCGCCGAAGCCCATGGTCTTCATGGCACGGGCGGCCGCGCCGACATTGCCGGCATGGCTGGTCTGGATCAGGATGAAACGGGTGCGCATGTAAAATCCCCCGATTCTCGCCGCCCGCATCGCCGGGCCGCCTTCGCAGGGCGCGTGCCCCGCCGTTCTTCCCACAATCCAATGTCGTCCCCCAACCTGCACCCCATGCTCAACGTGGCCGTCAAGGCCGCCCGCGCCGCCGGCGCCATCATCAACCGCGCCGCGCTCGATGTCGAAGCGGTGCGCATTTCGCAGAAGCAGGTCAACGACTTCGTGACCGAAGTCGATCACGCGAGCGAGCGCGTCATCATCGAGACGCTGCTCACCGCGTACCCGGGGCACGGCATCCTGGCCGAGGAATCGGGCACCGAGCACGGCGCCAAGGATTCCGACTACGTCTGGATCATCGATCCGCTGGACGGCACCACCAACTTCATTCACGGCTTCCCGGTCTACTGCGTCTCCATCGCGCTCGCGGTCCGGGGCAAGGTCGAGCAGGCCGTCATCTACGACCCGAGCCGCAACGACCTCTTCACGGCCACCAAGGGCCGCGGCGCCTTCGTGAACGACCGCCGCCTGCGCGTGAGCAAGCGCACCCGGCTGCACGAGTGCCTGATCTCGACCGGCTTCCCCTTCCGCACCGGCGACAACTTCAAGCAGTACCTGGCCATCATGGCGGACCTGATGCCGCGTGCGGCCGGCCTGCGCCGCCCCGGCGCGGCCGCGCTCGACCTGGCCTACGTGGCGGCCGGCTTCACCGACGCCTTCTTCGAGACCGGCCTCAACATCTGGGACGTAGCGGCCGGTTCGCTGCTGGTCACCGAAGCCGGCGGCCTGATCGGCAATTTCACCGGCGAGCCCGACTTCCTCGATCAGCGCGAATGCCTCGCGGGCGCACCCCGCATCTACGGCCAGCTGGTGCCGATCCTCGGCAAGTACTCCAAGTTCGCCGGCCTGGACGACAAGATGCGCGCCAGCGAACGCGTGCGCGCCGTCGACCCGTCGGCCTCGGCCGCCGACGTCTACGCGCGCAGCACCGTCGACGCATCGACGGTCGAAGGCGATGAACCGGCCGCAGCCGCAGTGGCACCGGCACCGCGCAAGCTCACGCGCCTGCGCCGCGAGACCCCCGTCGAGCCCACCGAGGGCGACTCGCCCGCGAAGTGATGCAGGCGCAGCGCGCCACCGCAGACCGGGGCCGCGCCGCGCTGCGCGTGGCGTTGTCCCACTACATCGCGAACGGGTTGTCGGTCGCGTTCGGCTTGATGCTGATCTCCGGCGGCGTGCACCTGGTCCTGGGCACCATGGCCGCCTCCGCGGCGGCCGTGGGCGTGATCGTGACCGCGCCGCCCGACCTGCCCGGCCCGCGCCGCGGCAAGTTCTGGCAGATGCTGCCGGCGCCGCTGATCGGGCTGCCGCTCTTCTTCCTGGTGCAGCTGCTGCACTCGGCGCCGCTGCGCCTCGGCCTGCTGCTGGTGCCGGCGACCTTCCTGGCCTTCGTCGCCATGGCCTGGGGCAAGCGCGGCATCCCGATCGCGATCGCGGTCATGTTCTCGATGATCTTCTCCATGGCCACGCCCGCGCCGACGGGCATGGCCGAAGCCATCGACCGCACGCTGCATTTCGGGCTCGGGGCCGGGCTCTACGTGATCTACGCAGTGCTTGCCAACCTGGCGCTCAACGGCCGCTACCGCGCGCAGGCGATGGCCGACGTGCTGCTCTCGCTGGCCGCGCTGATGCGCACCGAGGCGCGGCAGTTCACGCCCCATGACGATGCCGGCGACGTGCGCGAAGTGCCCGCCTCGCTGCTCGGCCAGCTGCTGCGCGAGCAGGCCGCGCTGGCCGACCAGCTGCAGGCCACGCGCGACATCGTGCTCGAATCGCCGCGCACCCCCCGCCGGCAGCGGCTGGCCGGCATGCTGGTGCTGGTGCTCGAACTGCGCGACCTGCTGCTGGCCAGCGAACTCGACCTCGATGCACTCAAGTCGCACCCGGGCCATGCCGCGGCGCTCAACGAGATGCAGCGCGTCCTCGAAGAACTCGCCGACGAAACGGCCGCGCTGGCCGACGCGCTGCTGCTCGGACGGCAGCCGCCGCACATGCCCGATCGCCGACCCGAGCTCGCCGCCATCCACCTCGACGACGAAGACGCAGCGCCGCCCGCCGGCCACGCCGGGCCCACGCCCGCGATGCTGGCGCGCGGGCTGGCCAGCCGCATCGGCCACATCAACGACGAGGTGCTGCGCCTCGGCGCCATGGCGCGCGGCGACATCGAGCCCGATCTCAAGGTGGTGCGGGCAAACTGGCAGATGTTCGTCAGCCCCACCGAATGGTCGTGGCGCCCCTTTCTCACGCTGTGGCGCTGGGACGCGCCGCCGCTGCGCCATGCGATCCGCGCCTCGCTGGCCGTCGGCACCGGCTACGCGATCGCGGTGCTGCTGCCCTGGGGCTCGCACGACTACTGGATCCTGCTGACCATCGTGGTGGTGCTGCGCGGGAGCCTCTCGCAGACGCTGGAGCGGCGCAACAGCCGCGTGGCCGGCACGCTGCTCGGCTGCGTGCTTGCGGTGGGCCTGCTGTCGGCCCATCCGTCGCCGCTGGGCATGCTGGCCGCGGTGACCCTGGCGCAGGCCATCGCGCACGGTTTCGCGGTGCGGCGCTACCTGATCACCTCGGTGTCGGCCACCGTGCTCGGCCTGCTGCAGGCCCACATGCTCAACGTCGGTATGAGTCCGACCTTCGCGCTGTTCGAACGCATGGCCGACACGCTGATCGGCGCTGCGCTGGCCTGGGCCTTCTGCTACGTGCTGCCCTCGTGGGAGCGCAGCCAGATCCCGGCGCTGGTGGCGCGCACGCTCACGGCGCAGGCGCGCCATGCGCGGCTCGCACTCGGCCTGGGCCAGTTGCGCGCGGTGGAGAGCAGCCCCGAGCTCGAATGGCGGCTCGCGCGCCGCGAGGCCTACGACAGCCTGTCGGCGCTGGTGCAGGCTACGCAGCGCTCGCTCTCGGAACCGCGCGCCGTACAGCCGCCGCTCGAGCCGCTCGAACACCTGCAGGCCCACAGCTACCAGTTGCTGGCGCAGCTGAGCGCAGTCAAGTCGATGCTGGTGCTCCGGCGCGACCGCCTGACGCCGGCCGAGATCGAAGGCCCGCTGGTGCGCACGGCCGAACGCATCGAGGCCGCGATCGGCAGCGCACCCACCAGCGGCCCGGTGATGCCCGAAAGCGCGTCCGCCACCACGCTGGCCGGCCCGATCCCGCTGCCCGACCCGTTCGACAACGACGTCAGCCCGTGGCTGCTGCGCCGGCTCGACCTGGCGACCGGCATCGCCGCGCAGTTGCGCGACGACGCGGCACGCATCCTGCAACCGCTTGCCGAGACCGCCCCCACGACCGCTGCCTGATGAACACCGACATGCTGCTCGCCCATCCGTGGTTCGGGCCCGGCCTCGCGGCGCTGATCGCCGTGCCGCTCGCACTGCTGGTCCATCGCCTGGGCGGCCTCGTGCTGCGGCGCCTCACGCGCGGAATGCCCGTCCTGCACGCGATGCTGGTCAACATCCAGATGCCCGCCCGCTTCGCGCTGCCGCTGGTGGCCCTGCAGATGGTGTGGCAGGCAGCGCCCGACGACCTGCGCTTCGTCGGCAGCGTGCGGCACCTCAACGGCCTGCTGCTGATCACCGCTGCGACCTGGCTCGCGGTGCGCGCGGTCAACGGCCTCGCCGACGGCGTGCTGGCCCAGCATCCCTACGACGTGACCGACAACCTGCGCGCGCGCCGCATTCTCACGCAGACGCGCGTGCTCGCGCGCACCGCCAATTCGATGCTGCTGGTGGCCGGCGGCGCGATGATGCTGATGACCTTTCCGGGCGCGCGCCAGGTCGGCGCCAGCCTGCTGGCCTCGGCCGGGGTGATCGGCATCGTGGCCGGCCTGGCCGCCAAGCCCGTGTTCAGCAACCTCATCGCGGGCCTGCAGATCGCGCTGGCGCAGCCGATCCGCATGGACGACGTGCTGGTGGTCGAAGGCGAATGGGGCCGGGTCGAAGAGATCACCGGCACCTTCGTGGTGCTGCGGATCTGGGACGACCGGCGGCTCATCCTGCCGCTCTCCTACTTCATCGAAAAGCCGTTCCAGAACTGGACCCGCCACAGCGCGCAGCTGCTGGGCTCGGTCTTCATCTACGCCGACTACGGCATGCCGCTCGCGCCGCTGCGCGAGGAGGTCGAGCGCATCGTGAAGGCGGCGCCCGAATGGGACGGCCGCTTCTTCAACCTGCGCGTGACCGACACCACCGAACGCGCCATGCAGATCCGCGTGCTCTGCACCGCCGCCTCGTCCTCGCTCGCCTTCGACCTGCGCTGCACGGTGCGCGAAGGGCTGATCGACTTCATGCAGCGCGAGTACCCGCAGTTCCTGCCCAGGCTGCGCATCGAGGGCGCGGCGCTGCCCGCCTAGGTGCCGCGCCGCCCGCGGTCGGCCTTGGGCAGTACCGCTTCGGCGGCCATCGCTTCGGCCTGCACCTGCAGGCGCGACAAGGAGGCGTCGAGCTGTACCGCGGAACTCTCGTCGAGCGCCGACATGAGCTGCGCATTGATCGCCGATACGAGCGGAAAGAGCTCGGCATAGAGTGCGCTGCCCTTGTCCGTAAGGCGCAGCAGCACATGCCGCCGGTCGCCGCCCGGCTGGGTGCGCGAGACCAGCCCCTTCGCCACCAGCGAGCCCACCGCCTTCGAGGTGCGCGCGCGGTCCAGTTGCGCATGCTCGGCGAGCTGCGAGGAACCCAGCGCGCCGCGGCTGGCCAGGGTCGCGATCAGGCGCCACTCGCGCCGCGTGATGCCGAAGCGGCCTTCGCACAGGCGGATGACCATGCCGCCAGCCACCGACAGCAGGCGGCTGAGCCGGTAGAGCAGCAGGTCGTCGAGCGGTCTGAGCGCCTCGGTCATCGGGTTTTTCCGCAGAACAGTTGATTTGATCAATCGATTGTCGGCGCCCTAGAGTCGACCGGCGTCCCCCGCGCACCCTCAGGAACATGACCATGCCTCTCGACTTGCCAGATCGCCGCTGTGCGCTCGCCGTCCTCGGCGGATTCGCGCTTGCGCCCCTCGCATTCGCCCAGCCCGCCTTCACGCCAGGCCAGCCGATCAAGGTGCTGATCGGTGTGCCCGCCGGCAGCACGCAGGACGTGCTGACGCGCGCCATTGCGCACGAGGTGCGCGACTCGCTGGGCCCGCTGATAGTCGACAACCGCTCCGGCGCGGCCGGCCGCATCGCGGTCGAAGCAGTGAAGAACGCGCCGCCGGATGGACGCACGCTGCTGCTGGGCACGGCCAGCATGATGACCATGTTCCCGAACGCGTACCGGCAGCTCTCCTACGACCCGATCAAGGACTTCGTGCCGATCATCAACGCCGCGCGCTTCGAGCTGGCGCTGGTGGTGAGCAAGGACGTGCCGGCGAACACGCTGCCCGAGTTCGTCGCCTGGGCGAAGGGCCAGGGCGACAAGCTGAGCTTCGCTTCCTACGGCGCCGGCACGCCCTCGCACTTTCTCGGCGAGATGCTCAACCGCGCGGCCGGGCTCAGGATGGTCCACGTGGCCTACCGCGGCTCGACGCCGGCCCGGCAGGACGTGATGGGCGGCACCGTGCCGGTCTACTTCGACACCGTCGGCGGCGCGCTGCAGATGCTGCCCGGCGGCCGCGTGAAGGTGCTGGCGACCAGCGGGGACAAGCGCTCGCCGCTGATGCCCAGCCTGCCGACCTTCGTCGAATCCGGCTACAAGGACGTGGTCGCCGCGGCCTGGTTCGCCTACTACGCGCCGCGCAACACGCCGCAGCCGATCGTGGACAAGCTGCGCGCCGAATTCACCCGCGCCATCAATTCGCGCGAGCTGCGCCAGCAGCTGCTGCAGAGCGGCATGTACCCGGTCGGCGATGATGCGGCGGCCTTGCTGAAGACCATGCGCGAGGACACGGCGCGCTGGGGCGGCATCATGCGGGCCGTGAACTTCCAGGCCAACGACTGAACGGAAACCCTTTCCATGCTGAAGCAAATTCTTCGCCGCTTCGCCGGCACCCTGGCCCTGGCCGCCGTCGCCTGCGCCGCCACGGCCCAGCCGCTGGACAGCCCGCTGCGCATCGTGGTGGGCTACGCGCCGGGCGGCGCCACCGACCGCGTGGCCCGCATCGTCGGCGACAAGCTGCAGGGCAAGCTCGGTGTTCCGGTCGTGGTCGACAACAAGCCCGGCGCGGGCGGCCGCCTCGCGGCCCAGCAGGTCAAGGCCACGCCCGCCGCGCAGAACGTGCTGATGCTGGCCAACCCGGCCGTGATGGTCGTGGCGCCGCTGGTCTTCAAGGACAACGGCTATGACGCCGAGCGCGACTTCGTGCCGGTCTCGCATGTCAACGACTACGAATTCGCGCTGTCGGTGGCAACCGCCGTGCCCGTGCGCGAGTTGCCGCACCTCTTGGCCTGGATGCGCGCCAACCCCGACAAGGCCAACGTCGGCGTGCCCGCCACAGGCAGCCTGCCGCACTTCTTCGGGCTCATGGTGGGCGAGAAAGCCAAGGTGCCGACCCAGGTGATCGGCTACCGCGGCTCCAGCCCGCTCATGACCGACCTGATCGGCGGGCAGGTGCCGATCGCCGTCGACACGCTGGACGTGGTCATCCCGCAGCACCAGGCCGGCAAGATCCGCATCCTCGCCATGTCGGGCGCGAAGCGTTCGCCCTTCGCGCCCGAGGTGCCCACCTTCAAGGAGGCCGGTCTCGACCTGGTCGGCACCGGCTGGAACACCTTCTTCGCACCCGCGACCATGCCGCGCGAGAAGGTCGCGCGCCTGTCGCAAGCCATTCGCGAGGTCATGCAGGACCCGGACACCGTGCGCCGCTTCAAGGATTCGCTGATGACGCCGGTGGCCAGCACGCAGGAGCAGACGGCAGCCATGCTCAAGTCCTACCGCGCCCAGTGGGCGCCCGTGGTCCAGAAGTCCGGCTACCAACCCTGAATTTTTTTCATGAAACGTCCCAACATCATCTTCATCGTCGCCGACGACCTCGGCTTTGCCGACCTCGGCTGCTACGGCGGCCGCGATGCCGACTTCGGCCCCGTCTCGCCGGTGCTCGACGGCCTGGCCGCGAACGGCATCCGCTTCACGCAGGGCTACGCGAATTCGCCGGTGTGCTCGCCCACGCGCTTCGCGCTGATGACGGCGCGCTACCAGTACCGCCTGCGCGGCGCGGCCGAGGAGCCGATCAACAGCAAGAGCCGCGGCAGCGCCACGCTGGGCCTGCCGCCGGATCATCCGACCCTGCCCTCGCTGCTGCGCGACGCGGGCTACCGCACCGCCCTCATCGGCAAATGGCACCTGGGCTATCCGCCGTCCTTCGGTCCGCTGCGTTCGGGCTACGAGGAATTCTTCGGCCCGATGTCGGGCGGCGTCGACTACTTCACTCACTGCGATTCGAGCGGGCGGCACGATCTCTGGTTCGGCGAGGAAGAAAAGAAGGAAGCGGGCTACCTCACCGACCTGCTCTCGCGCCGCGCGGTCGACTACGTGGAACGCATGGCGAACAAGGACGCGCCCTTCTTCCTGAGCCTGCACTACACCGCACCGCACTGGCCCTGGGAAACGCGCGACGACGCGGCCAAGGCGCCGAGCGTGAAGGACAACCTGTTCGACCTGGCCGGCGGCAACATCCACACCTACCGCCGCATGATCCACCACATGGACGAGGGCATCGGCTGGATCATGGCTGCGCTCGAGAAGCAAGGCATCGCCGAAGACACGCTGGTGGTGTTCACCAGCGACAACGGCGGCGAGCGCTACTCCGACAACTGGCCGCTGGTCGGCGGCAAGATGGACCTGACCGAGGGCGGCATCCGCGTGCCGTGGATCGCGCACTGGCCTGCCACCGTCAAGGCGGGCGGAGAAAGCGCTCAGCATTGCATGACCATGGACTGGTCGGCCACGATGCTCGATGCGGCGGGCGCCCGGGCCGATACACGCTACCCGCTCGATGGCGTCTCGCTCCTGCCCGTGCTGCGCGATGCGGCGGCGGGCTTCCACCGCCCGCTGCACTGGCGCATGAACCACCGCGGCCAGCGCGCGCTGCGCGACGGCGACTGGAAGTACCTGCAGGTCGACGGCAACGAGTACCTGTTCAACATTCCGGCCGACGAGCGCGAGCGCGCGAACCAGGCCCGTCGCGAGCCCGAGCGGCTGGCTGCGATGCGCGAAGCCTGGCAGGCCTGGAATGCCGGCATGCCGCCCATTCCCGGCGATGCGACCGTGAGCCTCGGGTATTCGGTCAAGGACATGCCGCAGCGCTGACCCAGTTCTCCCTGCCCGTTCGCCCTGAGCTTGTCGAAGGGCTTCGACTGGCTCAGCCCGAACGGAAGGATCACAGCGGTCGAACCGGCATGCACAAGGTGCAGGAAAACGCCCCCGTTTTCTCATCCATCGCGAAGTCGCGGCCATAGATCTCGATCGGCGCACCGTCGGCGGCCTGCCAGCCGCTGTCCGGCAGCCAGTCGCACAGTTGCGTCCACGCGGTGTGGATTTCGGTCGGCGGCCCGCTGAACTCCGTGCACGCATAGCGCCCGCCGCCGACCGTCTGCACGCCGATCTCGCCTTCGGGCCGGAAGCCCTCGTCGACCTCGATGCAGGCGTCGTAGCGGCACTTCGCGGGGGGCGTGACGTCGGGGTTGTCGTGGCTCACGCCGTACATCGTGCGCCGCGGCTGCATCAAGCCGCGTTCGCCGCACCAGGCGGCAAAGCGCTGCCAGGTGCGCGTGATGCCCGAACCGCCGTAAGGGCCGACGTGCCGCATGTAGGCCACGCGGACTTCCGGCAGGGCCTTGAGTTCGATCTTCATTTCACTGTCTCCCGAACGAGGAACATGGCCCGTGGGCCAGGAAAGTTCATCGTGTCGGAAAGCCTCGGCCACGGCTTGATGCGCCTTGCGGTCGGCTTGATGAATCTTGCCGAGTTCGACGCGGTGGCGTTCCGCCCACGACCGGAAGGCGCCGCGCCGCCAGCCGGTCGGCGTGACGCCGAAGTGCGCGCTGAAGGCCCGCGTGAACACCGCCGCCGAGCCGAAGCCCACGTCGAGCGCGATGGCCAGCACCGGCTCGGGCGGCAGGCCCAGCAGCCGGCCCGCCGCCACCTCCAGCCGGCGCCGCCGCACACGATCGGCCAGCGTCTCGCCGGTCATGGCCTGGAACACGCGGTGGAAATGCCAGGACGAGAAATGCGCAACCCCGGCCAGCGTGGCCAGGTCGAGCGGATCGGCCAGGTGGACGTCGATGTGATCGATCACGCGGTTGATGCGCGCGACGTAGGTATGGCGCGGACTCGTCACCGGTGGCCTCGCACGGCACACGCCCAGGCCTTGACTAAGATACTATTTAGATATATCTTTAATAAATCAGATACTGACATCAAGGCACCATCCATGCGATCTTCCAGACACTTTCTACACGGCCATCGCCGCAGCGAACATGGCGACGGCCTGAGCGGCGGGCGCAGCGACCGCGGTGGCAGCGGGCGCATCTTCGGCCACGGCGGTCTGCGCTTCGTGCTGCTGCAGCTCATCGCCGACAAGCCCGGCCACGGCTACGAGCTGATCAAGGCCATCGAAGAGCGCCTGGGCGGCCGCTACAGCCCGAGCCCGGGCATCGTCTACCCCACGCTCACGCTGCTCGAAGAAATGGGCTGCGTGAGCGTCGATCTCGCCGATGGCGGCGGCCGCAAGCGCTACAGCATCACCGAAGCCGGGCAGCAATTTCTCGCCGCCAACCGCGAGATCACCGACGAGATGATGGGCCGCATGAGCGCCGGCGTCGACGGCGCGGGCCCGCGCGCCGGCCGGCCGCCGCAGGTGGTGCGCGCCATCGAGAACCTCAAGCTCGCGATGCGCATGCGCCTCGCGCGCGAACCCCTCACCGAACAACAAGCCCACGAATTCGCCGCGGTGCTCGACAGCGCCGCCCAGCAACTGGAACGCATCTGAAACACATGACCGATCTCTCCTCCTCTCCTTCTTCGCCCGTCCCCGACCGCCTGCCGCGCCGCGTGCGCCACGAACTGCGCTTTCGCAAACTCGAGGTGCGCACGATCCAGCGCGTCACCCCTCGGCTGATCCGCGTCACGCTCGGTGGCGAAGACCTGGCCGGCTTCACCAGCCTCGGCTTCGACGACCACGCCAAGATCTTCTTCCCCGACGCGAAAACCGGTGCCCTCACCCTGCCGACCGCCGGCCCCGACGGGCCGGTCTGGCCCGAGGGCGGCAGGCCGACCATGCGCGACTACACGCCGCGCCGCCACGATCCGGCGGCCGGCACGCTCGAACTCGATTTCGCGCTGCACGACGCCGGCCCGGCCACCGAATGGGCCGAGCGCGCCCAGCCGGGCGACCTGCTGGGCGTGGGCGGGCCGCGCGGCTCCTTCATCGTCCCGACCGACTTCGACTGGCACCTGCTCGTCGGCGACGACACCGCCCTGCCCGCCATCGCACGCCGTCTGGCCGAGCTGCCCGACGGTGCGCGCGCCGTGGTACTGGCCGAAGTCGACGGCGAGGCCGACCAGATCGCCTTCGAGACCCGGGCCAAGCTCGACCTGCACTGGGTGCACCGCCGCGGCGCCGACGCCGGCACCGGCAGCTGGCTGCTCGATGCGCTGCGCGGGCTCAGCCTGCCGGCCGGCGACTTCCATGCCTGGGTGGCCTGCGAATCGGCCGCCGCCAAGGCACTGCGCGCCCACCTGGTCGGCGAACGGGGCGCCAACCCGAAGTGGGTCCGGGCCTCCGGCTACTGGCGCCGCGGCGCCGTGGCGACGCACGACACCCACGACGATTAAAACTTCTTACCACTGGCCGAACGTCCTATGCCGCGCAGCCGTTTGACACCCTGCGCGAGCGCGTCGAAAATTTCCCCAGCTGAATACTTAAGGGCTATATCTCTGGGAGAGGCTACAGATGGACATCGGACTTGCGCAATGGCAGTTCCTGGTGGCGTTGCTGACGGGGGCGCTGCTCCTGTTCGTCGTCATGTGGATCGCCTGGCACCGCGTCGCCGACCGGCGCGAAGCCGAACGCCGCATTGCGGCAGCCAGGGTGAGATCGGGCCACGTGCCGCTCGAAATCCCGACGGTGAGCGGCGGGTTGGACCGCTCCGCGGATGCACTGCCGGACACCCTGCCCGAATGGTTCATCCAGGGCAAGGGTGAACACGCGATCGTCGACGAGCAGCCCCGCATCCGCGTGCGCTACATCGACCCGCGCGGCCAGAAGGCGGAGTGCACGATGCAGGTCGATCACCTCGACGTTCAGAAGAAGATCCTTACCGGGCACTCGGAGCTCCCCGGCGAAGCGCCGCGCCGAATCCCGCTGCACCAGATCACGGCCGCGCGCATCGCGGACTCGGGCCAGCGCTTCAACATCGACACCTGGGTCGACGCCGTGCGCGTCGCGCGCCGGCGGCGGGGCGACATCTAGGCATCACTTCAGGCCGCCTCTCTTGCACTAGTCCTTCGCCCTGTATAAAATTTTATACAGGGGAAGGATTCAATGGAAGATGAAAAAGAGATTCGCTGGGTCGGCTCGTCATACGCCGATCTATTGGTGTTTCCGACCGGTCCTCGCAGAGACGCTGGATTCGAACTCGCGAAGGTTCAAGCCGGGCTCAACCCGACGGACTGGAAACCGTTCGACGATGTGGGACCTGGTACGAAAGAGGTCCGCATCAAGGACACGAATGGAATCTACCGCGTGATGTACGTCGCAAAGTTCGAGGAAGCGGTCTATGTGCTGCACTGCTTCCAGAAGAAGTCGCAATCGACCAACAAACAGGACAGAAGCATTGCCGAGATTCGTTACCGCGCCGTTGTCGCCGCTAGAAGGGCAAGGAAATGACGACTGACACCGAGATCCGCCATGTGACCAAGGCAGGGGTCAACCTGTTCCTCGAACTTGGCTTCTCGCCAGCAGAAGCCAAGCGCCTGCAAGCCGCCTCGCGAAAACAAATCAACGATACGCGGCAGCTGAAGGAGCAGTTGATGGATGAGCTCTCCAACTGGATCTCAGCCCATGACCTGAAGCAGGCGGATGCGGCGCAGATTCTGATGGTTTCGCGCCCCCGCATTTCCGACGTGGTGAACAAGAAAACCAGCAAGTTCACGATCGACACACTGGTCGAGATGCTGAGCCGGGTCGGAAAACCCGTCAGGCTGGCGATCGGCTGATTCCGTCTGGCGCGAAGCTGGCACCCCGTTCGTTCTTTATGATTCGGACCGGCCGGTTCATCGGCTGCGCATTGCCATTCCTTGATGACCCTCCCCGCGACAGCACCCCACACCCCCATGATGTCCCAGTACCTGGGGCTGAAAGCGGACCATCCCGACACGCTGCTGTTCTACCGGATGGGCGACTTCTACGAGTTGTTCTACGCCGACGCCGAAAAGGCCGCGCGCCTGCTCGACATCACGCTCACGCAGCGCGGCCAGTCGGCGGGCCAGCCGGTGGTCATGTGCGGCGTGCCCTTCCATGCGGTCGACACCTATCTCGCGCGGCTCATCAAGCTCGGCGAATCGGTCGCCATCTGCGAGCAGGTCGGCGAGGTCGGTGCGGCCAAGGGCCCGGTGGAGCGCAAGGTGGTGCGCGTGGTCACGCCGGGCACGCTGACCGATGCCGAGCTTCTCAACGACAAGAGCGAATCGCTGCTGCTCGCGGTGCATGCGGGCACGCGCAATTTCTGCGGCCTGGCCTGGCTGAGCGTCACGGGTGCCGAGCTGCGGCTGGCCGAATGCCCGTCCGACGCGCTCGAAGCCTGGATCGCGCGCATCGCGCCGAGCGAGCTGCTCTACAGCGCCGAGGTCACGCCCGCCTTCGAGCAGCGCCTGAAGGCCGCGCGCAGCGCCACGCCCTTCACGCTGTCGCTGCGGCCGGCCTGGCAGTTCGACGGCGGCCTGGGCGAGCGCAAGCTGTGCGAGCAGATGGGCAGCAACAGCCTCGCGGCCTGGAACGCCGAGTCGCTGGGCAATGCGCATGCGGCGGCGGCGGCGCTGCTGGGCTATGCAGAGCACACGCAGGGCAGAACGCTCTCGCACGTGCAGCGGCTCTCGGTCGAACGCGACGGCGACCTGATCGAGCTGCCGCCCACCACGCGGCGCAACCTCGAACTGGTGCAGACCCTGCGCGGCGAAGATTCACCCACGCTGTTCTCCTTGCTCGACACCTGCATGACGGGCATGGGGAGCCGGCTCCTGAAGCGCTGGCTGCTCTCGCCGCGCCGTGAGCGCAGTGACGCGCAGGCGCGGCTCGAAGCCATCGAGGCGCTGCAGGCCACGCTGCTCGGCGCCACCGCGACGCCGTGGCGCACGCTGCGCGAACGGCTGAAGAACACCAGCGACGTCGAGCGCATCGCCGCGCGCATCGCGCTCAGGCAGGTGCGCCCGCGCGAACTGGTCGCGCTGCGCATGGCGCTCGCGAAGGCCGAGGAACTCGCACCCGCCCTGCCTGCCGCGGCCTCGCTGCTGGAACGCATGTCGGCGCAGCTCGTGCCGCCGCCCGGCTGCGTCGAGTTGCTGGTGGCGGCCATCCATCCCGAACCGGCCGCCCTGGTGCGCGACGGCGGCGTGATCGCCGACGGCCACGATGCCGAACTCGACGAACTGCGCGCCATCAGCGAGAACAGCGACGCCTTCCTGTTGAAGCTCGAAGCCAGCGAACGCGAACGCACCGGTATCTCGAACCTGCGCGTGCAGTTCAACCGCGTGCACGGCTTCTACATCGAGGTCACGCAAAGCGCGCTCGCCAAGGTGCCGGACAACTACCGCCGCCGCCAGACGCTGAAGAACGCCGAGCGCTTCATCACGCCCGAGCTCAAGGCCTTCGAGGACAAGGCGCTGTCGGCACAAGACCGCGCGCTGGCGCGCGAGAAGTGGCTCTACGAGCAGTTGCTCGATGCCTTGCAGCCCTCGGTCGCGGCGCTCGGCCGACTCGCGAGCGCGCTGGCCGCGCTCGATGCGCTGTGCGCGCTGGCCGAACGCTCGCATACGCTGCACTGGCGTGCGCCGAGCTTCGTCGCGCATCCGTGCATCGAGATCGCGAAGGGCCGCCATCCGGTGGTGGAAGCGCGCCTCGCAGAAAAATCATCGGGCGCGTTCATTGCGAACGACACCCGCATGGGTCCTCAACAACGCATGCAGGTCATCACCGGCCCCAACATGGGCGGCAAGTCGACCTACATGCGGCAGGTCGCGATCATTGTCTTGCTGGCTTCCATCGGCTCGCACGTGCCGGCCGAGGCCTGCCGGCTCGGGCCCATCGACGCCATCCACACGCGCATCGGCGCGGCCGACGACCTGGCCAATGCGCAGTCGACCTTCATGCTCGAGATGACCGAGGCGGCGCAGATCCTCCACGGCGCCACCGCCCATTCGCTGGTGCTGATGGACGAGATCGGCCGCGGCACGAGTACTTTCGACGGACTCGCGCTCGCAGCCGGCATCGCGGCCCAGCTGCACGACCGCACGCGCGCCTTCACGCTGTTCGCGACGCACTACTTCGAGCTCACCGAATTCCCGGCCACGCACCACGGCGCGGTGAACATGCACGTGAGCGCCACCGAGGCCGGCCGCGACATCGTGTTCCTGCACGAGATGCAGCCGGGCCCGGCGAGCAAGAGCTACGGCATCCAGGTCGCGCGGCTCGCGGGCATGCCTGCCGCGGTGGTCAATCACGCGCGCCAGGCGCTCGAAGCGCTGGAGGCGCAGCAGACGCAGACGCGCGCGCAGGTCGACCTGTTCGCCCCGCCGCCGGCAGTGGAAGCGCCGGCCGCCAGCGCCGTAGAATCCGCGCTGACCGTGCTCGACCCCGACACGATGAGCCCGCGCGAAGCGCTCGAAGCGCTCTACACACTCAAGAAACTACACGCACGCGAGCAGGGCCAGGCCTGATTCGTGCGAGAAGAACTCATGACCTACTGCGTCGGCATCAAACTCAACGCCGGACTGGTGTTCCTCTCCGACTCGCGCACCAACGCGGGCGTCGATCACATCAGCACTTTCCGAAAGATGATCGTCTACGAGCAGCCGGGCGACCGCGTCATGGTGCTGCTGTCGGCCGGCAACCTGAGCATCTCGCAGTCGGTGCGCGAGATCCTGCAGATCGAGGAGCTGCGCGAGAACAGGGAAGACGGCGAGGACAGCCCGCCGATCACGATCTGGAACGCCAAGAGCATGTTCGATGCCGCGCGCGTGCTCGGCTCGGCGGTGCGCCACGTGTACGACCGCGATGCCGAGGCGCTCAAGCACGCCGGGCTCGACTTCAACGTCTCCTTCGTCTTCGGCGGCCAGGTCAAGGGCGAAGGCATGCGCCTGTTCCTGGTCTACGCGGCCGGCAACTTCATCGAGGCGACCACCGAGACGCCTTACTTCCAGGTCGGCGAATCCAAGTACGGCAAGCCGGTGCTCGACCGCGTGCTGACGCCCGACACGCCGCTGGACGAAGCCGCCAAGTGCGCGCTGGTCTCGATGGATTCGACCATGAAGTCGAACCTCTCGGTCGGCCTGCCGCTCGACCTCGTGGTGTACGAAGCCAACCGCCTCGAAACCGACAAGGTGGTCTGCATCGATGCCGACAACCCCTACTATCGGATGATGCACAACAGCTGGGGCCAGAAGCTGCGCGAGGTGTTCGACAGCATCGAGGACCCGGTCTGGGACGACGCCTACACCGAGCATCCGCTCAAGATGCCGGCCACGCGCCACAGCGCGCTGCGCAAAATCTCGACGCCCGAAGAGAAACTCATCTGAGCACGCTGAAAGGCATGCCGCCGGTCGTCTTCTCCCACGGCAACAGTTTCCCCGCGAGCACCTACCGCGTGATGCTCGACAGCCTGCGCAACCGCGGCTTCGAGGTCGACGCGATCGAGAAGTTCGGCCACGACCCGAAATACCCGGTCACCGACAACTGGCCGCACCTGGTGCAGCAGCTGGCCGACTTCGCGCGCACGCGGGCCGATGCGGCCGGCGGCCCGGTCTTTCTGGTCGGCCATTCGCTGGGCGGCTTCCTGAGCCTGATGTGTGCGGCCTTGCACCCGGCATTGGCCCGCGGCGTGGTGCTGCTGGACTCGCCGCTCATCGGCGGCTGGCGCGCCAACACGCTCAGCCTGATGAAGCGCACGCCGTGGATGAAGAGCGTGTCGCCCGGCATGGTGAGCCGCAAGCGCCGCAACAGCTGGGAGCATCGCGAGGCGGTGTTCGAGCACTTCCGCAGCAAGAAGGCGTTCGCGAAGTGGGACGAGCGCGTGCTGCGCGACTACATCGAGCACGGCACCTTCGATGCAGAGGACGCGCGCGCATTGAGCTTCGACCGCGACATCGAGACGGCGATCTACGACACGGTGCCGCACAACCTGGGCGTGCTGCTGCGCGGCCATCCGCTCAAGTGCGCTGCAGCCTTCATCGGCGGGCGCCAGTCGGTCGAGATGCGGCGCGTGGGCATGACGATGACGCAGCAGGTCACCAAGGGGCGCGTGATGATGCTGGACGGCACCCACCTGTTTCCGATGGAGAAGCCGATCGCGACCGCGGCGGCGGTGGAAGCCTCGCTGCGCAACCTGATCGCCTGAGCAACTGCGCGCGGGCCATGCCGCGCGTTGGCCCTTCGCTTGGCTCCTGTGGGCCTATGCGCCGCTTCTGCAAGCGACAACACTGAAGCACCTCAGGAGCTTTGCCATGACAACCACACCGGTCGAAACTGAACTCATGCATCGGGCGCTGCAGACCATCGAGCAGATGCTGTCCGAAATCGAAGGACCGGCCAGTCGGCTTTCGTGCGCTTCGTCCCGCATGCCGGGCTACGGCCAGCCGCCCGCACAATCCGCCCTCTATTTTTGTTTGACTTCCGCCAGCGCGCTGCTGGACGTGAGCCGCACCTTGCTGGACCGCCTCGAAGACCCGCTCCCCCACGGCCGCACTGTCGGCTGGAACGACCTGAGCGCGCTGTCCAAGGCCGCCGGGCAATCGGCGTACCTGGCGGCGGTGATGCTGTCCGGTCCGGAGGTCCGGAATGCCGCATCTGCGCGCGGCGAACGCGCATTGGCCCGCTGGCCGGTCGGCGCCCGGGTCAGGGCAACGCTCAAGAGCCTGATCCGCGCGGTTCCTGTCTAGAAATCCTAGTCGGCCCAGACGACCGCTCCGCTCCACGCCGTTGCCAGCACCACGATGCCGAAGGCGATGCGGTACCAGGCGAAGGGCACGAAGCTGTGCGTGCTGATGTATTTCAGCAGCCAGCGCACGCAGAACCACGCGCTGATGAACGAGAAGACGAGGCCGACCGCGAACAGCGGGATGTCGGCCGCCGACAGCAGCGCGCGCTCCTTGTAGAGGCTGTAGACGCCGGCGCCGATCAGCGTCGGGATGGCGAGAAAGAAGGAGTAGTCGGTCGCGGCCTTGCGCGACAGGCCCAGCAGCATGCCGCCGATGATGGTGGCGCCGCTGCGGCTGGTGCCGGGGATCATGGCGAAGCACTGCACCAGGCCGACCTTGAGCGCATCCCACGGCGTCATGTCGTCCACGTTTTCGACGTGCACCGAGCCCGGCGGCCGCTTCTCCGCCCACAGGATGATGAAGCCACCGATGATGAAGGTGCTGGCCACGACCACCGGTGTGAACAGATGCGCCTTGATCATCTTGCCGAACAGCAGCCCGAGCACCACGGCAGGCAGGAAGCCGATCAGCACGTTGAGCACGAGGCGCCGCGCCTTGGGCTGGCGCGGCAGCGCGACGACGGTTGAATGGATCTTCTGCCAGTAGACCAGGATGACCGCGAAGATCGCGCCGGTCTGGATCGCGATCTCGAAGACCTTGAACTTGTCGCCGTCGAGTCCCAGCAGCGAACCCGCGAGGATCAGGTGGCCCGTCGACGAGATCGGCAAGAACTCGGTCAGTCCCTCGACGATGCCCATGATCGCGGCCTTGACCAGCAAAACGATATCCACGCGCGCTCCTTGAAAGAGCGCCGATTATCGCGAGGGCGCGAGTCAGCCTGCGTTCAGGCCGGCGTGCTCACCACTTGACCCGCAGTCCCAGTGAGCCCTGCAACGAGGACTTGACGCGGGTATCTCCCCCCGAGGCCCACAGCTTGCCGAGTTCGCCGTACAGGCTGGTGCTGTCGCGGAGCGCGAGCGTGAAGCCTGCGGCCAGCTCCGCGGTGGTTCCACCGGTGCTGCTCGCGATGCCCGTCGCCGCCGCAGGGCTGGCGAAGCGGGACACGTCGGTGCCGCCCGATGCGCGGTAGAGATTGAAACGCCCGTACGGCTGCAGCTTGCCCGCGCCGGTGGCGATCTCGCCCTTCACGCGCACGCCCGCGCGCACGAGCCAGCCCTTGTCGCGGTCCTGCTGCACGCGCGCGCCTGCGATGCTCGCATCGTCCAGGCTCACGCGCTGATGCACGAGCTGCAGTTGCGGCTCGATATTCCATCCCTCGGCCAGCGCGAACGACTGGCCCACTTCCAGCGAGGCCAGCACGCTGCTGCCCTTGCCATGGGTCGCAGCACCGCCCATCGGCTGCACGGTGTAGCGATGCTGCCCGCCCTGCAGCACCGCGTCCGCATAGAGGCCGCCCTCGCCGCGCCAGGTGACATAGCCGCCCAGGAAGCGGCTGCGCAGGTCGTTGCTGCCGACGCGCTTGTCGTCGATGCCGCCGGCGAAGCCGTTGACCTGCATGCGGCCGTCGAGCTGGCCGACGTAGAGGCCGGCGCGCCAGTTCGCATCGGCGTAGAGGTCGGTACCGGCCTGGAAGCCGCTCTGGCGGCCATCGCTTCGGGGGTTGACGGTGCCGCGCTGGCGGATGTCGTGGTCGGCGCTGATCACGCGGCCCCAGGTGCGGCGCTCGCGGCCCTGGGTCTGGCTGCCGGCAGTGCGGACGTCGTCGTCGCCGCTGCGCTGGTGCAGGTTGCCGAGCATGGCCAGGTTGCCCTGGCGCAGTTGTTCGGGCAGCGCCGCGAAGAGCGGGACTTCGGCCCGGTAGGTGGGCCGCTCGATCCTGGGTGCGGCCGACGGGCTGACGACCGGCACGGTGTCGGGTGCAGGAGCAGGTGCAAGAGGCGGTGCAGATGCGGGGGCATCGGGTGCCGGTGCCGGTGCCGGTGCCGGTGCCGGTGCCGGACTCGCCGGCGGCGCGACGACGACGGTGGTGGTCGAGCGCAGGTACCAGTTCTCCCCGGCGCCACCGGCATCCGCCGCGTGCAGCCGGTACTCGAAGGCACCCGCATCAACGTGGCCGCCCGCGAGCACAAACGCGTCCTTGGTGGTCTGCGCCGTGGTGGTGGCGCCGTTGAGGGCGCTCACGACCTCGATGCCGTTGCCGATGGTGAGCGCACCCAGGCCGCCGAGGTTGGTCACCTGCACGTTGGTGCGCCCGCTGGCGACGGCTGCGGGGCCGCTGAGGATGAGCCGATCGCTGGCGCTGCCGGTATCCGCCAGGACGGTGCCCAGGCGAAGCACGCCGTTGTTGCCCACATAGGGGCCGGTGACGGTCAGGGTGGTGCCGGGCGCACTTCCCATCAGCGAGACGGTGCCGGCATTGGTCAAGGCCGCCACGCTTTGATTGAAGCCGGCCGCATCCAGGGTGGCGCCTGCACTCACGGCATGCGACGAGGCCGCGCTGAAGGCATTGGCCGCGCCCGCGCGCAAGGTGCCTTCGCTGACCGTGGTGCCGCCGGAATAGCTGTTGGCACCGGCAAGCACCAGGATGCCGCTGCCGATCTTGGTGAGGAAGCCCGGCCCGCTGATGGCGCCGGCCAAGGTGGCGGTGAAGCTGCCGGTGTCGATGATGGGGTCCAGCGCATCCTTGAAGACGATGGGGTTGGACAGCGTGAGCCCATCGGCGGCGAAGCCGAGCGTGGTGTCGTGGTGCATGGACAGCACGCCGCCGCCCAGGGCGCTGTTGTTGGCCACCGCCAGCTTGCCTTGCTGCAGGTCGGTGCCGCCCGCATAGCTGTTGGCGCCGGCGAGGGTCAAGGTGCCGGCGCCGGTCTTGGTGAGGGTGCCGCTGCCGGTGACGGTGTTGGCGAGGGCGGCGTCGCCGGGTTGATCGATGCGCAGCGCGGCATTGTTGGCGATGGCGCCGCTGCCGAAGCTGCTGGCGCTGCCGGCCAGGGTGCCGGCGCTGATGGCGGTGCCGCCCGCGTAGGTGTTCACGCCCGTGAGCGTCAGCGTGCCAGCGCCGGTCTTGGTCAAGGCACCGCTACCGGTGATGGTGTTGGCCAGGGCGGCGTCGCCGGGCTGCTCGATGCGCAGCGCGGCATTGTTGGCGATGTCGCCGCTGCCGAAGCTGGTGGCGCTGCCGGCCAGCGTGCCGGCGCTGATGGCGGTGCCGCCCGCGTAGGTGTTCACGCCCGTGAGCGTCAGCGTGCCGGCGCCGGTCTTGGTCAGGGCACCGCTGCCGGTGATGGTGTTGGCGAGGGTCGCGTCGCCGGGTTGATCGATCAGCAGCGCGGCATTGTTGGCGATGGCGCCGCTGCCGAAGCTGGTGGCACTGCCGGCCAAGGTGCCGGCGCTGATGGCGGTGCCGCCCGCGTAGGTGTTCGCGCCTGTGAGCGTCAGCGTGCCAGCACCGGTCTTGGTGAGGGCACCGCTGCCGGTGATGGTGTTGGCCAGGGTGCCGTCGCCGGGCTGCTCGATCAGCAGCGCGGCGTTGTTGGCGATGGCGCCGCTGCCGAAGCTGCTGGCGCTGCCGGCCAGAGTGCCGGCGCTGATGGCGGTGCCGCCCGCGTAGGTGTTGGTGCCCGTGAGAGTCATGGTGCCGGTGCCGCGCTGCTCGACAGCGCCAGTGCCAGAGATGGCGCCGGCGACGATGGCCGCGTCGCTGCGGTTGAAGGCCAGCGTGCCGTTGTTGGTCACATCGCCTTTGATGGCGCCGCTGGCGCCACCGTTGCCCAGTTGCAGCGTGCCCGCTGCGACGGTGGTGCCGCCCGCGTAGGTGTTCTCGCCGGTGAGGGCTAGGGTGCCTGCGCCTTCTTTTGTCAAAGCACCGGAGCCTGTCAGGGTTTGATCGACGCCAAAGGTGGTGCTGCCATCGACGATGTCGAAGCCACCTCCGTTCCCACCCCAAAAGACGCCGCGTGCCATCGACGTGAACGCTGCGCCGGTGACTTGCAGGGTGCCGCCGTCGAAGGCGAGCGTGCCGGAAGCGGCGCCGAGATTGGCGTCGGCCGATACCGACAGCTTGCCAGCCGAGATCGTGGTGCCACCGCTGTAGGTGTTGGCGGCAGCGAGGACCAAGGTGCCGGCACCGGTCTTGGAGAGGGTGCCACTGCCGGTGACGGTGTTGGTCAGGGTGCCGTCGCCGGACTGCTCGATGCGCAGCGCAGCATTGTTGGCGATGTCGCCGCTGCCGAAGCTGCTGGCGCTGCCGGCCAGCGTGCCGGCGCTGAGGGTGGTGCCGCCCGCGTAGGTGTTCACGCCCGTCAGCGTCAGCGTGCCGGCGCCGGTCTTGGTCAGGGCACCGCTACCGGTGATGGTGTTGGCGAGGGTGGCGTCGCCGGGCTGCTCGATCAGCAGCGCGGCGTTGTTGGCGATGGCGCCGCTGCCGAAGCTGGTGGCGCTGCCGGCCAGCGTGCCGGCGCCGATGGTGGTGCCGCCCGCGTAGGTATTGACGCCCGCCAACGTCAAGGTGCCATCGCCGGTCTTGGTGAGGCCGCCCTGACCCGAGAAGACGCCGCTGGCGGTGAGGTCCGCATCGGTCTGGAAGGTGCCCCCGGCCGTGTCAAGCGTGACATTTCGCGAAGTGGCGAACGCGGCGGTGGTCTGCAGCGCCCCGCCGTTGAAGTTCAACGCGCCCGAAGCCGCGCCCAGATTGGCGTCGGCCGATACCGACAGTTTGCCGGCCAGGAGCGTGGTGCCGCCGCTGTAGTTGTTCGCGTTCGTGAGGGTGAGAATGTCTGCACCGGTTTTAGTCAGGCCGCCCGTGCCGGAGATGAGGCCGGTGACGGTCAGGCCGGCATCGGTCTGGAAGCCGCCTCCGGCACTCCCGAGGGTGATGGCGCGCCCGGTCGTGAGGACCGCGGTGGTCTGCAGCGTGCCGCCATCGAGGGTGAGCCCGCCCGATGCGGCGCCCAGGTTGTTGTCTGCGGAAATCGACAGCCTGCCCCCCGTGACGGTGGTGCCGCCGCTGTAGGTGTTGGCATCCGAGAGGACGAGGCGTCCATCGCCGGTCTTGAGCAGGCCGATGCTGCCGGCATTGGAACCTGTGCCGCCGGAGCCGGTCTGGTCGGCGATGACGTTGGCCACTGTCTGGGTATCGTCGGCATCAGGTGCGAAGGTGAGCGTGCTGTGGGTGCCCTGCATGAAGATGCCGGCGCCGAAGGCCGAGCCGCCTTGCGAGGCGCCCCCACCATTCGCGCCGCCGGCCACGCTGTTGCCGCTCACCCGGGTGCTGCCGCCAAGGGTGAGCGAGCCACCGTCCATGACGAAAATGGCGCCACCCATGCCCGCGCCGCCGCCGCCGCCTATTTGGCCCGATGCACCTCCATCACCCCCGCCAAACCCGCCGACGCCTGGGGAAGCGGTGTAACCAAGGTCGGGGCCGGTGGGGCCGCCGGCGGGACCGCCGGCGCCGCCGCCGCCGCCAAAGCCCCCTGCCCCCCCAGTTTTATACCCGCCACCCCCGCCGCCGCCAAAGCCCCCTGCCCCTCCTATATAAAAAAGGTCAAAGAGAGCGGAGCTGACACCGCCACCGCCACCACCACCCCCGAGGCCACCGCTTCCGCCGATCGCGATGTTAATGTCGTTGTAGTCTTGCGTAGCAAAGCCATCGAAGCCCCCGCCGCCGCCGCCATAGAGGCCGCCGTCAGACCCATTGGTGGAGGGGTCACCAGCACCAGCCCCGCCATTCGGCCCACCGCCATTGCCGCCGAATACGCTGCGGCTCGGCGCATTGCTGCCATCGTCGAACAAACCGCCGCCGCCGCTGCCCCCGTTGGAACCATAGATGAGGCTTCCACCACCGTTGCCACCCATTCCACCACCGCCGCCCGAGCCATGGAGAAAGCGTCCAGTGCCACCGCCATTGCCACCGATCGCCCGGTTGTCGACGATGATCACGTCGTTCAAGTTCGCCCCGGCCCCGGTCACCACCAATACCGCAGCGCCTGCGCCCATGCCGCCGCCGCCCGGAGCCAAGTCCGTCCCGCCATTCCCCCCCCGGGCCTGCAGGTTCTGCATCGTCAGGCCATTGACCGTGGTCGTTCCCGCGCCGACAAAGAAGCCCCGGAACTGCCCGGCGCCGTCGAGCGTGAACCCATTGCCATTGATGGTCACGCTGCGCTCCACCACCGGCAAATGCGCGCCCAGCGTGATGGACGCCGTGAGGTTGATGACCGTGTCGCCGCCCGCGATACAGGCAGCCAACGCGACGCTGTTGCCTGCGTCACATGCATGGGCAGCGGGCATGCCGGCGCACAACATAGCGGTTGTCAGTACCGAAGCCCTCGCGATGCCGCTGCGCTTGCCTCTCGCACGGGCGTTTTCGGGGGCGGCTACCCAGGTGCCCAGCGCGGCGTTCCAGAGGCTGCGATGTGTTCTGTTCATGAAGGAGGCGTTGTTCGTTCGAGGACTCACGCGCTTGGTGCGCGCGTGACGGGCGGTGTCGCCTGAGCGGCAGCCTCAATCCCTTCTCCAGCACCCGGAACTCAGGCCACAGCTCGTGAACCTGATGGTTCGGCAACGCCCGGGAGTCTAGGAATTCCCGATGCGCCGATCAGGTTCCTGCGACAAAAAACGAGAGTCCATCCGCGAACAGGTTGGACCTTCCGCCCGTGGCACGCCGGCAGCTTGCGCACTTGTGCACGTGCGGGCAGCACCATGGCGCTGCGGCCTTCGACAACGGCCGGCGCACGATGGACAGATGTATGGATTGGCCAGCGCTGCAGCCGAGAACAGCCGGTCGCCGATCCCGGCCAAGCCCCGATAGCGCCTCAGCCGGAAATGAACCGCTCAGACCTTCCCGTCAAGGCTGCACTCACTGCGGCTTCGAAAGCCCCAGCTTCTCGATCAGCGCCTTCTCGCGCGTGAAGGTCGTCTGCGCGAACTTCGTGTAGTCGGTGGAACTCATGTAGTTGGGCAGCATGTCGTAGCGGCCCAGCGAGGCCACGTAGCTGGGCTCTTCCATCGCCTGCTTGAAGGCGTCGTGCAGCTTCTTCACCACCTCGGGCGGCGTGCCCTTGGGCGCGCCGATGCCGAAGGGCGAGTTCTGCACGATGTCCAGGCCCAGCTCCTTCAGCGTCGGTGCATCGGGGAACTTGGCGAGCCGCTTCTCGCCCCAGGTGTTGAGCACGCGCAGCTTGCCCGCCTCCACCAGCGGCGCGAAGCCTGTCGAATCGGCGATCGCCATCAAGTGGTTGCCCAGCACCGCCTGCGACAGGTCGGCGCTTCCCTTGTAGGGCACGTGCTGCAGCTGGATGCCGAGCTGCTGCGCGATCAGCTCGGTCGTCAGGTGCGGGCTGGTCATGGTGCCGGTGGAGCCGTAGGTGAGCTTGCCCGGGTTGGCCTTGGCATAGGCCACGAACTCGTTCCAGTTCTTGATCGGGCTGTCGGCCGGCACCGCGATGCCGAAGGCATAGCCGGTGACGTTGATCACGTAGCTGATGTCCTTGACCGGGTCCCAGTTGATCTTGGTCGTGTAGGGCAGGCGGAACACGCCGAGCGGGATCTGGCCGATGGTGTAGCCGTCGGCCGGCGCGCTCTGCAGCGCCTGCGCGGGCAGCGTGCCGCCGGCGCCGGGCTTGTTCTCGACCACGATCTGCTGGCCGATGATCTTCGAGGCGTTGTCGGCCAGCTGCCGCATCGTGATGTCGGTCGGGCCGCCGGCGGGGAAGGCGATCACGAGCTTGATGGGCCGGGCGGGAAAGCTCTGTGCGTGGGCGGCCGAGGCTGCGAAGCCGAGCAGGGCAAGGCACAAGAGTGAGCGACGAAACATGGGGCTGGCTCCGGATTGAAGGGGCCGCCATTTGGCAGCGCGCGCTCCGCCGGGGCAATCGGGTTTCACCCCGGGGCGCGTCGCACAGGCGTCAGCGCGGCCCTCAGCCCGCACGCTGCATGAAGCCGTCGAGCACGTTGACCGCGTTGGTGCCCACCTCGGCGACCGCATAGCCGCCCTCGAAGACGAACACGGTCGGCAGGCCGGCGCCCGCCAGGTCTTCGCCGATGCGCAGGTAGTCGGGCGTGGCGAGGGTGAAGCCGGCGATCGGGTCGCCCTCGAAGGTATCGAGCCCGAGCGACACCACCAGCGCCCCGGGCCGGTAGTCGGCAATGCCGCGCAGCGCGCTCTGCAGCGCCTCGCGCCAGCGCGCGAAGCCGGTGCCGCGCGGAAGCGGCAGGTTGCGGTTGAAGCCCAGGCCTGCGCCGGCGCCTTCTTCGTCGGCATAGCCCAGGTAGTAGGGGTACTCGGTGTGCGGATCGCCGTGGAGGCTCGTGCACTGCACGTCGGCACGCTCGTAGAAGATCGCCTGCGTGCCGTTGCCGTGGTGGTAGTCGATGTCGAGCACTGCGACCCGTTCGACGCCGGCGTCGCGCAGCGCCTGCGCCGCGATCGCCGCGTTGTTGAGGAAGCAGTAGCCGCCGAAGAAATCGGCGCCCGCGTGATGGCCCGGCGGGCGCGTCAGCGCGAAGGCGGCGCGCTCGCCGCGCAGCACATGCGCCGCGGCGGAGAGCGCGCAGCCTGCGCCGGCCCGCGCCGCGGCCCAGGTGCCGGCGGTCAGCGGCGTGCCGGCGTCGTACGAGAACAGGCCCATGCGCGCCGGGAAGCTCGCGGGCAGCACGTCGGATCGGAAGCTGCGGATCGGCCAGTACGACGGCAGCGCATCGCGGGTCGCATTCGCAGGGTCGAGGGCGACCCATTCGTCCCACGCGCCGGCGAGGAAGTCGAGATAGCGCGGCGCATGGATGCGCGCGATGGCCGCGTCGTCGAAGTCGGCAGGGCCTTCGATCGGGCCGAGCCCGCGCTCCTTCAGCTCCCTCAGCACGAAGTCCGCGCGCGCCGGCACCTCGAAGCAGGGCACCAGCTCGCCGCGGAACATCTCCACCTTGCCGTGGTGCAGCGCGTGCTGCTCGTTGTAGACGGTGCGCATCACGCTTTGCGCCGCGGGAGTTCGGACTCCGCCGGTGCCGCCGGCACGGGCAGCTGCAGCACTTCATGCCGGCCGGCCCCGCGGGCCAGCACCGGCGCCAGCGCGACGCCAGTGTGCGTGCGCAGCTTCACCACTTCTTCGGGCGGTGCCGCGGCGACCACGCGACCGCCGCCGTTGCCGCCTTCGGGACCGAGATCGATCAGCCAGTCGGCTTCCGCGATCACGTCGAGGTCGTGCTCGATCACCACCACGCTATGGCCGCCGTTCACCAGCCGGTGCAGCACATGGATCAGCTTCTCGACGTCGGCCATGTGCAGGCCGACGGTCGGCTCGTCGAGCACGTAGAGCGTGTGCGGCGCCTTGTTGCCGCGGCGCGTGACGTCGTCGCGCACCTTGCTGAGTTCGGTCACCAGCTTGATGCGCTGCGCCTCGCCGCCCGAGAGCGTCGGCGAGGGCTGGCCGAGCGTGAGGTAGCCGAGCCCCACGTCCTTGAGCAGCTGCAGCGGGTGGCTGATGTTGGGCATCGCGGCGAAGAACTCGACCGCTTCGTCGACCTCCATCTGCAGCACGTCGCCGATGCTCTTGCCGCGCCAGCTCACGGCCAGCGTCTCGGGGTTGAAACGCGCGCCGTGACAGACCTCGCAGGGCACTTTCACGTCGGGCAGGAAGCTCATCTCGATGGTGCGCACGCCGGCGCCGTCGCAGCCGGGGCAGCGGCCTTCGCCGGTGTTGAAGCTGAAGCGCGCCGGCCCGTAGCCGCGCGCCTTGGCTTCGAGCGTGTCGGCGAAGAGCTTGCGGATGGTGTCCCAGAAGCCGATGTAGGTGGCCGGGCAGCTGCGCGGCGTCTTGCCGATCGGCGTCTGGTCGACCTCGAGCACGCGGTCGATGGTCTCGTAGCCTTCGACGCCGCTGCATCCCACCCATTTGGGGTGCTTGCCGGCAGCATCGGCATCGCGGCCGGCCTTGGTCATGCGCTGGACCACGATCGCGTAGACGTTGGCCAGCAGCACGTCGCGCGCCAGCGTCGACTTGCCCGAACCGCTGACGCCCGTGACCGCGACCAACCGATGCAGCGGCAGCGAGACCGTCACTTCCTGCAGGTTGTGCAGATCGGCGCCGGACACCGTGAGCCAGTCGGCAGCGCCAGGCGCCGGCGCAGGCACCGGACGCCGCGGCCGCAGCGGATGCTTCATCGCGTCGCGCAGGTAGCGCCCGGTCTGCGAATCGCCCGCACCCTCGATGTCGGCGACCGAGCCTTCGGCGACCAGCCGGCCGCCGCGCTTGCCCGCGCTGGGACCGATGTCGATGATGTGATCGGCACGCCGGATGGTGTCTTCGTCATGCTCCACCACCACCAGCGTGTTGCCCTTGTCGCCGAGCTTGTGCAGTGCATCGAGCAGGACCTGGTTGTCGCGCGCGTGCAGGCCGATGGTCGGCTCGTCGAGCACGTAGCAGACGCCCTGCAGGTTGCTGCCCAGTTGCGCCGCGAGCCGGATGCGCTGCGCCTCGCCGCCGGAGAGCGTCGGCGCACCGCGGTCGAGCGTGAGGTAGCCCAGGCCGACCTCTTCGAGGAACTCGAGGCGGCTCTTGATCTCGGGCACCAGGTCGCGCGCGATCTCCGCCTGCCGGCCGGCCAGCGCGATGTGCTCGAACCAGATGCGGATGTCGGTCACGCTCATGCGCGCGAGCTGGGTGATGCCGATGCCGCCCTTGCCGTCGGCCACCGAGGCGCCGAAGCTCACGGCGCGCGCCGTCGCATTGAGCCGCGTTCCCTCGCAGGTCGGGCAGACCGCGTCGGCCACGTCGTCGGCATCGGGCTCGGCGAAGGTCTGCTCGCGCCCCTTCTGGTCGTCGGCCATCACCGAGTCGTCGAACACCTTGCGCTGTTCCTTGGTGAGCTTGACGCCGGTGCCCACGCAGTCGGGGCACCAGCCGTGCTTGCTGTTGTAGGAGAAGAGCCGCGGGTCGAGCTCCGCGTAGCTGGTGCTGCAGACCGGACAGGCGCGCAGCGTCGAGAACACGTGCGTGCGCCCGATGCCCGCGGTCGGCGCATTGGCCATCATGGCGCCGCGCAGGCCGGTGAGTTCGCTCAGCACCTGCACCACGCCCTTGCCGTGCTCAAGCGCCCTGGTCAGGGCCTCGCGCAGCGCGGTTTCTTCCGAAGGCAGCACGTCGAGGCTGGCCACCGGCAGCTCGATGCTGTGCTCCTTGAAGCGGTCGATGCGCGGAAAGCCGGTGGTCGGCAGGAACTCGCCGTCGACCCGCAGGTGCGTGTAGCCGCGCGGGCGCGCCCAGTCGGCCAGTTCGGTGTAGACGCCCTTGCGGTTGCTCACCAGCGGCGCGAGCAGGCCGATGTGCTGGCCCTTGAAGTTCTTCAGCAGCTGCGCCGCGATGCTGTCCGGCGTCTGCGGCTGCACCGCGGCGCCGTCGTGGATGCAATGCTGGATGCCGAGCTTGACGTAGAGCAGGCGCAGGAAGTGCCAGACCTCGGTGGTGGTGCCCACGGTGCTCTTGCGCCCGCCGCGCGAAAGCCGCTGCTCGATCGCGACCGTCGGCGGAATGCCGTAGACCGCGTCCACCTCCGGCCGCCCGGCCGGCTGCACGATGCTGCGCGCATAGGCGTTGAGCGATTCGAGGTACCGGCGCTGGCCTTCGTTGAACAGGATGTCGAAGGCCAGCGTCGACTTGCCGGAGCCGCTGACGCCGGTGACCACGCTGAACTTGCCGCGCGGGATGTCGACCGACAGGTTCTTCAGGTTGTGCTCGCGCGCATTGACGATCTGGATCGCCTCGTGGCCGACCGCGGGCCGCGCGCGCGCCGCGTACGAGCGCGCCGCACGTTCCGCCACCTTGTAGGCGCCGGGACCCACGGCCAGGTCGTAGTCGAGCAGCGCGGCGCCGGTGAGCGAGGCGCGGTTCTCGCGCACCTGCTCCGGCGTGCCCACCGCCACCACCTGGCCGCCGCCCTCACCGCCTTCGGGCCCGAGATCGATCAACCAGTCGCTGGCGCGGATGACGTCGAGGTTGTGCTCGATGACGACCAGCGAATGGCCGGCCTCGAGCAGCTTGCGCAGCGCGCGCATCAGGCGCGCGATGTCGTCGAAGTGCAGGCCGGTGGTCGGCTCGTCGAACAGGAACAGCGTGCCCTTGCGCGCCAGCGGCTGCTTGCTGGCGCTGCCGCTCTTGGCCGCCTCGGCCAGGAAGCCGGCGAGCTTGAGGCGCTGCGCCTCGCCGCCGCTGAGCGTGGGCACGGGCTGGCCGAGCTTGACGTAGTCGAGGCCGACGTCGACGATGGGTTGAAGAACGCGCAGGACTTCGCGGTCGTTCGCGAAGATGGCGGCGGCTTCGGCGACGGTGAGGTCGAGGACGTCGGCGACGTTGAGCGAGGCCGTTCGGGCTGAGCTTGTCGAAGGGCTGTACCCGGCTTCGACAGGCTCAGCCCGAACGGGGGTGGGCTCAGCCCGAACGGGGGTGGGCTCAGCCCGAACGGGGGTGGGCTCGGGGCGAACGGAGGGCAACGGCCGCTCGATCGTCACTTCCAGAATCTCCGGCCGGTAGCGCTTGCCGTCGCAGTCGGGGCAGCGCAGGTAGACGTCGGAAAGAAACTGCATCTCGACGTGCTCGAAGCCCGAGCCGCCGCAGGTCGGGCAGCGGCCGTCGCCGCTGTTGAAGCTGAACTTCGATGCGGTGTAGCCGCGTTGGCGCGCCAGCGCCGCGGTGGCGAAGATCTCGCGGATCGCGTCCCAGGCGCCGACGTAGCTCGCCGGGTTGGAGCGCGCCGTCTTGCCGATCGGCGACTGGTCGACGAAGACCACATCGCTCAGGTGATCGGCGCCGAGCAGGCGGTCGTGCGCACCGGGCGTTTCGGTCGCCTTGCCGAAATGGCGCATCAGCGCCGGCGCCAGCACGTCCTGGATCAGGGTCGACTTGCCCGAGCCGCTGACGCCGGTGATGCAGACCAGGCGAGAGAGCGGCAGCTCGACCGTGACGTCCTTCAGGTTGTGCTCGCGCACGCCTTCGAGGATCAGGCGCGGCGTGTTCTCGCTCACCATGCGCCGAAAGCCCATGCCGATCTGCTTGCGCCCGCCCAGGTACTGGCCGGTCAGCGTCTCGGCATCGCGCAGCTGGTCGGTGCTGCCGTCGAACACGATCTGCCCGCCGCGCACGCCGGGGCCGGGACCCATGTCGATCACGCGGTCGGCGGCCAGCATCACGGCCGGGTCGTGCTCCACCACCACCAGCGTGTTGCCGGCATCGCGCAGGCGCAGCATCGCTTCGGTGATGCGGTTCATGTCGCGCGGATGCAGGCCGATGCTGGGCTCGTCGAGCACGAACAGCGTGTTGACCAGCGAGGTGCCGAGCGCGGTCGTGAGGTTGATGCGCTGCACCTCGCCGCCGGAGAGCGTGCGGCTCTGGCGATCGAGCGTGAGGTAGCCGATGCCGACGTCGTGCAGGTAGCGCAGGCGCGTGGTGATCTCATCGAACAGCAGCTTCAGTGCCTCCTCGACACCCGTTCGGGCTGAGCTTGTCGAAGCCTGCCCCGGTCCTTCGACAAGCTCAGGACGAACGGCCATTCGGTCGAACAAGCGCCGCAGCCGCTCGATCGGCAGCAGCATCAGGTCGTGCAGGCACAGGCCGGGCAAGGCTTCGAGCTGCTCGCGCGACCACTTGACGCCGACCGGCATGAAGCGCCTGGCGGGTGCGAGTACGGCGTCGGCATCTTCCTTGGTGCCGATGCGCCAGAGCAGACTCTCGAGCTTGAGGCGCGCACCGGCGCAGCTCGGGCACGGCGTGTAGCTGCGGTACTTGGACAAGAGCACGCGGATGTGCATCTTGTAGGCCTTGCTCTCCAGGTAGCCGAAGAAGCGGCGCACGCCATACCATTGCTGGTTCCACTTGCCCTTCCAGTTGGGCGAGCCTTCGATCACCCAGTGCTGCTGCTCGGGCGTGAGCTTGTTCCATGGCGTGTCGCGCGGAATGCCGGCCGCCTCGGCATGACGCATCAGGTCGTCCTGCGCTTCCTTCCAGGCCGGTGTCTGGATGGTCTTGATCGCGCCGGCGCGCAGCGTGAGCTTGTCGTTCGGGATCACCAGGCCGAGGTCGACGCCGATCACGCGGCCGAAGCCGCGGCAGGTCTCGCAGGCGCCGACCGCCGAGTTGAAGGAGAACATCGACGGGATCGGATCCCCGTAGCGGATGTCGCTCTCGGGGCAGTGCAGCCCCGTCGAGAACTTCCAGATCTCGGCTGCCGCACCTTCGTCCGCGGGCAGCGCATAAACCGTGAGCCGCCCGCTGCCGCGCTTGAGCGCAACCTCGATCGCCTCGACCACGCGCGCCCGTTCGGCGCCGGCGATGCGGAAGCGGTCGGCCACGACATCGAGCACCTTGCGCGGCCCCGTCGGGGTCGCGATCTCGCGTTCGGCCTGCACGCGCGTGAAGCCGCTGGCCGACAGCCACTGCGTGACCTCCTCGGCCGAGGTGCTGGCCGGCAGTTCGACAGGGAAGGTCAGCACCACGCGCGGTTCGCCGGCAGCCGCCGCACGCGCCACGAGTTCGGCATAGATGCTGTCGGGCGAATCGTGCCGCACCGGCAGCGCGGTTTCGCGGTCGAAGAGCTGCGCGGCGCGCGCGAACAGCAGCTTCAAATGGTCGTTGAGCTCGGTCATCGTGCCGACGGTCGAGCGCGAGGAACGCACCGGGTTGGTCTGGTCGATCGCGATCGCGGGCGGCACGCCCTCCACCTTGTCGACCGCGGGCTTGTCCATGCGGTCGAGGAACTGGCGCGCGTAGGCCGAGAAGGTCTCGACATAGCGCCGCTGGCCTTCGGCGTAGAGGGTGTCGAACACCAGGCTCGACTTGCCCGAACCGCTCGGGCCGGTGACCACCGTCATCTCGCCGGTGCGGATGTCGAGATCGAGATTCTGGAGATTGTGCTGGCGTGCACCGCGTATCCGGATGGAGCCCTGTGTCATGAGTGCCTTGGGGGTGGGGCAGACATTCTAGGAAGCCGACGCAACCTTCGTGCAAAGCTGCACATGGCCGGTCGCGAGGCAGGGGTTTACCCGGATAAGTCCAAAGCCCTAGCCGGTAACAAATAGGCGCACTCCCTGCAAACCCATTTCCTTACAAGGTCGTCCATGAAAAAGATGCGCGTGCTTTGCACAGCCGCAGTGCTGGCGCTCGCTACCGTCAGCGCCTCGGCCCAGATCCTGATCGGCCAGACCGCCGGCATGACCGGCTCGGTGGCCGCGAGCGTGAACGAGACCATCGCCGGCGCGCAGTTGGTGATCGACGCGGTCAATGCCCAGGGCGGCATCGGCGGCGAAAAGATCGAGGTGCTGCGCATGGACGACGCCTTCGACGTCAAGCGGGCGGGCGAGAACGCGCGCGTGCTGATCGAGGACAAGAAGGTGGTGGCCCTGTTCATGAGCCGCGGCACGCCGCATTCGCAGGCCATCATTCCGTGGCTCGACAAGAACGATGTGGCGCTGATCGGCCCTTCCACCGGCGCCATGGTGCTGCACAAGCCGGTGCAGAAGCATGTGTTCAACGTGCGCTCCAGCTACCAGCTCGAGGCCGAGAAGGCGGTGCAGCACCTGCTGACCACCGGCGTGACGCGGATCGCCGTGGTGCACGTCACCGACTCCTTCGGCCAGGACGCTCTCGAAGGCGCGATGAACGGCTTCAACAAGGCCAAGGCCGCGCCCGCGGTGGTGGTGCCGGCCGATCGCGACAAGCCCGACTACGCGGCCATCGTGCCCAAGCTGACGGCGGCGAACGCCCAGGCCGTGCTGTGGTTCGGTTCGGGGATCGCGGTGGTCGAGGGCGTCAAGGCGCTGCGCGCGGCGGGCTCGGCGGCCCAGGTCGTGACGCTGTCCAACAACGCGTCATCGGGCTTCATCAAGCAGTTGGCCAATGCCAGCGGCGGCGTGATCGTGACGCAGGTGTTCCCCAACGAGCGCTCGATCGGGCACCCCATGGTCAAGGAAGCGCTGGCGCTGGCGCGCGCCAAGGGACAGAACGATCTTTCGCCGGCCGCGCTGGAGGGCTTCGCCTCGGCCAAGGTGCTGGTCGAAGCGCTGCGCCGCGCCGGCCCGAAGCCGACGCGCGCCAAGGTGCTGGCCGCGCTGGAAAGCATCCGCAATCTCGATCTGGGGGGTGGGCTGGAGGTGAGCTATTCGCCGCAGGACCATTCGGGGATCGACTTCGCCGACCTGTCGATCATCAGCGACGGGAAGTTCAAGCGATAGCTTCGGACGGCGCGCCGTCGTCTTCGGCGCGCCGGCGGCACCAGGCCTGGACGTAGGCCCGCAGCGCTTCGGGGTCCGCGGGCTTGACGATGTGGTGATCGAAGCCGGCGTCGAACGCAGCCTGCCGGTCCTCCTGCTGCCCGTAGCCGGTCAGGGCGATGAGCAGGGCGCGCTCGGTCTCGGGGAACTTGCGCAGTCGACGCGCGACTTCGTAGCCGTCGAGCAAGGGCAGGCCGATGTCCAGCAGCACGATGGCAGGCCGGTAGTCGGCGACCGCGATCAGCGCCTCTTCGCCGTCCGCCGCGGTACGGACCAGGTGCCCCTCCAGTTCCAGCAGCGCGGCGACGCCCGCTGCCGCATCGTGGTTGTCGTCCACCACCAGCACGCGCTGTCCACCCGGCGCCGGCTCGCGTCCGCGGATCGGCGCCGGCTCCGGTTCGCGCACCAGCGCCACGCAAGGCAGGCGCAGCTTGAACTCCGAGCCGCGGTCACGTCCTTCGCTCTTGGCTTCGATCTGGCCGCCGTGCATCTCCGTCAGGCGCCGCGCCAGCGTGAGGCCCACGCCCAGGCCGCCCTGCGCCCGATCGAGCCCGCGCCGACCCTGCGCGAACAGGTCGAAGACGCGCGGCAGAAGCTCCGCATCGATGCCGATCCCTTCGTCCCGCACCGACACCTCGATGCTGCCGTCGTCGAAGCGCGAGACCAGCGTGATACCGGTGCCTTCGGGGCTGTACTTCGCTGCGTTGTGCAGCAGGTTGGAGATCACCTGCGTCATGCGCGCGGCGTCGCCATGGAGCCAGGCGGGCTGGTCCGGGACGGTCACGTGCAGCGTCTGGCGACGCGAGTCGACGAACGGCTGCACCGTCTCCACGCTCTGGGCCACCACGGCGTTGAGGTCCATGGGCTCGCGCTTGAGCACGATCTTGCCCTGGCTGATGCGTGCCACGTCGAGCAGTTCCTCGATCAGGCGCGTCATCTGCCGCAGCTGGCGACGCGCGATGTCGAGCGCCCAGGTCACCTTCGGATGGGGCGCGGCAACGACCCGGATCACTTCGACCGCGGTGTGGATCGGCGCCAGTGGATTGCGCAGCTCGTGCGACATCATCGCGAGGAACTCGTCCTTGCGCTGGTTGGATTGCTGCAGTTCCTCCTGCGCGGCCTGCCGGTCGACGATCTCGCGCTGCAGCACGCGGTAGAGGCGGGCGTTCTCGAAGGCCATGGCGGCGCGCGCCGCCAGTTCGTGGAGGAGCGCCGCGTCCGCGCCGCGGCGCCAGTCCGCCTCGTCGCCCGACGCCACGAGGATGGCGCCGAGCACGCGGTCGCCGACCACCAGCGGCGCGGTTGCGGCTGAGCGCAGCGGCCTCGCCTCGCCGTCGCTGCGCCCCGTGACGGACCAGGCCGGCGCGAGCGCGGCCAGGCTTTCGTCGGCCAGCGTGCCGCTCTGCCGGGATTCGACGGCGCGGCGGAGTGCGTCCCGCAGGCCGGGGGCCAGCTCGGACTCCGGACCGGCCGTCACGTGCGTGGTCGCGTCCACCGCCACCGCCGCGACGAGCACCTCGCCCGAGCCCAGATCGCCGTCGGCAATCAGCACGGCGGCCAGCGTGGCGAATTCGGGTGCCAGCAGCTGGGCCAGCTGGCGCATGGCGACCGTGATCTGCAGCGAAGCGCTGAGCGCGCGGCTCGCATGGGCGAGAAAGGCCGAGCGCCGGTCGTTGGCCTCGGCAAGCTCGCGGGCCGCCTGCGCCGCCATCACCGCCGCGCGATCGTCGGCCTGGCGCTGGACCTGGCGCTTCATCAGGTGCAGGGACACGAAGACGCTGACCTTGCTGCGCAGGATCTCCGGCACCACCGGCGACAGGATGTAGTCGACCGCGCCGAGCGAATAGCCGCGCGCGGTCTGCAGCTCGTCGGCGTAGGAGGTGATGAAGATGATCGGCGTGTGGGCCGAGCGCCGATGCCTGCGGATCATGCTCGCGGCTTCGAAGCCGTCGATGCCGGGCATGTTGACGTCGAGCAGGATGACCGCGAACTCCCGCCGCAGCACCTCGCGCAGCGCGTCGGTCCCCGACCGGACCAGGACCAGGTTCTGGCCCAGGCTTTCCAGCACGGTCTGGTAGACGAGCAGCTTCTCGGGCAGGTCGTCGACGATCAGTATGTCGGCCTTCTCCGCGCCGGCCCCGGCGTCGTCGGAGGTCGGCGCACCGTCGTGGGTGTCGTCTACTTGCACAGCCAGCCCCGCAGCGCGACCAGCAGGTAGGCGGTGTCGACCGGCTTCGACAGGTAGTCCCACGCGCCCGCCTCGATGCACTTCTCGCGGTCCCCCTTCATGGCCTTGGCGGTCACGGCGATCAGCGGCAGGTGCTTGCCGCGCGGCAGCTTGCGCAGCTCGCGCATGGTCTGCATGCCGTCCATCTCCGGCATCATGATGTCCATCAGCACGACGTCGATGCCGGGATCTTCCTGCACCAGGCGTATCGCGTCGCGGCCGTTCTCCGCCGACACGATGACCATGCCCTGCTCGTCCAGCACCGTCGCCAGCGCAAAGATGTTGCGCATGTCGTCGTCCACGATCAGCACCTTCCGGCCGGCCAGCGTGTCGGACGAAGCGCTCTGTGCATGGACCGCCCGGCGCTCCGGCTCCGTCATCGAGGCGATGCTGCGATGCAGGAAGAATGCGGTGGCGTCGACCAGCCGGTCCAGCGAGTCCACGACACGCAAGGCCGAGCCATGGTGGCCGCGTTCCCACGCGGGCACCGGCGCACCGTCCCGGGCGCGGTACAGGAGCACGGGCAGCTGCCGCGTGGGAGCTCGCCCTTCGACGTGCTCGGCCAGGTCGCCGCGGCTGAAGCCGGCCAGGCTGCCGTCCGTCACGAGGCAGTCGACGTCGCCCTCCGCCAGCTCGCGCCGCAGCGCATCGGCCGTCTCGACGACGACGGTCCGGATGTCGCCTCCGCGGAAGGCCGCCAGATAGCCGTCGCGCGCGACGGAAGCGCGCATCGCGACCAGCAGCTTCTTGTCGCCCGACTGCACGACGCCGTGCAGTTGGACCAGTGCCACATCGATCTCGTCGATCGACTGCAGCGGCTTGGCCAGGAAGCCGATCGCGCCGGAATTCAGGGCCCGCTCGCGCGAATCGTCGGTCGATACCACGCACACCGGCACGTGCCGCGTGGCGAGATCGGACTTCAGCCGTTCCAGGATGCGCCAGCCTTCCATGTCGGGCAGGGAGATGTCGAGCGTGATGAGCGCGGGACGGTAGTCGCTCGCGAGCGCCAGTGCGCCTGCGCCGGTGGGGCTCACCAGGCCCTTGAAGCCGCTGCGGCGCGCGGACTGCAGCAGCATCCTGGCGAACGCCAGGTCGTTCTCGACGATCAGCAGGATCTTCTCGCCCGGAAGGATGCCGTCCCTGTCGTCGTCGGCGACGTTGAGCGAGGGCACGTCGTCGGCCTGTGCGTCGGGGTCGGCCTCATGGGCGCCAGCCGTCGCCGGTTCCGGAAGCTGCAGCGGCGGCTTCTGCGCGCGCTGCCGGATCGCTTCCTCGGTCGCGGAAGCGCGGCCCGGCCGCGCACCGCGCGCGGGGCTGTAGCTTTGCGGCAGATAGAGAGTGAAGGTGCTGCCCTGCGCCGGGGCGCTGGTCAGGCGGATCTCGCCGCCCAGAAGCCGCGCGAGCTCGCGGCTGATGGCCAGGCCCAGCCCGGTGCCGCCGTACTTCCTGGACGTCGAGCCGTCCGCCTGCTGGAATGCCTCGAACACGATCTGCTGCTTGTCGGCGGAAATGCCGATGCCGGTGTCGGTGACGGAGAAGGCGATGACATGACTGGCACGGTTGAGGTCCTCGTTGTCGCGCGACCAGCCGCGGTCGACCGTCCCGATCGACAGGCCGACCGAACCTTGGTGCGTGAACTTGAACGCGTTCGACAACAGGTTCTTGATGATCTGCTGCAGCCGCTTGACGTCTGTGACCACCGTGTCCGGCAAAGGCTGCAGCGCGTGGATGTCGAAGCCCACGTGCTTCGCCTCGGCCACGTGGCGGAAGCTGCGCTCCACCGATCGCTGCAGGTCGTCCAGGCGCAGTTCGCTCACCTCGACGGCGACGGTGCCGGACTCGATCTTCGAGAGGTCCAGGATGTCGTTGATCAGCATCAGCAGATCGTTGCCCGAGAGGTGGATGGTCTTGGCGAACTCCACCTGCCGGGCCGTCAGGTTGCCGTCGCTGTTCTTGCACAGCTGGTCCGACAGGATCAGGAGGCTGTTGAGCGGCGTGCGCAGCTCGTGCGACATGTTGGCAAGGAACTCCGACTTGTACTTGGACGTCAGCGCCAGCTGCTCCGCCTTTTCTTCCAGGGCCTGGCGCGCCTGCTCCACCTCCTGGTTCTTGCGCTCGACCTCCTGGTTCTGGTGCACCAGCAGGCGGGCCTTTTCCTGCAGCGCTTCGTTGGTCTGCTGCAGTTCCTGCTGCCGGCTTTGCAGCTCCTCGGCCAGCGACTGCGACTGCGTGAGCAGGTCTTCCGTTCGCATGTTGGCCGAGATGGTGTTGATCACGATGCCGATCGATTCGGTCAGCTGGTCGAGGAAAGCCTGGTGCGCCGGATTGAAGCGCTCGAGCGAGGCCAGCTCCAGGACGCCCCGCACCTCGCCCTCGAAGACCACCGGCAGCACGATGACGTCCATGGCCGCGCCCTCGCTCAGGCCGGTCGCGACCCGGAACGCGGTGCTCGGTACGTTGGTCAGCAGGATCTTGGATTTCTCGACCGCGCACTGGCCGATCAGCCCCTGGCCCAGGTCGATCTCCTTGCCGTGCGCGCTCTGGCCGCCGGAGGCGTAGCTGGCGAACAGCTTCAGCTTCGGCGTGCCCGCACTCGCGGCCAGGACGTAGAACTCGGCCTGCTGCGCCCCGACCACCGGCGCCAGCTCGGACAGGATCAGCTGCCCGACCGTCAACAGGTCCTTCTGCCCCTGCAGCATGCGGCTGAACTTGGCCAGGTTGGTCTTGAGCCAGTCCTGCTCGGTGTTCTTCTGCGTCGTGTCCTTCAGGTTGCGGATCATTTCGTTGATCGTGTCCTTGAGCGCCGCCACCTCGCCCTGGGCCTCCACGGTGATGGAACGCGTCAGGTCGCCCTGGGTCACCGCAGTGGCCACCTCCGCGATGGCGCGCACCTGGGTCGTCAGGTTCGCGGCCAGCTGGTTCACGTTCTCCGTCAGGCCCTTCCAGGTCCCGGCGGCGCCCGGCACCTTGGCCTGCCCGCCGAGCTTGCCTTCGACGCCCACTTCGCGCGCGACGGTCGTGACCTGGTCGGCGAAGGTGGCCAGCGTGTCGGTCATGCTGTTGATGGTCTCGGCCAGCGCCGCGATCTCGCCCTTGGCCTCCACGGTCAGCTTCTGCTTCAGGTCGCCGTTGGCCACGGCGGTCACGACCTTGGCGATGCCGCGAACCTGCCCGGTCAGGTTGCCGGCCATGAAGTTGACGTTCTCCGTCAGGTCCTTCCAGGTGCCCGAGACATCGCGCACCTGCGCCTGGCCGCCCAGGCGGCCTTCGGTGCCGACCTCGCGCGCCACCCGCGTCACTTCGGCCGCGAAGGAGGACAGCTGGTCCACCATGGTGTTGATCGTCGCCTTGAGCTCGAGGATCTCGCCCTTCACGTCCACCGTGATCTTCTTCGACAGGTCGCCCGCCGCCACCGCCTTCGTCACGTCCGCGATGTTGCGCACCTGGCTCGTCAGGTTCGACGCCATGAGGTTCACCGAATCGGTCAGGTCCTTCCAGGTGCCGGCCACGCCCTGCACATCGGCCTGGCCGCCCAGGATGCCCTCGGTGCCGACTTCCAGCGCCACGCGCGTCACCTCGGCCGCGAAGGAACGCAGCTGGTCCACCATGGTGTTCACGGTGTTCTTGAGCTCGGAGATCTCGCCCTTCACGTCCACCGTGATCTTCTTGGACAGGTCGCCGGCGGCGACCGCGGTCGTCACCTCGGCGATGTTTCGCACCTGCGACGTGAGGTTGCCGGCCATGAAGTTGACCGACTCGGTCAGGTCCTTCCAGGTGCCGGCCACGCCCTGCACGTCGGCTTGGCCGCCCAACTTGCCTTCGGTGCCGACCTCGCGCGCTACCCGCGTCACCTCGGCCGCGAAGGAACGCAGCTGGTCGACCATGGTGTTCACGGTGTTCTTGAGTTCCAGGATCTCGCCCTTCACGTCCACCGTGATCTTCTTGGACAAGTCGCCCGCGGCCACCGCCTTGGTCACGTCGGCGATGTTGCGCACCTGGCTCGTCAGGTTGCCGGCCATCGAGTTCACCGAATCGGTCAGGTCCTTCCAGGTGCCGGCCACGCCCTGCACGTCGGCCTGGCCGCCCAGCGAGCCTTCGGTGCCCACCTCGCGCGCCACCCGCGTCACTTCGGCCGCGAAGGAGGACAGCTGGTCCACCATGGTGTTGATCGTCGCCTTGAGCTCGAGGATCTCTCCCTTCACGTCCACCGTGATCTTCTTCGACAGGTCGCCCGCCGCCACCGCCTTCGTCACGTCCGCGATGTTGCGCACCTGGCTCGTCAGGTTCGACGCCATCGAGTTCACGGAATCGGTGAGATCCTTCCAGGTGCCGGCCACGCCCTGCACTTCGGCCTGGCCGCCGAGCTTGCCTTCGGTGCCCACCTCGCGCGCCACACGCGTCACCTCGGCCGCGAAAGAACGCAGCTGGTC
>Ga0307515_10001136_pt1 | contig 61007 bp, 57 predicted proteins | sample 17_EM_MG_FD_194513 | JGI IMG/M metagenome (GOLD analysis project Ga0307515, IMG submission 194513) | Populus trichocarpa ectomycorrhiza microbial communities from riparian zone in the Pacific Northwest, United States - 17_EM | ecosystem: Host-associated > Plants > Roots > Unclassified | place... | reverse complement strand
GGTATCGTTCGCAAATATTATTGCTGGCAGGTTGCACCTCTGCAGAGCCTGGGTACTCTTATATCTGCATTTGCTATATACTGCTTTTTTTAGCTAATTCCACCAACTATTTTTGGCATCATTACCCAAATCAAAATTTGCATGATCCCCTTGTCATCAAAATGCCGCCCCAATAGCCTCCAAATAATCATCCCGGTTCGACTTTTTGAAAACAATATCCCGGCACTTGTTAAATTGTACAAACGCCTTTAGCGCTACTGTTATCTTCCCTATCATAGCCTCGTCAAGCTCTGTCTCTTCAAAGTGCAGGTTGTGTACAAGCAGTATTTTTTGTTTCCTGTCGGCTTTGGCATCCATGCGGGCTACAAATGTATCGCCTACCAGTACCGGTAACGAGAAATAGCCATACTTACGTTTGGGCGCGGGTACAAAGCATTCAATCTGGTAGTCAAAGTCAAAAAAGTCCTTCAGCCGGTGCCTGAAAACATTCAGGATATCAAAGGGCGAAAGGATAAAGGCATCACCCGCCAGTTCAACCTCAGTTTGCTGACCGGGCAGCATATAAAGCGGGGCGCTTTTCAGCCCATCTACCTGTACCATGCGCACTTCACCTGTAGCTACCATTTTCTCCAGTTCTTTTTTAACCAGGTTGCCCTTCACGTAACGGGCGCGCCAGGCCATTTCTTTAACGTAGGCAATCCCCAATGCCCCCAGCGTACGCCTGATCACAAATCGGGCAAATTCCTCTGCCGTGGGCATGGTTAAATCCGTATCCGCGGGAATTAAGTTCATCGGCACATCATATACCTTATGGAAAGCCCTGGTGCGGGTAATGGTCAGCTTGCCGTCAAGGTACAACCTTTCCAGCGCCACTTTGGCCGGCCGCCAGTCCCACCAGCCCGAGCTGGCTTCCAGGCGGTCGTTTTCAAAATCGCCAACCATCAGCGGGCCTTCCCGTTCCACCCTGTCCAGCACTTGTTTCATAAGGCGGGTTTCTGCCGGACTTACCGGCTTCCGGTTTACCGAAAAACCTTCTTTAACTGGCAGCGAAAAACGGAAATCGCCCATCGGGATATAACCCGCGTCGGAAGTAAAATATTCAAAAATCCGGCCGTCAGCCGTTAGCTCACCCAGCCATTCCGGCTCATAATCGGGCACCCGCGCGGCCATTACGTGGTGGTGCGCCCGTTCAACCACGTAATTGGTATCCAGCTGCACAAACCCCAGGTGATCAATCAGCCGGTAAACTGCTTCAATCCCCGTCCCAAACTGCGTCTGCCGGGCCAGGCCAGCGGCATGCAGGATGATTTTGCGGGCCTGGGGTTTGGTGAGGGTTAGTGGTTCCATAATTCAAAATAAGGAAATATTTTGTAAATGGGACAGCTTCGCGCGAATTGTTGCGGGGCAAATACACCAAAACATGGTTAACATAACTTAACACATTTTAAAAACAAAACACATCAAATACCTTATAATCAATAATTTATATTTAAATCATGGTTAACACTCAAACTGATGTTCGCGTAACCAGAGTTGCCGAAGTATTGATCGTCCCGTCTCAAATCTCACATCTAATATCTCATATCTAACTATAGCGATGCCTGCGGCCCGGGCTGTACACTCATACGCGCACAAGGCATTAGGCGCCTGGCCGGTATCCGTTGCCATCCCTATCGCGGGGGGAGTTTGGCTGAACTTGGATTAGGCAGGTTTTTCAGATTACAGGATTTTGCATACTTCAGACCTAAAGCACTCACAAGCACCCCATCGCTCTTGCGCTAAAGTGAACTTTGCCTTCTCATAACACGTCCCGGACTTATTTCGGGATCCCACAGAACAGGCAACCCACTTGATGTATACGTAGCATGTGAGGTGCCGAAACGAGTTCGGCAGGACTTTGGGAGTGATTGCTAAATTGTTACCATAAAGGCAAAAGTTGCTCACTTACTGTTATTTACCGGTGGTCTTCGTGTAATCCAGTTCCCTTACTTTAACAAATGCATTGCCCTGCATTTCATAAAACTCTTCCTTGTAATGGGTGGCATCCTGAATAGTCAAAATCCGGCGGTTCTTTTGAGCTTGTCCGGGGATTAGCTCATCATCCCATTCATAGGTGAACGCTTGCCCTGCAGGGTCAAAAGTGCCGGTTTGCATTTGAATGTCGCTGCCGATATGATTATTGATAGAGGTGCTGATGTATTTCTTTTTGGGGTTGTCAAACCCTTCAATTTGCATGCTTTGGTAAAAATCCTCCTTCATTTTCCCCTCGGCAACGGGTACAGGTAGTTTCCCGCCTGTCATTTCAACGCTGTAAAATCGCCCGTTGTAGATGGGCTTACGCACCAGCGTACCTTTAACAAAGGCCAGCTTTGCATCCTGAAACAGCCAGGTGCCGGCAAGTTTTCCCAACTGCGCGTGTGCTGTCCCCGGCCGGGAATAATCAAGCAATTGCGTCATGGTGTCGGGTTGTTTTGGCGCCTGTGCGTACACTGCACTACTAAAAGTTACATAGCTAAAGATGGCCTGACATAACCTGATTAACACTTTCTTTAAAATTATTTTTTTCATAAGATAGAGATGTTTATAAACTTAGTAAATTCAAATACCTGTAAACCCACAATAAACCTGGATAACGCGTGCCAGGCCACCCTGCTATCATGTTAAGGCTGCGTCTTTTTCAGCTTCCCCGCAAACCGTTTGTCGGTTAATGAAACCAGGAAATTCTCCAGGTCGGTTTTTTCCTGTTCAGTTAAATTCATTGGCGTTTTAAGCAGGGTATCGCGGTTAATGGAGTAGGGTACAATTTTATCCGGGTCGTTGTAGTAGTCAATTACCTGTCGCAGTGTTTTAAACATGCCGTTATGCATATAAGGGGCGGTTATTGCCACGTTACGCAAAGCGCCTATCTTGAACCTGCCCAGGTCATTTACCTTTTTGGTAACGCAGGCGCGGCCGCTATCTGACATTTTTTTTCCGTCATACAAACCGATGGAGCGAAATTCGACATCATTGAAGTCGGGACCGAAATGACACTGGATACAACGCCCCTTGGTATTAAAAATAGTAAAGCCCCGCCTGGCCGATTCGCTAACGGCGGCCTCATTATCATTCAGGCGCCAGTCGTCAAATGGCGAATCGCCGGTTTCCAGTGTACGCTCAAATGCTGATAATGCCTTGGCTAAGTTATTGGCATTGGGCGCTTCGTTAAAAATGGTTAAAAATGCTGTTTTGTAATAAGCATTGTTTTGCAGTCGCCACACGGCTGTAGCTAAGGGCATATCCATTTCAATAGGATTTTGGAGCGGGATCAGGGCCTGTTGTTCCAGTGTGGCGGCACGCCCGTCCCAAAAGAAAGCTACCTGTAAGCTCATGTTCATAGCTGAGGGAGTGTTACGCACACCTTTCCTGTTGTGTACACCTAAGCTGATGGCGGAAGTATCGGAAAAGGCAAACTCCTCTTTGTGGCAAGACGCACAGCTGATTTTTTTAGTGCGGGAGAGTATTGGGTCAAAAAATAACTTGCGGCCCAATGCTGCAGCCGTTACCTGTTCCGGATCATTAAACGCGCTTAGCGAAATAACCAGGATGAAACCAAGCGCTAATAGGGTGATGCAAAACTTTTTCATGCACGATGTGGCTATTTGGCCGCGGTTATTTTTTTAAATAGCAATCCATCAGTCCCTTGCCTGCGGCCCATACATGTATCCTGTACCACATGAAATTTAAGGGAGTCTTGCCGGCCAAAAAACTCAACCTTATAGCTACCTTCATATTTGGCGTTGCAGGTAGGGTCAGACATGTGGAGTGTATCATTGTTCATATGATAAGTTCCGCTTACAAATTCCTTTTTATTGATAAAACCATCAAAGGTTCCATTGGCCCTGAAAATGGCCAGAAAATTAAAGGGCGCTCCCTGGTAAGTGCCGGTATGTTCCCATTTCCCAACCAGGAGGTTAGTCTCGGTTTTAAAGGCGATGGCGGAGGATAGCATAATTGCTAAAGTGCTAAGCAGGCAAAATTTCTTCATGGCAGTGTTTTGATGATGATCGGGATATCTCCAAAAAAACAAAATTTCGTCCGGCTTTAATTGCGCGTATGTTGCAAATACTTTAGAATATGTTGCATGTAATAGCTCAGCGACGAACAAATAAGGTGCATAACCCCTTAGTACAAGTTTTGAGTGGCCGTCTGCTGGTTGATGACCTGTTGACCTATTTTATAAAACATCCTGTAAAGCACAAGCCTTTCAGCCCCTGATCCTCTTCACAATCTCCTCCTTTTTCATTCGCGAAACCGGGATCTGGCTATTGTCGTCCATTACAATAAAACCGCCGTCTGATTTTACGTACGAGGCCATTTTTTTAAAATTGATGAGGTGTGTTGATGGGTACGTAAAAAATTGACCGTCCCAGCAGTTCGTGGTACTCTTTGAGGGTTTTGCTTGCTAAATATTTTTTGCCATCCTCTAAGTAAATATGCGTATAGTTCCCTTCGGTTTGTAACCCCTTTAGCGCCATTCTTGCACAATGGAAACAAGCGATGCACACTTGTGACTTTCCCAAACCAAAAAATTCCCCTCAATCGCCCAAACCTTATTAACTTACACCAACCTTTATCATTCACCACATGTTAAAAAAGCTTTTCGCCATATTGTTTTTACTGCTTTGCCTGGTTACAATGGGTGTTTGGGTAGTAGGTTCGCACGGGCAGCTGCAATTCAGGCCGGAAATGACGCAGGATTGGGTAATTGTTTCAATTATCACCACCACATTCGGGTTGTTTGTGTTTTTAATGTTCGGCAAAGGCAAAAAAAGCGGCAAGTATATTGAAATAGAGACGGTTGGCAGCCTTGATAAAGCCCTTGATTTGGAACTGGCTAAAATAAATTCTGCTTTTAGGGTAGCGGTTGATGAGGACATCAAAGTAAAGTTCCCGATTGTTTATGCCAGTGTCGAAAACGGAAATAAGTTTTCGCAAATATACATCGCCGCAAAACGAAAGCTTTACTTGCCCGATTTTTGGCGGGATGGTGTTTGTTTAGCCAACGGCTCAACACCCGATATTAATCAGCTTGCTATGGCTATTGATTACTGGCTTGGTAATAACATTACAACAAAAGCACTATATCAAAAATTCCCGTTTGTTGCACCCAATGATAAAGCCCATGCCTTTGACATAGGCCGGGAGGTTGAATATAGCTGGCACCAAACATTAAACCACCCGCCAACAGACCACTTAAAAGAGTTTATCAGCCTGGCAATGGACGACGAAGTTTTAAGCAAACATTTCCCGTTCACCAGCCTAAACAGACTTTGCTTTAGCAAATGTACCGGCTATCCCTACACCGGCGATATAGCAACTATAAATCCGGTTGACGAAGGCTATTTTGAAGTAAGATTGCCCAACAACCAACTACTGGGCAGCGGAACAGCAGCAGAAGCCCTAAAAATACTCAAAGACAGCCTCCCTGCCGATATTGGCCCGGCAGTAAAGGGAACGGCAGAGGATCTTTTGAAATGAGGTATGCTGGCAGAACAGCTTTTTAGTTGTCAGAATCAGAATTTTTCACATGTAAATGATTTTTCAAAGGTGTTCAAGAGGGCTGAGCCGTTTTCAGGATTTGAGAATTTGCAGAATTTTAGTTGCGTATGTTTATATGAAAAAGCTCTCGTTTTCCCCAAAGTGTCAGCAGAACAGCTTCGGGCAAAAACTGTCAAAACGATGGTGGTCAGGGCAGTGGCAGGGCATAGGAAGTTTTGCCAGAAGGGGCGACCTGTGCGGGCAAAGCAAGGGGACAAATAATTCAAGCCCAGGTTTTGGCCGTTTTGCAGGGCAAAGGCCAGGAGCGCAAAGAAGCATTTCTGCTGACTTGATTTTTTGGACACTTTTGTATCAAGACAAAAGTGTCTGGCCCCCGCGGCCAAGAGCGGGCCGATGTTGTAGCTTCTACAAAATAATTTCGTAACCCACAAAACATCAGGCAAGCTCAGAGATTATTTCGTGCCTCGTAATCACATAGTTTGTTCGGCAAAATCGTTCCCTAAAAAGTAAATAGTTCATTAAACCCCTCCCTGCCTTTGCCCGCATTTCTGTCGCGCCCCTCCCGAGGGAGGGAATTGTAAAAAAGTGGTTTCGGGATCGGCAAAGCTCTCGTTTTCCCCGAAGTGTCAGCAGAACAGCTTCGGGCGAAAACGGCCAAAACGATGGTGGGCAGTGCGGCTGCAGGGCATAGGAAGTTTTGCCAGAAGCGGCGGCCTGTGCGGGCAAAGCAAAGGGGCAAATAATTCCAGCCCAGGTTTTGGCCGTTTTGCAGGGCAAAGGCCCGTGCGCAAAGAAGCATTTCTGCTGACTTGAATTTTTGGTTACTTTTGTTTCAAGACAAAAGTAACAGCCTTCCCGCGGCGAATGAGCGGGCCAATGTCGTAGCTTCTACAAAATAATTTCGCAACCCACAAAACATGAAACATCGTTTGGAGATTGTTTCGTTCATCACAATGGCGGTTGTGATAGGTGATTGTGGATGCCCCCAAATGATGATCAGGAGAGGGGCTTTTTTATTTCAGTAGCTGGTTTTCTATGCCGGAAAATCTCCTGCTTGATCCTAAAGAAAGCGTAAATCAGCAGGGTTAATCCCAGGATCCAAAACAGGGCATAAAAATTTCTTAGCTTCTCCATTCGATGCAAATATAATAAAGGTGCTGTTGATTAATTGACATCAAATCGTCCTTGTATAGCCCCGTTTGCGTAGTTACGAGATTGCCACGCTATCGCTTATAATAACGTGCTCGTAAGCTACTGACTGTCAATATCAAATATCCGTCATTGCGAGGTACGAAGCAATCCCCTGCATGCTAAGTCCCACATAGTTCGGGATTGCTTCGTACCTCGCAATGACGGTAGTTTAGTGCATTCGTTTAACTATACCCGTTGCGCGTCATAACATTTTTTTTCAGGTCTTACCTGGTAGATACTCGCAATGACAAAAGTTTGCTGCAGCTCCTGTCTTGCTACTTGATACTTACTACTTGATACTCCAAAACCAACTACTTCATACTATATACGAACTCACATTCCTGTAATCAATATTAGTTACCACACTATAATCCGGTAAAAAGGTATTCTCGCTGCTCAGGGCCATGTCCAGTTCAAAACTGGCGGGGTATGGGGTGTTCAGCAGGCTGCCTTTGGGGATATAGGGGAACAACTCGGCATAAGTTTGAATCTGGCTGTGGTTAATGCGGCGGTAAATGAACATGCGGTGCAAATCGCAGGGTTTGGTAAGGCCGGCGGCACCTATCATCTGAATAGCGCTGCCTACCGTTGCTTTGTGAAAATTGGCTACACGTACCTTTTTATCGTCGACCACCAGTCCGCGCATCAGGCCTTTATCCTGCGTAGCCACGCCGGTTGGGCAGGTATTCATATTGCACTCCAGCGCCTGGATGCAGCCCAGGGCGAACATCATGCCGCGGGCGCTGTTACACATGTCGGCACCGATGGCAAAGTTCTTCACCAGGTCGAAACCGGTAGCTACCTTGCCCGAGGCAATGAGCTTGATATGTTTTTTAATATCGAATCCAGTCAAGGCATCGTACACAAATGCCAAAGCCTCGCGCAGGGGCATACCTACCGAATTCGAAAATTCAAGCGGGGCTGCGCCGGTGCCGCCCTCGCCCCCATCAACGGTGATAAAATCGGGGTAGATGCCGGTTTTAACCATCGCTTTGCAAATAGCCAAAAATTCGCTTTTATGGCCTACGCACAATTTGAAGCCGATGGGTTTGCCACCGGATAGCTCGCGCAGTTTTTTAATAAAGGTGGTTAAGCCAATAGGATCGTTAAAAGCGGTATGGTACGGTGGCGATACCACATCCTGCCCCATCTCGACCAAGCGGATACGGGCAATTTCGGGCGTTACCTTGGCTGCCGGTAAAATACCGCCATGCCCCGGCTTGGCACCTTGCGACAGCTTAATCTCGATCATTTTTACCTGCGGCAGCACGGCACGCAGGGCAAAGGCATCATAATCAATAGTACCATCCTTATGGCGGCAACTAAAGTAGCCGGTGCCTATCTGCCAGATAATATCGCCGCCGGGCTGCAGGTGGTGGTCGCTCAGGCCGCCTTCGCCGGTGTTATGGGCAAAGTTATCCAGTTTGGCGCCGCCGTTAAGGGCCAGTATGGCATTCTCACTCAGCGAGCCAAAACTCATGGCCGAGATGTTGAATACGCTGGCCATATAAGGCTGCGTACAATCGGGCCCGCCAACTTTTACACGGGGGGCCATATTTAGTTTATGGTGATCAATAGCGGCAATGCTGTGGTTAAGCCATTCGTAGCCGTTTTCGTAAACGTCAAGCTCGGTACCAAAGGGGCGGGTATCATCAACCATTTTGGCCCGCTGATACACTACGCTGCGGTTTTGGCGGTTGAACGGTGTACCGTTGGTATCACTTTCAACAAAGTACTGGTATATTTTGGGCCGCAAATCCTCCATCAAAAACCTCAGGTGCCCAAACACCGGGAAGTTGCGCACAATGCTGTGCTTTTTTTGCACGAGGTCATAAAAACCCACAGCATAAATGGGCACCATAATAATGAACGACCATGCGGCGGGTTTCCAGATGATGGTCCACCCTGCCAGCGCAGCAAATATGATAAAGAATGAAACTATAAAAAGCTTTCTCATTTTTTTAGGTTATGAGTTGTGCGTATTGCGTTTTGAGTTGAAAAAGTAGCCTTTTACTTACAACAACATATTAATTACTTAACATTGATATGGTATGTTTGATTTTAGTGGTTAGTCAAATCTAAAAAAACTCCTGACTCAAAACTAAAAACTTAAATATTTAAACTTTTACGCAAGTGTATGGTTAAACTTGTATCTCATTGTCTGCGAATTGTAAATTAGCAATAATAGATGTTTAAACATCTATTATTGTATTATCTTTGTATCAACAAAAAAAACAAATATCATGTCAACACAAACAGCAACAAAATGGGTTATCGACCCAATGCATTCAGAAGTACAATTTAAAGTAAAACACTTAGTTATATCAACCGTAAGCGGCTTTTTCAAAAGCTTTGCCGGTGAGTTAATCACAGATAACGATGATTTTGAAAACGCCGAGATCGACTTTACGTTAGATATCGATAGCATCGACACTAATCAAAGCCAACGTGATGAGCACTTGAAATCGGCTGAATTTTTTGATGCAGCAACCTATCCAAAAATCAGCTTCAAATCAACTTCATTCACCAAAACCGGTGACGATGAGTTTGCTTTAAAAGGCGATTTAACTATCAAAGACGTTACTAAACCGGTATCGTTAGCTGTAGAATTTGGCGGTTCGGCTGCTGATTTTTATGGGAACACCAAAGCAGGTTTCGAAATCAGCGGTAAAATTAACCGTAAAGAATTTGGCCTTACCTGGGACGGCGTTACCGAAGCCGGCTCAATTGTAGTAGGCGAAGACATCAAACTGTTAATTAACGTTCAGTTTGCCAAACAAGCTTAATTGTTTGAATGCTGTTGCTGTGTTTTAATAATTAAAATGCCGCTGTTGTTAAGTATACGTAACAGCACGGCATTATTGAAAACAGCAAAGCAATACAAACTTTAAATAAAAAGCCATCCCCAAAAAGGATGGCTTTTTTGGGTTAAAAGGGCATCTAAAAAGCTCCCCACCCGAGGGGATTATGTGCCGGCTTTAATCTTTTGTTACCTATTTCACCAACGGTTTCAGCACCATCTCCCATTTATCATAGCCATTTGGGTTTAAATGCAGGTAATCGCCTTTAAATAAACTACTATCCGGTTGGGTTGTACCGGGCTTGTATATGGCCGGCACTAAATCAACATAATGGCTTTTGGGCTTATCCTTCAGGTAGGCTTTGATCAGGTCGTTAGCTTTATACACTTCGGCATAATATTTAACGCGCGACGGGCTTGGCTTTACCGACATAAAATAAATTTCTGTTTTAGGCAACCTGGTATGAATGATAGCCCACAGCTTGGTAAATTCATCGGCTACAAATTGCCCGGATTTACCAGCGGCTATGTCATTTTCGCCGGCGTAAATGAATATTTTGCGGGGCTGATATGGCACCAGGATATAAGGCGTATAAGAATCAACCAATTGTTCGATGGTGCTGCCGCCAACGCCGCGTTTAATAATAGGCTTATCGGCAAAACGTTGTTCCAGATCGCTCCATAAGCGAATGGACGAACTGCCGATAAATAAAATACCGTCCTTTTTAGGGAAGCTCACGCTATCCTGGTGTTTAAAAGCCCTGATCTCGTTATCAAACGGGAAGCCCTGCTGCGCAAATACGTGGGTGGTAAAGGCACAGCCAATAAGCAATAAAAGCAGTTTTAATTTCATGGTTTATGTAGTAAGGCGTTCTTCAAAAAACAAAAATGGCAGTTGGTTTTCAATGCCCTGTATTACCCAAACCGGCCCCTGCTGTGCATATAAAATAATTTTAATGGGTTTGTTTTGCTTTTTCTCAACTTCGGCCAATACCTGCAGGCATGAGCCACATGAGGTTACCGGCCGGGTAAGTTCAAATCCATCTGTATGGGCGGTTACGGCCATAGCTTCAACAGGATCATTGGGGTGATTGGCCCCCCAGTAAAATAATGCTACACGCTCGGCACACAGGCCGGATGGATAGGCTACGTTTTCCTGGTTACTGCCGTAAATAATTTTTCCGCTTTGCAGGCGTAACGCTGCCCCTACCCTGAATTTTGAATATGGAGAATGGGAGTTTTTTAATGCTTCGGCTGCTTCAAGGCACAGCCTGTAATCGGTTTTATCAAGTTGCTCAATAGCGTCGTATTCATCGAACGCTATTTTAATTTCGTGGTTAGTCATGGCCTCACCCTGCCCTCTCCAAAGGAGAGGGTTCTTTTTTTAAAAGTTATATAAAAAACTATCCCCCTATCCATTTAAAGAATAGGGGGATACAAGGTAATGAATATTTTCGAAATATGTTTTGATATACTTAAATTGTCTGAACCGGAATTTATCGAATTAAAGAATTAGCAGAATTTTAAAAATTCGAGAAATTCCGATAATCCTAAAAATTCCAGTTCAGAAACCTATTTACACCGCCACCGGCAATGCCACACCGTCGGCCTCTTCGGCTACCAGCGGGTTAATGCTTTCGTCATCTTTTTCAACCCGCAGGTTGTTTACAATGTGCATTTGGCGGGTTGGGGTATTTTTGCCCATAAAGTATTCCAGCAGGCCTTTAATATTAGCATCTTTCAGGATCACAGGGTCAAGGCGGATGTCTTTGCCTATAAACAAGCCAAACTCATCGGGCGATATCTCGCCCAGGCCTTTAAAGCGGGTAATCTCGGGCTTGTTGCCTAATTTGGCTATGGCGTTACGGCGTTCCTCATCGCTGTAGCAATAGATGGTTTCTTTTTTATTACGCACCCTAAATAGTGGCGTTTGCAGAATAAAAACGTGGCCCGCTTTTACCAGGTCGGGGAAAAACTGCAAAAAGAAAGTCATCAGCAGCAGGCGGATGTGCATGCCATCCACGTCGGCATCGGTAGCTATTACGATGTTGTTGTACCGCAGGGCATCCAGGCCATCTTCAATATTAAGGGCGTGTTGCAGCAGGTTAAATTCTTCGTTTTCGTAAACTACCTTTTTGGTTAGGCCGAAACAGTTAAGCGGTTTACCCTTTAAACTAAAAACTGCCTGGGTCATTACATCGCGCGATTTGGTGATACTTCCACTGGCCGAATCACCCTCGGTAATAAACAATGTAGTATCCTGGCGGCGCTCGTGGGTATCTTCAAAATGCAACTTACAATCGCGCAGCTTGCGGTTATGTAACGATGCCTTTTTGGCGCGTTCGTTGGCCAGTTTTTTGATGCCGGCAATATCTTTGCGCTCGCGCTCTGACTGCAGGATGCGTTTTTCTAAAGCGTCTTTAACAGCCGGATTTTTATGCAGGTAATTATCTAATTCCTTTTTAACAAAGTCGTTAATAAAAGTACGCACAGACGGGCCTTCGGGGCCGATGTTTTGAGAACCTAGCTTGGTTTTAGTTTGCGATTCAAAAACAGGTTCCTGTACCTTAATAGCAATTGCGGCAACTATTGATGCCCGGATATCGGCTGCGTCAAACTCTTTTTTATAAAACTCACGAACGGTTTTTACCACTGCCTCGCGAAAGGCCTGCTGGTGGGTACCCCCTTGCGTAGTGTTTTGGCCGTTTACAAACGAATAATATTCCTCACCATATTGCTGCCCGTGGGTCATGGCTATTTCAATATCCTCGCCTTTAAGGTGGATGATAGGATAGCGCAGTGTTTCTACATCGGTATTACGGGTAAGCAAATCGTACAGCCCACGTTCCGAAAAATATTTTTGACCATTAAAGTTAATGGTAAGGCCCGAGTTAAGGAACACGTAATTCCAGATCATGCTCTCGACAAACTCCGGGATAAAACGGTAATGCCTGAAAATGGTATCGTCGGGTATGAAGTTGATAGCGGTACCGTTACGCTGGGTGGTTTCTTTTTCGGCTTCATCACGAATCAGTTCGCCTTTGGCAAATTCGGCCAGTTTGGTACGGCCCTCGCGATATGATTGTACAATGAAATTGTTTGATAGCGCGTTTACCGCCTTGGTACCCACACCATTTAACCCTACCGATTTTTGGAAGGCTTTGCTATCATATTTACCACCGGTATTTATTTTACTTACGCAATCAATAACCTTACCCAGCGGGATGCCGCGGCCATAATCGCGTACCGATACTTTATGATCGCTCATATTTACCTCGATGGTGCGGCCGCTGCCCATTACAAACTCATCTATCGAGTTATCTACAATCTCTTTAAGCAATACGTATACCCCATCATCGTAAGCCGAGCCATCGCCCAGTTTACCAATGTACATACCGGGGCGTAAACGGATGTGCTCCTTCCAATCGAGCGAACGGATACTATCTTCACTGTAATTAACTGGTTCTGCCATTTATAAAGTAGAATTTTAAAACAGGTGTCACTATGCACCCATCTGCAAAAATAAAGTTTCGGCAATGAATTGAGTGTTCAAAACTGTCAACTTATTAACATTATATTAATGGGGCTTAAACTTAAGGCAGTTGCTGGCCCTATCAATGTTCCTGAAAAACTCAGCATCTTTTTCGTTGGTAAAACAAACCGCCATAATGGTACCGGTATGGTTACGCTGCAAAATAATAAGCAGGGCGTATTTGTAGCTCTTGGTATCGGGCATGTCCATCAGTGTTAACAGGTACGATTTACCCGCATCGGCATTATAACGGGCCAGCACATTGGCCGGGATAGACCTGACAGAATTATCCTGTTCGCCAGAAAAATTAGTAGCCTGCGCTTTACCAACCTCCAGGTATGATGAATCGGGATTTTGCTGCTCATGGTTGCGCTCCAAACTCAGCCAGTTTTGTTTTAAGGATTTTACCTGGAACCATATTTCAAACTCGCGTCCGGGAATTTCCATGGCGTAATCAAAAGAAAAATTCTCGTTGTTTACAGCCTGTATTTCCCTGAAACCTTTGGGAAAGGTAAAAGTAACATTGGCATTGGCCAAAATTTTTGAAAACTCGCGAAATTGCGCACTGCCCTTTACCGGTTTAACCGGTGTAGCAGTGGCCGTTTTTTTCTTGTTGCCGGCCAAATATCGCGGGTGCTTTACCTGTGCAAAAGCGCAGATAACGCATAACGATAATATAGCATGAAGTAAAATATGCTTAAACTGCTTCACAATAGTTTTCATTAACGGCGAAACCAGGGATGTTTCTAAGTGTAATTCTATAAAAATAGAACCACAAATCAAAATTAATTAAAATTTAAAAACACAAACAACTAAGTTAATATCAGACATTTGCGGCCAGTTAAATAACATGCTGAACCGCTTGCTTGCTCTCTTTTTTAACCTATCAGCAACATTTGCCTAAAAATACAATAACAAAACGGCTTTATTAATTTTGTTGCTAATTTAGTTTCGGCACAAATTTTAAATAAACATGAAATACCAGGACATTCCACTTATTAATAACCAGGCCATTCATAATTTTGAACTCATTATAGATGGCAACAGGGCTTTTATTGATTACAAATTAAAAGGCGACAAAATTTACCTGATACATACCGAAGTACCGGCAGAGATGGAGGGCACGGGCGTTGCCGCGGCTCTTGTAGAGAAAGCTTTTAATTATATTGAAGATAACCACCTGAAAATTGTGCCCCTTTGCGCATACATTGTCGCTTATTTAAAACGCCACCCCGAGTGGAAGCGGCTGCTGGCGATTGCAGAGTAGGGCGAAACAACACCCCGCCTGTAAATACGGTATTTACGGGCTGGGTGTTGTTATGGCTGCGGCCGATTTTTTTTCCGAAGGCGATTATCCGTTGGCAACCCAGCGCTTTTTTTCAAACACTCACCGACAAACCACAGTTTCGGCCACACATTCATCGGTAATTTTCCGCCGTTTACCGGAAGTTTGCTTTGCTTCGCCTAATAACCATAGCTAAAAGCCCATTCTGTTTGCACTTTTGAATCAACAAATCGCAATCACCATGAAAACTTTACTTGCTATACAAATCATCCACCTGATAGTTAAAGCTGCCGAACACGCCGAAACTATTATTCACTCTATAGGCCATTTGATAAAATAGCCCCCCGCCCCCTGAAGGGGGAGCTTTATATCAGGTTTCATATAAATCAACGGTACTCCAATAATGTTATTTATACAAAAACACTATAAAAAGGGAGATAAAACAAACCGGAACCGGGCAAAATCGGCAACCGAAGATAAAACGGTTAAAGTACGATGAGCCCGTAACCAAAAACATAAAGAGCCTCACCCTGTCCTCTCCAAAGGAGAGGGTTCTGAAAAATCAAGGTTTTTGAAAATAAAATATGCAAATCAAAAGTCCTCTCCTTTGGAGAGGATTATTCGCACTATGATGCTTTTGGGCGCTCATGAATGCTGTTTAGGTGAGGCTGGAGCTGTTTTAAATAATTCATTGATATTTCATTATTCTGTTGCATTTTTACCCTATGGCAAAACCACCCATTATCACTGTAAAAAACCTGGTAAAAAATTACGGCGATTTTGCCGCCGTAAAAGGCATCAGCTTTGAAGTTTATGAAGGCGAGATCTTCGGCTTACTTGGCCCCAATGGCGCCGGAAAAACTACCACCCTTGAAGTTATTGAAACCCTGCGCGAAAAAACATCGGGCGAAATAACTGTTGATGGCTTTAATATTGATACCGATAAAGACAGCATTAAACAGCGCATAGGTGTGCAGTTGCAGGCAGCTGGTTATTATCCCAACCTTAACCTATCGGAGCTGATAGAGCTGTTTACCGGCTTATACGGGGTTGACAAAACCCCCACCGAAATGCTGGAAAAAGTTGCGCTTGTTGATAAAGCCAAAGCAAAATATAAAGACCTTTCGGGCGGGCAAAAACAGCGTTTTTCTATCGCCACCACACTTATTAATAACCCACGCATCATCTTTTTGGATGAACCCACAACCGGCCTCGACCCGCAGGCCCGCCGCAACCTTTGGGATTTGATCCGCGAAATACGCGACCAGGGTACAACGGTTGTGATAACCACCCATTACATGGACGAAGCCGAAGTGTTATGCGACCGTGTTGCCTTTGTTGACGGCGGCCACATCATTGGCATAGATACCCCCGATCATTTTATTGACCAGTTGGTAGAAACTGGTTTCGAACGTAAAAAACAAGTTAAACTGGCCAACCTGGAGGATGTTTTTATAAACCTTACAGGTAAGGAATGGCGGGAAGGGTAGAGAGCCTCACCTAAATCCTCTCCAAAGGAGAGGACTTTAAAAGAACAGAGATAATACATAATATCGTAAATAAATAAAACCCGTTTTTACCTCCCTCTCCTTTGGAGAGGGCCGGGATGAGGCCAAATGAACTAATGAAAAAATATAGCAATACTAAAGCAACCCTGGCTATTGCCAAAGCAAGTTTTAGGGCCATACTACGCAGCCCGTCGGCGGTTGTGTTTACGTTGGCCTTCCCTTTAATATTTATAGTGGTATTTGCCAATATTGGCGGCGGGGCGCCTTCGGTTGATGTTGGCGTTGCCAAAGGTTGCGATACTGCAGGAAAGGTTTATCAGCAACTCAAACAGCGACAGTTGATAAATTTCATAACAGATCAGTCAACAGATGATATGAACAAGAACCTGGCTAAAGGGCAAATAGATGCTATTATAGATATTAAACCGCTGGTGCCCATGCAGCCTTTGAATATCAAAATACAATACAGCCAGGCTTCAAACAAAGGAGGCATTTTAAAATCGATATTGAACAATATTTCCTACAATGCGCAGCTGGCCGAAATAGCCAAAATACAATCCGTATCAGGCTTTAAAATACCCGAAGCTGTGCACCTTGAAGAAACTACCGTATCCGGCCGCGCGTATAAATACATCGATTTTATTTTACCGGGCCAGTTAGGTTTTTCTATCCTGAGCAGCGGCGTTTTTGGTACTGCCTTTGTTTTCCTGAGTTTACGTTTAACATTGGTTATCAAGCGCTTTTTTGCTACGCCGGTTAAACGATCAAGCATTGTGTTGGGCGAGGCTTTAGCCAGGATAACCTTCTCGTTACTGGGTGCGTTGTTCATCATTTTAGTTGGCCATTACCTGTTTGGCTTTACGCTTATCCACGGGTTTATCACCGTAGTTAATATGCTGGTGCTCTCGGCTTTCGGGCTCATTATATTTATGGGCTTTGGATTCATCATTTCGGGCATTGCCAAAAACGAGGGCACGGTGCCTCCCCTGTCTAATATTATTACCATGCCGCAGTTTTTACTGTCGGGCACTTTTTTTTCTGTAACAGCTTTCCCTAAATGGCTACAGGTAATCAGCAATGCTTTGCCTTTAACACACCTAAACAATGCCATGCGCAAGGTGGCTTTTGAAGGTGCGGGCTTGGCAGATGTAACGCATCAACTCCTGATCCTTTTAATTTGGTTTGTTATTGTTTATGCTGTGGCTATAAAGACTTTTAAATGGGAATAGGGGGAGAATCAAGAGGTTAGAGTCAAGAATTAAGACCAGGAATATATTTGCTTCGCATTATCCAGGGAGTAAAGCAATTTCCAACTTTATAAATCTATCACGCTTTATCAGCAATTAGTTAAACGGTTCTCCCCAGGCGGTGACATCAAAATATATAGCCAAATTCAAACTACTTAATAGTTGGACATGCTTTGAACTGATAGCCATACCGCCCAAACGCTGATTACCGGCATGAAAATCCATAATTACCTGAACGAACGCATTGGCATTTGCAGCTAATGTACGCACGCCTTCAATATCTTTTTGCAAAAACGTTAACAGTTTTTCAAGTTTGTCTTCAAATTCGTCCGCCTCGGGGTTTGGAGTAAATTCAATGCAGTTAAAGTTATAAATCCGCCTTCCGTCGGGTCTTAAATCGCCGATGTTCCATGCCCTTGTTGGTTGTAGCGTTGTAAAACTCTGTAATATGTCCAAATTAATTGTTTCAGATTCGGCCCTGAAGTATACTGTATTGCGCGATTCCATTCCTACATTAAATATGTCCTTTTTTTTAGCATCGATATAAACCGCAAAGTAAAAGTATTCGTCCACTACCGGCAGGTATACAATTATCAAATCATCTTCCTTCTCCCTATCTATGCGCTCAATCCTAATCTTACCATCTTTCAATGCTGGCTGATGAATTTCCAGGTATTGTGCGGTAGCTCCTAATGTTTTGGATAAAAACTCATTTTCAATTAAAAGGGCCACTTCTTCATTAGTCATATCACACGTTTTTGGCAAAACAAATGTAAGCTTAAACTGCCATTTTCTACTGCGATAGGGATAAAAGCGGATACCGGCCCGCGCCTAATGCCTTGTGTGCGTATGAGCGGTTAGCCCGGGCCAAAGGCATCGCCATAATAATTTAATTTGGTGTATAAGTATCTTCAGCCATCTTTCCCGAGGTATTTCCCGCTAAATAAATTTTATCCACCAACATTAAATTAATGTTAATAAAATAGATATTTGCATTTTATTAACATTGATTTAACGTGAACAAATTTTACTTATTTTTATTAGTACTGATTATTGGCTCTTCGGCAGTACAAGCCCAGGATAGCAAAGTGGGCACATGGGGCATAGCCACCGTTGTGTTACCGGGCGATAGCGCTCATAAATGGGGCGGATACTCAGAAATTCAAACCCGTACAAATGGCATGTTTACACAGTTTCAGTACTACGAGGCAAAAGCGGGTGTAAGTTACGATCTGGATAAAAATTTCACAGCCCTGCTTGGTACCGGAACTTACCATACTTATGATTATACCGACCTTGACAAGGGCCCAACTACCAACGAATTCAGGTTTTGGGAGCAAATGACGGTTAACCAGTTTTTAGACCGCTTTAAATTCGAACACCGTTACCGCATAGAGCAGCGCTGGGTAAATGGCGATTTCCGTAACCGTTTCAGGTATCGCCTAAATATGTTTATTCCTTTAAACCACAAAAAAATTATTGCCAACACCTGGTTTATCTCGGTTTTCGATGAGGTATTTTTTAATAACAGGGTGCCGAATTTCGAGCGCAACCGTATATCTGCCGCTTTGGGTTACCAGGTTGATAAAAGCTGGATTGTACAGGCAGGCTGGATAAATCAGCGTAATTACACGGCTATACAAAGCAGTGCCAAAAGTAATATTATGCTGATGCTCATGTACCGTATTAACCGCAAAAACGCTGTGCAGCGCGAGCATGTGCCTACTACAACCGATTAATACATTAACATAAGATAACTTCTAAAAACTCCTTTTTTTTCTAAACGTCGATTTCGGTGTTTTTTAAAAAGGAGTTTTTTTGTATAATTACATAACGCGGTTGATTTTTAAGTATTTATTCCTTTGTTTGTTCATTATTGAGCACTCGTATCCCATGATTTAAGCTATTTGCAATCTTCTAAACATATTCCAAGTCAAATTCATAAGGCCGACTATTGCTTCAATGCGTTTTATCCCTATTGCGTACAGATACATTCCGTTCATGCTCATCTCCATAAACCCAAAAACATGTTCTACACGGGTCCTTGTCTTTGATTTCTCTTTATTGCTTTCTTTTTGTTGATCCGTTAGAGGGCTGTTTTTATAGCCTTGCTCACCCACCTTATTATTCATCTGTTTTTCTTTGATGATTTCCAGTTGCTTCTCTCCCCCGTAAGCGCTGTCGCCATACAAATCTTCCCCCTTGTCTTTACTGGTGTCCAGCAACTCGCCCAGTACCTGGCTATAATCTCCAATCTGATACTCTACCTGGTCATCTGATAAATTATAGTATCGCTGCAGGATAAGGATTTTGAACATGAGCACATAATCGTAAGCTCGCCGCCCTCCTTTTCCCTTGGCTTGTTTCGTAAGATGCTGTTCGAGTATCTCCCTAAATATCTCAAAATCAATTCCTTTATTAAGCCGTTCTAATGGGTCCCCCAATTGACTAAGCTTACTTAACCGAATATCCTGGTCAAAAAAGCCGTAATCCCTATGTCATTTATACTGCTTCATTATTCTAATATACTGAAATCCAATATATTATAAAATAAATATTTTAGCCAGTTTTTAGAGGTTACCTTAAGGCTTTAGTCGAAAGTTAGAATTGTTTTTTCTGACTTAGAGCTCAAGACTTCCAACTAAAGACTTCCCTTCAAAGGCTCATGTAACCCATCAATTCGTCCTGTAATTCCTTTGCCTGGTTTAATAGGGATTTATCAGTAATATATGGGTTTATATCAATATCCTGGCCTATCAGGTTCTCTTTAAACACATCCTTAAATTTTGAATAGGTTAACGAAAAATTCCATTTGTTTTGCAGGTGCCCAAAAACACAAGTATCCTCTTTGCTCAACATATCGTAATTAACTACAACAAAAGCCTCGGGAGCCAGCTTTTTAATGCACGCTAAAATATCACTGGTATAGTTAATCCAAACTTTTAAATAGGCTTCGGTATTTATTCGGTAAAAAGCATTTTTTCTGCGTGCCCGTCTAAAAATCAGCCATACTAACCTCGATAGGTATTTACGGCCGAGGTACTTTCTGTCAACAATTTTAAACTCCCGCCGCAACAATGAACTGGTTACCGCCCGGTAATCGCGTACAATAACCAAATAGCAGGCATCCGGGATAAGTTCCTTATAAACATCAAGAAACATACACGTGCGGGGGTCTTTCCAGCCCCATTGATCGTACAGCTGTTGCTTAACCCTGATAACGCTTTTAACTTTCTCTTTCTCGTAAATAGAAAAAGCATCAATATGCCCGTCCGTTAAGCCGGTTTTGGGCAGGTTATTGCTGGCCAGTATCTCTTCGTGCATTTTTAAAAACTCCACATCTTCAAAATGCCCATCGGGGTTCCCGGGCCCTGGTTCAACCAGCTTCTCGCCCAACTGCATACCACATTTGGTAAGCCAGTGCGCTATAAGCGAGGTTCCGGAGCGGTGCATACCGGCTATAATAAGTGTTCGTTTCTGCATAATGAGTTTTGCAATAAATAGTAGCTACCTACAGATTTTAACTATCATGGGCTACTTTTTTTTCAACCCTATCAACCGGATGAAGATTATTCAGGATAAAATAAAGCAAAGAGGAAGTGCTTTGTATAACTGTGTTTTGGCTAGTATTTATGTATAAGTCGGGAGCATATGGAACATCAAACTGCGCGTTAATACCTGTAAGGTTGCTCAGTTTATCCGGGTGCCCGTCGGGTAAAAATGCTTTCCTGTAAAGCCCTTTGGTATCGCGGCTGATGAGTTTTTTTACCGGGCAATCAATATGCACAATGTTTACATGTTCATATTTTTCGGCTAGCTCGCGGCGCATTTCGTCATAAGGGTTTATAGCGCTCACGATAGTTACAATACCATGAGCCGAGAAACGGCTGGCAATAAAGCCCAGCCTTCGGATATTTTCACAGCGATCTGCCTTGCTAAAGCCCAAATCGCGGCAAATTTCGTTGCGATACTCATCGCCGTCAATTATTTCAGTTCTTATCCCCAGTTCGGTTAATTCATTTGCAACATTTTTAGCCAATGTTGTTTTACCAGCCCCAGATAATCCGCAGAATAGAAGTATCATATTTCAATAATTTATGTTTTATGATCAGGCCCAAAAGCACTGCAGGTTGCCTTTGATGAGGTGAACATAATAAATTAAATTACCGGTTAATTTTATTACAATGTAAATAGTTAATTACATTGTAACAAGCCCTGTTACCATGGAGATAAAAAACCTTTAAATTAGGCTAAAAGGGCATTTTTGCATGAAACACCAGCGCTACGGACAAACACAGGCACATGCTACACCTAACAAAAATGTTACCTGATTAATATAGTAATACAGAAGTATTTTAGGGGATTAATGGCTTAGTGCAGTATTTTAAACATCAGTTCTTTCATCAATTCGCCATGGGGCGCGTTTGATTCAACACCTTTGCTTTTCAGGTCATATTCGCGCAGATAGCTAATGATTTGCATTGTTTTGGGGTAATTGTAACTGCGGCCGGCCAACTCATAATCCTTCACAAAATAAGGATTCACCCCTATCTCTCGGGCTACGTTCTGGGGCGATTTATCTTTTACATAATGATAGGCCAACACCTTGCTGAAAAAGTTATTCAGGTTGCCCAGTACCAGCACAATAGGGTTTGCTTTGGGGTTTGCCTCAAAATAATTAATAATCTGGTTAACCTTTAAAACATCCTTTTTGCCAAGGGCGGTTTGCAGCTCAAACACATTATACTCTTTACTGATACCTATATTATCCTGCACCAGTTTCAGGGTAATTTCCTGCCCGGCTGCTATGTTAAGCATTAGCTTCTCCAGCTCATTAGCTATTTTAGATAGGTCGTTGCCCAGGTATTCAGATAACATGGCTGATGCCTGCTGGTTTATTTTATAACCTTTATCGCTTATAAAGCCCTCTATCCAGGCCGGTATCTTACTATCATATAAAGGTGCCGACTCAAAAATAAGCCCGTTTTTTTCTATCGCTTTGTAAGTTTTCTTGCGCTTATCAAACTTGCCATACTTATAACAAAACACAAGTATGGTACTTGGCAGGGGCTTTTCCAGGTAGCTCAATAAAGGGTCGATTCCTTTTTTGCTGTCATCATCCTTGCCCCATTTCATATCCTGGGCTTCTTTTACCATTACTACCTGGTAATCGGCCATCATGGGGTAGCGTTTAGCCGCGTTAAGCACAGTCATCATCTCTGTATCCTTACCGTATACCACGGTTTGGTTAAAGCCTTTCTCGGCCTCGGGCAGCAGGTGGTGTTCAATGTAGTTGCTCACCACATCAATAAAATAAGGCTCTTCGCCGTGCAGCAGGTACAGGGGTTTGTATTTACGGTTCTTTATATCCTTTACTATATCGGCGGCTCCCATAAGTCAAAATTCAAAAGTCAAAATTCAAAAATGAATTCCTGGCTGAAGATTCAAAATTAAAAAAATCAAAGCGGTAATGCCGCATAATGATGTAAATGTGGAAAGTAATATTTTGAAAAGTGCCGGGTTTGTGGCCATATGCCACACTTCCTTTGTTGAATTTTTAATTAAGCAATAAAACAGGCCGATGTTTCAGATATTCCTTTTTACTTTTGGCTTTTTAATTTTGAATTTTGAATTTACCTCCTCTCAATCTCCCCCCCTATCCTTTTAAAATAAGCGACGATAACGGGCAGTTGAGCTTGTTTGACGAGATCCGTAAAAAAAACATCATCCTTACCCCCGAAGAGTGGGTACGGCAACATTTTGTACAATACCTAATCAGGCAAAAAGGATATCCACGGTCACTCATCCGGCTCGAGGGTGGGCTGAGGCTTAACGGGTTGCAGAAACGTACAGATATAGTAGTATTTAACAGCAGCGGGCAACGGATTTTGATTGTAGAATGCAAAGCGCCATCGGTTAGTATCGATCAAAAAACTTTCGACCAGGTGGCCCGGTATAATATGGTGCACAAAGTATCGTTATTGGCGGTAAGTAACGGCTTGCAGCATTATTATTGCACAATCAATCACCAACTAAGAAACTATCAGTTTATTGAAGAACTGCCGGTTTACAGCAAACCGGTTTAAGCTGCGTGTACCAGCAGCTGCATTTTTTCCAGCAATTCATCGGGCTTAAATGGTTTTGAAATATAATCATTCATACCTGCCTCAAAAATTTTCTCTTTAATATCCAGCAACGCCGAAGCCGTAAGTGCGATAATAGGTATATTTGATTTTTTAGGATCGGCCATTTTCCTGATTTCCATGGTAGCGTCAAGCCCGCTCATCACCGGCATCTGCAGATCCATCAATATAATATCAAAGTTACCGTATTGCATCAGTTCAACCGCGCGCAAGCCGTTTTCGGCAACGGTTGGTGTTATATTCCATTTAGATAATAGCTTTTTCATCAGCATAACATTTACAAGGTTATCTTCGGCAATAAGCACGCGGATACCCGATATAACATCGGTTTTTTCCTGCGGCTGTACCAACGGAGCTATCGCTTTTTCAATAGCCACTTCTGTTGATACCGGGAACTCCATATTAAACGAAAACTCCGAACCTGAGCCGGGTTTGCTGGATATGTGCATATGCAGGCCCTGCAAATCAAGTAAGCGTTTCACAATAGCCAAACCCAGGCCGGTGCCACCGTACTGGCGGGTTGTTGTTAATGATTCCTGGGTAAACGGTTCAAAAATACTGGTAAGGTTGTGCTCCTCGATACCAATACCTGTATCCTTTATCGAAAATTTCACAGTAACCCTATCGTGCCTGTCCTCAAAACAGGTAGCCTTAACCCATATATTGCCTGTTGCTGTAAATTTTATAGCATTACTCACCAGGTTATAAATAATCTGGGTAATACGGGTGGGGTCGCCAAAAATTATCTTGTTGTTCAGCGTGCTATCCACATCCAGCTTAAACAACAGTCCTTTTTCCTCGGCCTTAATTATTTGTGCGCCGCAAATATTATTCATCAACTCAACCAGGTTAAACCTGATATTTTCAAAAACAACCTTGCCCGATTCTATCTTATTAAAATCAAGCACATCATTTACTACCGCTAATAGATTATTGGCCGAAAATCTCAGTATCTCCAGGTTTTCTTTCTGATCGGCCCGCGGGTTGCCCATCATGAGCAGGTTGCTCATGCCAATTACCGCATTTAACGGCGTGCGGATCTCGTGCGACATGGTTGATAAAAATTCTGATTTGGCCTGGGTTGATTTCTCGGCTTTGCTTATTGCTTTTTCGAGCTGGGCGTTTAGCGCAACCTGATCCTCGCCGCTTTCTTTCAGCTGTTTTATATTTTTTAAAAACGCCGTATAAAAATGGCTGTGTATAAATATCAACAGGATAAAGTTGGCAAAAAGGGTAATAATAATAGTTGATTGATCTATCCTGTCTGGCTTAATTCCGATAACGTACCCCTTTGTAAATTCAATAATCATGAAAATCAACACGGGTACTGTGTTTAACAACGAGTAAATCAGCCCGCCGGTTTGCCCAAGCATATAATAGCTAAATACGATAACCAATATAATTACCTGTACCGTAACTATATTCACGGTTTGCAACGTAATATAAACTATGCTAATGTTAACAATAGTGCCTGCACTAAGCAGTAAATGAGATATTAAACGCCATTGAGGCCGGTATGTTAAAAATTTAAACAGTGCGGCAACACAAACCATTAATGCGCCTGCCGTATAAGCCAGCATAGTTTGCCCCTGGAAATAAACGCTCATCAAAACGGCCCCTAAGGCAATGAAAACCAAAGGAAACCCAAAATAAAGCAGCCTAATACGCGCCTGATCAAGAAAAGACTGCTCCTTTGATAAAATGCTAAAAATTGAAAAATTGAAAAAGTTTACTCCCTTACTCATGATTAAAGCACATTGCTAATACCAAACGCTATAGCCAGTCAATTAAGATTGAAAGCTATTTTAGTTTTGTATTTCGCAGCCTCTCATTCATGCAATTAGCAAGCCAAATCAATCATATTTTGTTCAATGATGGTTAACTTGGCTTCGGCATCGGCCTTTTTGCGTTGCTCAATCTCAATAATTTCGGGCTTGGCATTGGCCATAAAGCGCTCGTTACCAAGCTTTGCGTTAACAGATTTTAAAAAGCCCAACAGGTATTCCTTCTCTTTTACAAGCCTGGCGCACTCGGCAACCGGATCAAGATTTTGACTTAACGGAATAAAAAATTCATCGGTTGAAGCAATAAAATTAACTGCACCTGAAACTTTATCGGTAACCATAGCAAACTGGTTTATGTTACCCAATTTGGCTATAATAGCCGCGTACTGGCTGTAATTTATACCCGAGTTTGATTTACATGAAAGCTCCAGCGCCTCTTTAGGCGAAATTTCATTTTTATTGCGAATGTACCTGATTTGCGTAAGGACAATTTTTATGATCTCCACTTCCCCAAGTAGCTGTGTATTTATTTCCCCAATATTTGGCAATTGAGCAACAATGCAACAGTCTTTTTCGGCTCGTTCGCCAAATATTTCATCATGCCATAATTCTTCGGTGAGGAATGGCATAAAGGGGTGCAGCACTTTTAATATATTTTCAAAATACTGAACGGTAGCTACATAGGTAACTTTATCAATAGGTTGCTGGTAAGCGGGCTTAATCATCTCCAGGTACCAGGCGCAGAAATCGTCCCATACCAGCTTGTAGGTAGCCATTAACGCTTCTGACAAACGGTATTGCCCAAAGTTATCTTCAATCTCGCCCAGGGCCTGGTTAAAACGACTGCCAAACCATTCAATCGCTATCGCATTAGGGTTTTCAAGGCTATCATCAACTTCCCAGCCTTTTAAAAGCTTAAAGGCATTCCATATTTTGTTGGCAAAATTGCGGCCCTGTTCGCAGTAACTTACATCAAACATTAAATCGTTACCTGCAGGCGAGCACAACAGCATACCCACACGTACGCCATCGGCGCCGTATTCATTCATCAAATCAATAGGATCTGGCGAATTGCCCAATTGCTTCGACATTTTGCGGCCCAGCTTATCCCGTACAATACCGGTAAGATATACGTTTTTAAAAGGCAGCTCTCCCCTAAACTCATGCCCGGCCATAATCATCCTGGCTACCCAAAAAAACAGGATCTCGGGTGCGGTTACCAGGTCGTTAGTTGGATAATAGTAGTTAATATCCGCATTATCAGGATCTCTAAAACCATCAAAAACAGATATCGGCCACAACCACGATGAAAACCAGGTATCAACCACATCTTCTTCCTGCGTCAGGTCTTGAGTTGTGAGTGACGAGTTTTGAGTGATGAGTTTAGCTTCAATTAAAGCTTCATCAATATTTTTAGCAATAACATATTTACCGTTTGGCATATACCAGGCGGGAATTTGCTGCCCCCACCAAAGCTGCCGGCTAATACACCAATCCTTCACGTTTTCCATCCAGTGGCGGTAGGTGTTCGTGAATTTTTCTGGTATCAGTTTTATGTCGCCATTCAATACATAATCCAAAGCAGGCTTGGCCATCTCGTCCATTTTGCAAAACCACTGCATCGATAATTTTGGCTCAATAACGGCATCGGTACGTTCGCTGAAACCAATTTGCGATTTATAGTCTTCCACCTTAGCTAAAGCGCCGGCTTCCTCCAATAAAACGGCAATTTTTTTACGGGCGATAAAACGATCCTCACCTACCAAAATCTGCGCTTTCTCGTTCAGCGTACCGTCATCATTTAAAATATCAATAACAGGCAGGTTATGTTTTTGGCCGAGCTCATAGTCATTTAAGTCATGGGCCGGGGTAACCTTTAAACAACCGGTACCAAAATCCATGGTAACATACTCATCCAATATTACCGGAATCTCGCGGTTAATTAACGGAATAAATACCCGTTTGCCATGCAAATGAAAATAGCGTTCATCGTTGGGGTTAACACAGATTGCAGCATCGGCCATAATTGTTTCCGGGCGCGTGGTGGCAATGGTTAAGTAATCAGTATCAAGTATCAAGTCGTCAGACTTTTTTTCGTCTGTTTCATTGACTTGATACTTGATACTTGATACTTGATACTTAATATAGTATAGCTTTTGATTTACTTCTTTACGGATAACCTCCTCATCGCTTACCGCCGTTTTCCCTTGTGGGTCCCAGTTTACCATGCGTACGCCACGATATATCAGGCCTTTTTTGTACAGGTGGATAAAGGTATCTATTACCGCTTCAGACATTTCGGGGTCCATGGTAAATTTGGTACGGCCCCAATCGCATGATGCGCCTAATTTTTTAAGCTGATCGAGGATGATGCCACCATATTTTTCTTTCCACTCCCAGGCATAAGTTAAAAACTCGGGGCGGGTAAGGTCTTTTTTGCTAATGCCACGCTCTTTAAGCATGGCCACCACTTTGGCCTCGGTAGCTATACTGGCATGATCGGTACCGGGTACCCAGCAGGCATTTTTGCCTTTCATACGGGCGCGGCGTACCAGCACATCCTGTATGGTATTGTTTAGCATATGCCCCATGTGCAAAACACCGGTAACATTTGGCGGCGGAATAACTATAGTATAAGGTTCGCGCTCATCGGGCACCGATTTAAAAAAATCGTGCTTTAACCAGTAACTGTACCATTTATCTTCGGTTTCTTTAGGCAAATATGTTTTAGCAATATTCATAACGCGCAAAAATACGATAGTTAGGGGTTCATAGCAAATAGGTTTTTGCGGTTCGGGTTGCGAGGTTCGGGTTGCGGGGTTCGGTGTTGGAGGTTTGGGGCTGCGCGGTTTGAGGGCCAGGCTATCGAAACAAAGTTTAGATAACCGATGCGTGTAACCGGCAACAGATTCAAGCTATAATTTATCCACATTTTAACCGGCAACAGGCAACCCGAACCACGCAACAGATTCAAGCTAATTTGTCCACATTTTAACCGGCAACAGGCAACCCGAACCACGCAACAGATTCAAGCTAATTTGTCCACATTTTAACCGGCCACAGGCAACCCGAACCGGGCAACAGAAACACCTCACAATATTTTTACAATTAAAAAGTTATTATACTACGCAAACATTATTAGTCATGAAATCACTGCATATACACCGTTTTTGGCTCGATGTTTTAAAAAGGTCAAAACTGGGCTTTGTTATAAACTGGTTTAACCGTTAAAAGGTCCGGGCCATCGTTCTGTACATCTTTGCTGTAATTTACTACCTTTAATTTTCAAATAATAGCTATGAAATTAAAGTTCTGGTGTTTCATGTACATGGGTATTTTGTCACTTTCGGTAAATGCACAAACAGCTCATAAAACAAAATCCCAAAAACAAAAACACCAGGCTACCGCACCAACAAAATTCATCGATCCGGCCAATATGGATATATCCGTGAAACCCGGCGACGATTTTTTTGAGTACGCCAACGGCAACTGGATTAAAAACAACCCCATACCGGCCAAAGAAAACCGTTGGGGCAGCTTTGCCATACTACGGCAGGAAAACACCAAAAAGCTTTTGGGCGTATTGGACCAAGTGAGCCGCCAATCTATAACCGAACCTAAAGGCAGCATTAAACAACGCGTTGGCGACCTTTACGCCAGCGGTATGGATAGCCTCACTATCGAAAAGCTGGGTTATTCGCCAATAAAGCCCGAACTGGAGCACATCGACAAAGTCAAAAATCTTGATGACCTTATTAACGAACTTGCTTTTGATCGTGTTAATGGCATATTCGCCCAGATATTCCGGCTGGAGGTTGACCAGGACGATAAAAATATATCAAAGTATATTGTTCGCATCAGCCAGGGAGGCACTACACTACCTGATCGGGATTTCTATTTAAAAAACGATAAGCGATCAAAAAATGCCCAGGACGCTTTAAAAACATTCGCAGCAACGTTGTTCACCTTAACTGGCAGCACAACCAGTGAAGCTGAAAAGAATGCGGCAATAGTTTATAACATTGAAGCTGCTTTGGCAAAAGCGCAGCTTAGCCGTGTGGCCATGCGCGACCCGCATGTTATCTACAATAAATTCCGGTTGGCCGATTTTACTAAAGTTACCCCACATTTAAATTGGACCACACTATTGCCAAAGCTAAATGCCCCTGGCCAGGACAGCATATTAGTTAGTCAGCCGGCATTTTTCAAAGCCGCCGATTCGTTATTGGCGGCCACACCTGTTGAAAACTGGAAAATATATTTTAAATGGAATATATTAAGAGCTGCTTCAGTAAGCTTAAGTTCGCGTTTTGTACAGGCAAGCTTTGCTTATAACAGCGCCTTAACCGGCGAAAAAGAACAAGCACCACGAAACGAGCGGATGAGCTATGTTGTTGATGCAACACTTGGCGAATTATTGGGACAACTGTTTGTAGAAAAATATTTCACCCCGGCTGCCAGGCAGCACATGATAGCGCTTGTAAACAATCTGAAAACAGCCATGGGCGACCGAATTAAACACCTGGATTGGATGAGCCCAGAAACAAAGGAACATGCGTTAAAAAAACTGTACGCCTTTACAGTAAAAATAGGGTATCCTGATAAATGGGAAAAATACAGTGGGGTAGTTATAAACCGTGATAACTATGTAGCCAACTTGCGCAGCGTATCCAAATGGCGCTACAATTTCATTGTTAGCCACCTGGGCAAACCTATTGATAAAACCAGTTGGGGAATGACGCCGCAAACCGCGAACGCTTACTACTCTGAAACCAACAACGAAATTGTTTGCCCGGCAGGTATGCTGCAATTCCCTTTTTTTGATTTAAGGGCCGATGATGCCATAAACTATGGTGCGATAGGAGCAATAATGGGCCACGAAATAACGCACGGGTTTGACGATAAGGGCCGCCAATATGACGCCGACGGCGCACTGCGCGATTGGTGGAAAAAAAGCGATGCCGAGAAGTTTAAAGCGCTTACCAACCGGCTGGTAGTGCAATACAATAAACTTACTATATTGGATACCCTGCGTATAAATGGCAAACTCACCCTTGGCGAAAACCTTGCTGATTTAGGAGGCTTAAACATTGCCTATGAGGCTTTCCTGAAAACAAAACAAGGCCAATCGACCGATACGATAGACGGTTTTACACCCAAACAGCGTTTCTTCCTGTCATGGGCACAGGTATGGCGCAGTTTGCAACGCCCCGAAGCAGCAGCCAAGCGCATCCTTTCAGATCCGCACTCGCCCGATAAGCACCGCGTTAACGCCACCTTAACCAACATTAGTGCCTGGTACCAGGCCTTTAACATTAAGCCGGGGGATAAAATGTACAAAAAACCAGATGACAGGACGGAGATTTGGTAACTTTTTTAGTAGCAAGTAGCAAGCATCAAGATAGGGCCCCTGCGGAGAACACCTCCTTAATAAATATTTTTTCAAGCTTTAAAGGCTAAATCATAAAACTATTTTATACCTTGATCACCTAATAAATAACTTTTTTACCTTAAACCTGATTACAATATGGGACTCGGCGCACCTGAAATCATTTTAATTATTATTGCATCGCTCATCTGGCTTATTCCTGCAATTTGGGGGTACAACGCGGGTTCAGCAAGAACCATCGGGTCAGTTGGCGGGTTATTATTAGGTTTGTTTTTTAGCATATTAGGTGTAATTATAGTTTATTGCACCAGGCGAATAGATGAAAAACCATTTTATGGCTTCCCCAATCAATCGCCAGCCGATGAATTGCAAAAGTATAAGCAGTTGTTAGATAGCGGCGCAATCACAGAAAACGAATATAATGTTCAAAAGGGCAGAATTTTAAATTCAAACTGAAAAGCTTTCGGGCAAAGTGGCCTTCCCAAACTTTACAGCCTCCAAACATTTCAACCTTAAAACATCCCTGCCAAACAGTTATCTTTGCGGCTGTTATGATTATCCAGCAGTTCTACGACAAAGGTTTGGCGCATGCATCGTACGCCGTTATCCGCACAGGTAAAATGATCCTTATTGATCCGGCACGCGATCCTTTGCCGTATTATTCCCTTGCAGCCCAGCACAATGCCGATATAGTAGGCGTTATTGAAACCCATCCGCATGCCGATTTTGTAAGTTCGCACCTGGAAATCCACCAGGTTACTGATGCCGTTATTTATTGCAGCAAGCTTACCGGCGCCACCTATCCCCATGAAACTTTTGACGATGGCGATGTTATCCAGCTGAATGATGTAAAGCTTAAAGCCATCAATACCCCCGGCCACTCGCCCGATTCTATTTGTATTTTACTGGTAGACGAAGAGGGTAAGGAAACGGCCATTTTTACCGGCGACACCCTTTTTGTAGGTGATGTTGGCCGCCCCGACCTGCGCGAAAGTGTGGGCAACATTACAGCTAAAAAAGAGGAACTGGCCAAACAAATGTACCTGAGCACCCGCCATAAGCTAATGACGCTACCCAAAAACGTTATTGTTTACCCGGCACATGGCCCCGGATCGTTATGCGGCAAAAATATGAGCACCGAACTGCAAAGTACCATCGGCCGCGAAATACAGGAAAACTACGCCCTGCAACTGATGGACGAGGCAACCTTCATCAAAACCCTCACGGCCGACCAGCCATTTGTACCAAAATACTTTGGTTATGATGTGGAGTTAAATAAGGCCGGCGCCGCTAAATTTCAGCAAAGTATTGATAACATCGTAAAATTCGAGGCCGATATTCAATTACAGGAAAAAATCGCGGTTATAGATAGCCGTCCTAAAACACTTTTCAAAGCCGGCCACATTCCAGGCGCTATCAACCTGCAGGATGGCGATAAGTTTGAAACCTGGTTAGGCTCCATACTGCAGCCCGACGAAAAATTTTACCTGGTTGCAGAAGATGACGCTACTGCCGATTTACTGGTAAAAAAAGCTGCCAAAATAGGTTACGAAACCAACATCATGGCTATACAGCTATCGCCCCAAAATACAAGCGATAACCTCCTCAACCTGGATATTGAAGATTTTAAGGCCGGGCCCGAAAATTACACCATCATAGATGTCAGGAATACCAACGAAGTAAACGACGGCAAAATATTTAAACAGGCCATCAGCATTCCCCTTCCCGAACTGCGGGAGCGAATTAACGAGATACCTGTAGATAAACCAATTGTTGTGCACTGCGCGGCGGGTTATCGCTCGGCTGCCGCAACAAGTATTGTAGCAGGGGCCATAAGCGAAGTGCCTGTTTATGACCTTGGCGAAGTTGTGACGGAGTTTAGCCCCACCCAACCCTCCCCGGAAGGAAGGGCTTTGGATCATGCAGGAAAAGTCTCTCCTACAGGTGGAGATTTAGAAGGGGCCGAATGAACCATCAACTCTCAATAGTTACAACCGCCGATGGTTCAAAAACCATTTACAACGCCGAAGTAGGCGAGCTTTACCACTCGCGCAACGGGGCGCTGCAGGAGAGTCTGCACGTGTTCATAAACGCGGGGCTTAACTATTTTCTTGATCAAAATGATACAACAGGGGTAAGTATATTAGAAGTTGGCTTTGGTACAGGGCTCAATTTTTTATTGAGCGCAGATACTTGTACAACTAAGCAAATCGATCTTAACTACACCGGTATTGAAGCATACCCGCTTACAGCACAAATGATGAGCCAGACCGGTTATGATGATTATACCCCTGCCGAATTGTGGGAGTCGTACTTAACAAATTACCGCGCGGCTTTAACCGGTTCTGTAAACATTAACGATAATTGCCGGCTACAAATAGCCAACTGCAAATTATTGGATTTTCCATCCGGCCGGCAATATGATATCATTTATTTCGACGCTTTTGCAGCATCCCACCAGCCCGAAATGTGGGAACAGCAAGCCATTGGCCATGTTGCCGGTTTTGTAAAGCCCGGCGGTGTATTTGTTACCTATGCCATAACCGGCAACCTTAAACGGATGCTTAAAGCGCTTGGTTTTAGCATACAAAAAGTACCGGGCGCCGCAGGCAAACGCGAAATGCTGCGGGGAATAAAACTCCGTTAAGTCAATAGTACTAAGTCGTAAGTCCAAAGTTGATTTTTTTGACTTGGAACTTAAGACTTTGGGTTAAAGACTATCCGTCAATTTATCGATGACACGACACTACCAGTTTACATAAACCGGAAACCTACATTAAATTTAAGGGTAAAACCATTATTGGCCGGTAGCTCGCGGTAAGCAGAAAACTGGCCCTGGGTGTTGGCGCTCCGGGTAGCATATATAATAGGCCCACCGCAAAGGGTAAAAGCAAAACGCGAATTTGTTGGTGCATAATTAATAGATGGGCCAACCATTAAACGGGCACCGCCTTCGGCCTCATCGGTTTCCCAAAAGCCTTCTAAGTCCTGCCCTACCGCTTCAAAGCCACCAAAAAACTGGCCGGTAATATGCCTGTGTACACCAACGCTTGTAACAATATCAAGGCCATCGCGGTTGGTAGCAAAGGCTTTTTCTAAGCGAACGTTGGCCCCTATCTTCCACCGCGTAACGTCGTAGGCGGCGGTTATCCTGCTAAATGCCACGTTATCGTTATTAAACTCATGCCTGAAACCCAGGCCAGCCCCTATACGGAAACCCATAGGCTGGTTACCGCCTATAAAATCGCGCAGCAATTCGGCCTGCTCCAAAGTATGCACGCTGCCATTGTTGCTAAAACCGGTACCTAAAGTGGCCAAAAAGGTAAATTTTGCCCCTAAATAGCCTTTTGCAGATATATTTTGGTCAACCCCGTCAAAACCCAGCGGTGTAACGGTATGCTCGCCGTAACCGCCCGAGTAATTCACGCTCCAGTTTCGCCCCGATGGGTTTAAGGTGTTAATGGTATATAAAAATGGCTGCGGCTGTTCAAGCGTACTGTTTTGCGGCGAGGTTTGCATCAATTGCTGTGCCTGGCAGCATTCAATTATCAGCATTAAAAAAAACACAGAAAGGTAGATTTTCTTGATCATGGTTTTACAGTTATGAGTTGGCCAATAAAGTTAATTAATATTACCTTTAAATTAATACCGGGATAAGTTTGCATTAAAGATGTTATCATACCTTTGCAAAAAACACCGCACCATACTATGCCTTTAAAAGCCCCTGAAACTGCACCTACCTCAACCATCGCCTTTCAACGCCTGCTTATTATAATGGACGACCTGCGGGCCAACTGCCCCTGGGACAAAAAGCAAACGCTTGAAAGCCTCAGGCACCTCACTATCGAAGAAACCTACGAGCTAAGCGATGCCATTTTGGGCGATGATAAGCAGGAAATTAAAAAAGAGCTGGGCGACATTATGCTGCACCTGGTTTTTTACTCAAAAATAGCTTCAGAAACCAATGATTTTAACATCACCGATGTATTAAACGGGGTTTGCGATAAACTCATAAACCGTCATCCGCATATTTATGGAGATGTGGAAGTACAAAATGAGGAAGACGTAAAACGTAACTGGGAGCAAATTAAGCTGAAAGAGGGTAATAAGTCGGTTTTGGGCGGTGTGCCTTCCTCCCTGCCGGCATTGGTAAAAGCATCGCGCATACAGGAAAAAGCCAGGGGTGTGGGTTTTGACTGGGAAGAGAAAAACCAGGTTTGGGCCAAGGTAGAAGAAGAACTGCAGGAATTTAAAAATGAGTTTAACGCCGAAGACGAAACCACCATTGATCATGAAAAGGCCGAGGGTGAATTTGGCGATCTGTTATTCTCGCTTATTAATTATGCCCGCTTTATTAATATTAACCCCGAGAACGCGCTTGAAAAAACAAACCAGAAATTTATAAAACGTTTTCAATACCTGGAGTTAAAAGCCAAAGAACATGGCAAGCAGCTACAGGATATGAGCCTTGCCGAAATGGATATTTTTTGGAACGAAGCAAAAAAACTATAAAATTTCGCATCCGGCTGTAGCGTTTATATGCTTATATTCGTAATGACAACAAATAACAAAAATATGAAGCGTAATTTATTTTACTTACTCCCGCTGTTGTTAACCTTACTTGCAGCCTGCGCCAAAAACTCAGGAACATCAGTTGTAGTATCTGCACCGGTAGGAACTTTTAACGGCCAGTTTAGGCTCCTGACTAAAAACTCCACCGGTAAATATGATACCTTGAAAGATTCGATAATCTTGAAAATGACCAATGCATATCATTTTGCGGTAACAGCCGATACCATCGTAAAACATGCAGGCAGCCACGGTACTTTTGCTTTTGATGGTTACTACATCCAGTTTAACGATAGCACTTTTAAATCGGGCGTGCCACGTACCAAAAATCATTTGGTAGGCGTTTACCAATATATTTACGATGGCACCAACTTTAAAATGTTACGTGCAAGCTCATCTACCAGCCCAGATACTATAGGCCGTTATGACCTTGTAAAAACTGCAAACTAATTATTATTGTTTTTAACTGAAACGCCGTCGCCCATATTTTGGTGGCGGCTTTTTTGGTAAGTCGGGGTAACCCGGTTTAATAATTAGCTACTACTATTGATGCCTGTATATGGGGTTAATAGAAGCTTAAAGCAGAATGCACAAAGCTTAAAGCTAACACATTGATTTTCTATCGCTAAAAGCAATATATGATGAAATTAATTAATAGATTCTATATAACAGGAAAATCTTTTTTATTTGTATCAATAGGGTTGTTTATTGCGTAAGTACATAAAAAACAACACAATATTTAAGCGGAATTAAACACACTTAATGCATCCACCCAAAGGCATTACTGAAGAAGAAATTATCAGCCAATGCAAAAAAGGCAGCCTTAAATACCAGGAAATGCTGTATAAGCAGTTTTATGGCTACGCCATGGGTATAAGCCTGCGTTACAGCCTTAACCGCGATGACGCTTTGGAGGCTGTAAATGATGCTTTTATTAAAGTATTTAATGCCGTGCATAATTACAATACAGACAAACCCTTTAAAGCCTGGCTACGTACAATTGTAGTGAACACCGCTATCGACCGTCGGCGCAAGGATCTGAAATTCCAGTTAAATGTTGAGTTGGATAATGCCGCGCCCATAAGCAGTAATATGGGTACGGTTGATAATTTAAATGCACAAGACATATTAAAGATGATGAATGAGCTGCCTGCCATACAGCTTACCATTTTTAACATGTATGAAATAGATGGTTATAATCATGATGAAATTGGCAATATGTTAGCTATCCCGGCAAGCTCATCGCGCGTTTATTTGAGCAGAGCTAAAGAACGATTAAGAAAAATATTAAGGCAAGAAGCACAAAACCATGGATGATCAGTTGGATAACGACTTAAAGAACCGCATCAGGGAGGTGTTTGATAATTACGAAGACACCACCGCCGACGAGGGCTGGCTGCTGCTCAGGGAAAAATTCCCCGAGGAGGAGAAAAAGCGCCCTATGGTTTGGCTGTGGTGGGCAAGCACAGCAGCCGGCCTGCTGCTATTTTTAGCCATTGGCGTATGGATGCTAAACAACAAACAAAAAGCAAACAGTACTAATACCGCTGTTATAAAACCGGTTAAGCAAAATACCCGGCATCAACAAGCCGTACAAATTGATAGCGTTAGCCGCATAGCGGCTAACACGGGCTCAGGTAATAGTAATTCTGCTGATACTACAATATCAGCCCAAAACAATATTGCCCAAAATCAGAACAATCCACGTAAAAAGCCGACAATAAACAACCCGGCTGTAAATGCTGCTGCTGTTGGCCAAAACAATGTGGCCGTTTTCACACCATCAACCAAAATACCTGTAAATGCTCCTGCGGTTAAACAGCCACAGGTTAACCCAAATAACAGGACAAACAGCACGGTTAACCAACTTGCTGCCCAACAGCCTGCTGCTGGCAATAAACAACCCGTTATTGTAGCCACACCAGGCACTAAAGCAGATAGTATTAAAACCGTTGTTACTAATGCAGGCAAGCAGCAATATGCAGCAAATCCGGTTGTTGCACCAGCTACCAAAACTACTACAACTAACGTAACACCCAATGCGGCAAACCAGCAGCCTACGCAGGCTAAGCCATCATCGGCCAATGCCATGGCTACAATGCTTGCTGCCGATAATTTGCAAACACCAAAGGCAAAAGACAAAGCTGCAGATGATAAAAAGGTAAAGTTTGGCATTTACGCAGCCACCTTTTTTAACTATGCCAAAGGGAGCGCCAACCAGGTAAATGCCGGGGCTGGTTTTACATCCGATATCAGGCTTAGCAAAAACCTTAAACTTTCTACAGGGGTTGCCTTAGCGCAAAACACACTTAAATACAACAGCAGCGTACCGCCAAACCCAAGCGCAGCCAATGCGGTAACATTTGCTGCTGCAGCACAGGATAACAAGCTGGTACCGGCTTCTTCGTTCCCGGTATTTAAAAATTATAATGCCAGTTTGGTAGGCCTTGATGTACCTATCAATTTAAAATACGAGTTTAACCCCGAAAAAACAGATGCTTATTTCTCGGCTGGTTTAAGTTCGGGTACGTTTATTAATGAGGCTTATACCACCAGTTATGGCATCCCACATAATTCGTTGCTAGGCGGCGCAACCCAGCAAACATCCGAAGAAACAAACCGCCAAAGTTTCAATGGTTTCTATTTTGCCAGAACGCTGAATTTATCGGTGGGCGTAGGCACAGCCTTAGGCAAAAACCGCTTAATTATTGAGCCATTTTTAAAATATCCGCTGCAGGGAATGGGCGCACAGCAGATAAAATTTGGCGCAGGCGGCTTAAATTTGAAGTTTAATTTTGCGGGAGGCAAAAGGTAGAAGAGCGATTGCTTAGATTTCATCGATAGTTCATCAATCGCTTTTAAACTTTTTCAGCTACAAACGGTTGACCCCTGCAAATAATACACTTTTAAGCGGCCTCGTAGAGGCTACCTGTTTGTAGAAGACGAATAGTTCAACCCTTTTTGCTCCTTAGGAACTACCTTTCTTCTGGATCAACTTTTAAAAGCGATTGCCTGATCGGTAGTTAAAATACCACTCCAATGCTGCTTATAATTTCTATATTTAGTCGAAATCTAAATCTATTATGTTTGATTATAGTAAGGATATTGAAGCTATCTTGCAACCAAGAGTTCATGAAAAATTATTAGAAGGCTATTTTGGTGGGGTATTTAATCCCGAAAAAGATAAGTTTTACGCGGCAACTCTTGTTGACATAAGTACTATCGATTATGATGAGTTTGAATATTTGCATGAACAAATAGGATGGCATACCTCTAAAAATTATAATCGGGAATTAGGAAAGGAATATAATTTTGACCGGACATCCTACACAAACAAATCGTTTCAAAATCTTATAGAAGAAGGTATTTACCAATATTTCTCCATAACCTTTTTGTGTATGCTTTATCAGCAACAGTGGTTTATTTTAAAAACGCTTTGCTTTTATGGCGATTTGGTTAATCAAGATGGAATTAAGACGGATTTGTCTAAAGAACCCGATCATCCTGATTTTTGGCAACAAACTTTGTTCAAACCATACGAAACGCCTGATTATCTAAGGCAAAAATTCGAAACTGTATCTTATAAGGATGCGGGAATGGAAGAATTTAAAGACGACCCGTACTTGGTTGCATCGCTAAAAAAAGAAAAAAAAGAAAAAATAAATCAAGCATGGCAGTATTATTTTAATGAGGATTTGATATTACCTTTTTTTGATCGTTTAAAACTTCAGTACCCTTTAGAATACCGGTCTTTTTGTGAGCTTAGATCCAATTTCACCATGATCTATCCCCAACATAAAAGGCAAATACTATTTTGCTCTTTAATTGAAAATGCGGACAGAAAGTGGCTTTTAAGATATTTTGTCTTCAATTACCAAACCGAAAATTTTTATAAATGGAGTTATTTTGAAGCGGAAAGCTTCGATCATTTTTTCTTTTATGGAGAGGTAATCATCGACAATCTGAAACAAATCTCACAATGGGATAATGAGCTTTATCTCGATTCCTCCTGCACCATGGACGACGACAACTTTTGGAATAACTACGTCTTTGCCCAAAAGGATGGCAAATATCTGTATCTACAGGAAATTTAACTACTTTACTTAAACCTAATTGCCTTCACCGGCGAAATCCGGCTCACGAGCATCGATGGCACAAAAAGCACCAGCAGGCAAATTACCAATGTACCCAGGTTAAGCAGCAATACGTCCCATAAACCAAATTGCACAGGTACAAAGGTCATATAATACGAAGCCTGGTCGAGTTTAAAAAAATGGGTTTGCTGCTGAAAATAGCCCAAACCAAGCCCAAGCGCATTGCCTAACAACAAGCCGAGGCCTATCAGGTAGGTGGCATTATATAAAAATATTTTCCGGATGTTCCAGTTGGATGCACCCATGGCTTTAAGCATACCAATCATGGCTGTGCGTTCTAAAATCATGATCAGCAGGGCCGATATCATGTTGATAACCGCGACAACAACCATCAACACCAGCATCACTACCGAGTTTACATCCAATAATTTCAACCACTCAAATATGTTAGGATAATCCTCCATAACCGTTCGCGATTTTAACCTCACCGGTAAAATTTGATCCAGTTTATCTGCAGCAAAATCCACCTGGTCAAAATCGGCTACGCGAAGTTCGTACTGCCCTATTTCGCCGGGTTTCCAGTCGTTCAGGCGGTTTATCAGCGATAGCGAACCTATTACAAAGGTTTTGTCAACCTCCTCTACCCCGATATTAAAAATGCCTTTTATTTTAAACGGCCGCTTGCGCAAATCCTGCGCAAAAAACATCAGCAGGTTATCGCCCACCTTCAGCTTTAACCGGTTGGCAGTTTGCTGCGATAACATGATCTCTTTTTGGGCTTCAACAGAATCTTTAAAGTCGATCACGTTTCCGGCAACCATCATCTTTTTAAAGTATGACCAGTCGTACGTTTTATCAACGCCCTTTAGTACCACGCCCTCAATTTCGTTATTAGCTTTAATAATTCCGGGCTTGGTAGCGGTTGGCATTACATGGGTAATCAATGGGCTTTTACGCATCCGCGCTACAAAACCAGGGTCTTCAACAATAGGCGAGCTCTCGTATGAACTGTTCAGGTCGAACTTAATAACGCGTATATCACCGGCAAAACCCCGAACCTTTTCGCGGATCTCGTGTTTAAATCCTTTTACAATGGCTAATGATAATATCATTACCCCCAAACCAAGCATAATACCAATAATGGCAATACGTACAATCAGTTTTGAAAATGTACGCTTTGACTTGAATGTTATACGGGCTGATATAAAGGAGGCGAAACTCAATGCAGAATGATTTTTAGTACCTTCGCAAATATGCGGTTTTGCTATTAAACCTGCTACTTTTTAAATTGTTTCAAAACAATATTCTATGAAAATTATACCTGTTTTTTTACAAAGCGCCTTAATAGCAGTATTAAGTGTACATACAGCCTGCGCCAATCCGGCTTCTAATTCTAAAACCTCGCTGAAAGAAGGAAAAAACGGTAAAAAAATTAATACAGAAATATTGACCGGCGCCGATCAAATTCCGCTGTATTTTGACTATCTTAAGGGAAAAAATATCGGGATGGTTGTTAATCAAACTTCTGTTATTGGCAAAACCCTTACACCCAGTGTTGATAGTTTACTAAAACGTGGCATCAGCATTAAAAAGGTATTTGGACCCGAACACGGTTTTCGCGGCAATGCCAGCAATGGCGCCGTAGTAAACGATGCCGTAGATGCCAAAACAGGCTTGCCCATCATCTCGCTATATGGCAACAAACATTACAAACCAACGGCCGACGATCTGAAGGATATAAACCTGATGGTATTTGATATACAGGATGTTGGAGCAAGATTTTACACCTATATATCAACCCTGCATTATGTAATGGAGGCTTGTGCCGAAAACAATATCGAACTGATGATACTGGACAGGCCAAACCCGAATGGCTACCTGATTGATGGCCCCATACTGGATACCGCTTACCATTCCTTTGTGGGCATGCATCCTATCCCCATAAGCCATGGCATGACCATTGCCGAATATGCCAAAATGATAAACGGCGAACGCTGGCTAAAAAACGGCGTGCAGTGCAAGTTAAAAATAATAAAAGTGGCCAATTACAGCCACAATATGCCTTATAAGCTGCCTGTAAACCCATCGCCCAATTTAAATACCGAACAATCTATTTTACTTTACCCCAGCACCTGCTTGTTTGAAGGTACAACATTTAGCCTGGGCAGGGGAACTTACTTTCCATTCCTGGTGTTGGGGCACCCCCTGTTAAAGGGCATTTATACTTATTCCTTCACTCCTGTTGGCATCCCCGGCATGAGCGAGAACCCTCCGCAAAAAGATAAACAATGCTTCGGCATCGACCTTAAAAATTACACGCCGAACCAAATACGGGCCATGGGGCACATTAACCTATCATGGCTGATAGAACTTTATAAAGCTTTCCCGGATAAAGAGCATTTTTTTAATGCATATTTTAACAAGTTAGCAGGCGGCAAAGAATTGCAGAAACAGATTGCCGATGGCAAAACAGAGGCCCAGGTCCGCGCAAGCTGGGAACCGGGCCTAAAACAATTTAACAAAACACGTAGCAAGTACTTATTGTACAATTAATAAACGAAGCAAATAAAACAGCATATACCATGAGAATTGTATTTATGGGCACCCCCGATTTTGCCGTTGCATCGCTTGATGCTTTGATAAAGGCCGGCAGCGATATTGTAGGCGTTGTTACCGCTCCGGATAAACCCGCAGGGCGTGGGCAAAAACTAAACGAATCGGCAGTGAAACAGTATGCAGTAGCCAATGGCTTAAAAGTATTACAACCTGAAAAGCTAAAGAACCCCGATTTTTTGGCCGAACTTAAAGGGTTGCAGGCCGATTTACAGGTGGTTGTTGCCTTCAGGATGCTACCTGAAGCTGTTTGGACAATGCCTGCCAAAGGAACCATTAACCTGCACGCTTCGTTGTTGCCACAATACCGTGGCGCAGCACCTATTAACTGGGTAATTATAAATGGAGAGAAGGAAAGCGGCGTAACTACTTTTTTCCTGAAACATGAAATTGATACCGGTGATGTATTATTCACCGAAAAAATAACCCTAACCGGAACCGAAACTGCCGGCGACTTGCACGACCGGCTGATGAACAAAGGCGCAGGCCTGCTGGTAAAAACGGTTAAGGCAGTTGAAAGTGGCCGTTATCATGAACATCCGCAGGTACAGCTGTTAACCGGTGAAGAGCTTAAACATGCCCCTAAAATATTTAAGGAAGATTGTAAGATAGATTGGCTACAACCGGCCGAAACGGTATTCAACAAAATTCGTGGACTAAGCCCAATCCCTACCGCTTATACGGACTTGAACGGTAAACTATTAAAAATTTACGCCTCAGAACTTTTGATTGATGAACCGGCAATACAACCCGGCGGTTTCCTTACCGATGGTAAAACATTTTTAAAGTTTGCCGCCAAAGGAGGTTTCATTAGTGTAAAAGATATACAGATGGAAGGCAAAAAACGCATGGGTATCGAGGATTTTTTAAGAGGGGTAAAATTGTGATGGATCAATCATTGGAACAAGAAAATTCGGACTGGCTTTCATTAACAGAAGAACAGCGGGAAGGTATACTTAAAGCCTATGACGAAAGCGAAGATGAAGCAAACCTCATTCCGTTGGAGGCCATAATTGCGAAATACGCAAAGTGGCCTTTTCTAACTTAGAGTCAAAAACATATTACTTTTTCTGATACTTCCTTGCCAGCTGCATTGTTTTAACCCTTAAATGTTGCGCCTCATTGGCCAGGTTGGCCGTACTTGTAATATCGGGCATGTTTTTGTCCTGGTACTTTTCAATAACGGGCAGAGTTGCAACTATTTTCAACACAGCATGATAGTCGCCAATTTTTATCTGATTACTATCAATGTGCGCTTTTAAACTGGCAAACCTGCTTATTTTATCCATATATTTCAATTTACTATCGGCTATTAATGCACTAAGCTGCGCCCGCAACACGGTATCTTTTATAGCTGTTAATGATTCGTTTGCCGAAAAGTAATAACCATCTGATTTTGCAGCATAATTGTTAAACGCCTTTAAACTATCGGCTATGCCGCCGTTAAAATGGGTTAGCTGTTCTTCCAGCCTTTGGAGTTGCGGATCTTTTTTTGCCAGGTCGTCATAAATCTCATCCATTAACGAACCCGAAGGCATCCTTTTCAGGCTAAAGTCTGATTTATCGTCCTTTAATGGTTCGGGCATGTCGTTTTTTGGTGTCGCAGTATCTTTCGACGGTGTAGAGTTACATGCCGAAAAAAACAGGATGATGAGCAGGATTGATAATAAGGCGGTTGCTTTCATAATTGATTATATTTAATAGGATAAGGAATATTTTGTATTGTTACTACTATGGCCAACGATATCCAATCAAGCCAAAGTCAAAAATTACAACTTAACGTTTTTTAACACCTGTTATTGCTACTTTTGCGGCCATAATATACTGAATACCCGATGGCAAATTACAGCGACCGCATAGCACTACTAAAAACACAGATCCAGCCCTTACGTGACCAACTGATACAGCACGAATTATATAAAAACATTAACTCGTTGGATGAATTAACCGTTTTTATGGATAACCATGTGTTTGCCGTGTGGGATTTTATGTCGCTGTTAAAATCGCTGCAACAAAAGCTTACCTGTACTGCCACACCATGGATGCCAACCGGTAACGCCAACACCCGCTACCTGATTAATGAAATTGTAACCGGCGAGGAAAGCGATGTTGACGAACAAGGCAACCGCACCAGTCATTTTGAACTATACCTGCGCGCTATGCAGCAGGCCGGCAGTGAAACTATTGCTATTAACAATTTATTTCATGAATTAAACTTCGGCAAACATATCGACGAAGCTTTAATTATTGCTGATATCCCCCTTGCAGCACGCAATTTTATGCTGCATACTTTTGATGTTATCGGCACCAACAAAAACCATGTGCAGGCCGCGGTATTTACCTTTGGCCGCGAGGATTTAATCCCCGATATGTTTGTGAGTATTGTTAAGGAGCTCAGCCGCCAGCTACCTGGCAAGGTTGATATCCTGCTTTACTACCTGGAACGCCACATTGAAGTTGATGGCGACCACCACTCCCACCTGGCCTACGAAATGACCGCCGAGCTTTGCGGTGACGACGACTCCAAATGGGAAGAAGCCACCACTGCTGTACAAGAGGCATTGCAAGTAAGGATCGCCCTTTGGGATGGTATACTGGCAGCTATTAAAGCGCCGGTAGCCGTACAGTAGTGATGTGAGATCATCGCCACTAAAGACATTCATTATTATTACTGCATGCAGTAGCAGGGTCAATATCAACATCAAATCAATCTTGATACTTGATACTTACTACTTGATACTTTTTTACAACTTATTCAGCTCATCCATTAAAACCTTACTTACCCTGTTAAAATAGCGCCTTACGCCAAAGCCCATTACAGTTTGAATGCCGCGGGTGGCGTTGGTTAAAAACACTTCGTCGGCTTCGTAAAGAATGTCGGGGTTTATCTGGGCTTCGGTAATATCTATGTTGTTATCCTGGGCAAGCTTTATTACCACCTGGCGCATTACCCCTTCTACACAGCCTTCGCTTAGTGCCGGCGTGTACAGGTGATTTTGGTAATGGATAAATATATTTGAACTGCTGGCCTCGCATAAAAAGCCGCTTTGGTTCAGCAAAAACACATCATCAAGTTTGTTTTGCGTTTTATAGATACCCGCCATTACATAAATAAGCGAGTTACAGGTTTTGATGTTGGATAGGTAATTGGATGGCTTGGGCAATTCGGTAAATACATCCATGATCAAGCCTTTCTCGTTCAAAAAGTACCTTGGTTCGTCAGATGCTGTAAGCTCCAGGCAATAGCCCATTTTATTTTGGGTGGGCGTATACAATCCCTCGGCATCCCGGTAAACCGTCAGGCGCAGGCGGCCGTGCCTAACCTTGTTGCGCCTGGCAAGTTCCTCCACAATGTCCTTTAAAAACCAGGTATCCATTTGTGAATAGCCATCAATTTTGAGCGCTTTCATGCCGCGTTGCAGGCGGTCGGCGTGCAAATCGGCAAATTTAAGCTGTCCTTTCATCAGGCGCATACTCTCAAACAAACCGTCGCCATATTTAAATGCACGGTTTGCTACGCTAAGCAGCAGGCTGCTTTGAGGCAGTATTTGTCCGTTAAAATTGATTAACACTGGTGTCATTTTCAGATGTGCAGATTACAGGTGTGCAAATGTGCAGATTTTAAAACCGGATTGATTTATAAATGCCGTCTGCTTTATTAAAACTTAAACTACTGGGAAAAAATTATCCATTTAGCCACAAATCATTCTTAATTACTCCTCACTATTAGTATTGGCCTGGTTATCAGCCGCAGTATACCTGCGCCATTTTAGCAGCACGCTTTCAAAATCGGGTGGCAGGGGCGATTCAAACAGTACCTGCTTTTTCTGGGTTGGGTGTAAAAAGCCCAGGGTTTGGGCATGCAGTGCCTGGCGGGGCATCAGCTCAAAACAATTCTCTACAAATTGCTTGTATTTACTGAATACCGTTCCTTTCAAAATCTTATCTCCGCCATAGGTGGCATCGCTAAACAAGGGATGGCCAATATGCCGCATGTGCGCACGAATCTGGTGAGTGCGACCGGTTTCCAGCTGGCATTCTATCAGGGTAACATACCCCATACGTTCCAATACCTTGTAGTGCGTTACCGACCATTTGCCTTTCTCCGGGTCGTCATAAATAGACATTACCCGCCTATCGGCAATACTGCGGCCAATATAGCCCGTTACGGTGCCATCTTCAACCAAATCGCCCCAAACCAGGGCTATGTACTTGCGGGTAATGGTGTGGTCAAAAAACTGCTTGGCCAGCCAGCTCATGGAGCGCTCATTTTTGCTGATGAGCAGCAGGCCCGAGGTATCTTTATCAATACGATGAACCAGGCCCGGCCGGCCATCGTTACCCGGTAATGTTGGCAATTGCTGAAAGTGGTAAACCAAAGCATTTACCAATGTGCCGGTATAATTATTATAACCGGGGTGTACCACCATACCAGCGGCTTTATCAACCACCAGTACGTCATCATCCTCGTAAACAATATTAATGGGGATATTTTCCGGATAAACCTCTGTGTCGCGTGGCGGATGGGGTAATACAACCGAAATTACATCCAGCGGCTTTACGCGGTAGCTGCTTTTTATAGGCTTATCATTCACCAGCACATTTCCCAGTTCAATGGCATTCTGAATGCGGTTACGCGAGGCATTCTCTACCCGGTGCATCAAAAACTTATCAATGCGCAGCAGCGACTGACCCTTATCAACCACAACGCGTAAGTGTTCAAATAAATCCTGTTCTTCCTGCTCTATCAGCTCGGGTTCGTATGCCATTTGGGCGCAAAAGTAATCGTTTTTTGTGGTAGGTTAAGCGTAATATTGCAATAGCATTAAGGGCAGGTTATTTTTATGAATATTGATCTCGAAATTTTTAGTCCGGTACATCAAATTGCAAATCCGTTGTTTGATGCACACGAGGTTAAAGTTTTTTTGAAACGGGATGATCTCATTCACCCCATGATATCGGGCAATAAATGGCGCAAGCTTAAATACCTGCTCAAATCGGCTCAAAACCAGCACAAAAATCATTTGGTAACATTTGGCGGGGCATATTCCAATCACTTATTGGCAACAGCGGCGGCGGCAGCTAAATTCGGCTTCAAATCTACAGGCATTGTACGCGGGGAAGAGGTTGATAACAACACATTGTTTTTATGCAAACTGCACGGCATGCAACTGTTATTTACCGATAGGGATAGCTACCGGGATAAACCCGCATTATTCCAAAAACATTTTGGCAATAATGAGCAGGCTTTTTTTATTGACGAAGGCGGCTCATCTGCAGAAGGTGCCCAAGGCTGCTCCGAACTGGTAAACGAACTAACCGATAGCTACGACCATATTTTTTGCGCCTGTGGCACCGGAACCACTGCAGCGGGCATTATTAACGGTTTAACCAGCCAGCGGTTTACAACAAAATTTAATGCTGTCCCTGTGTTTAAAAACGGAGGTTTTATCAGGGATGAGATTAACCATTTTTTAACCAATCCTGTCGATTATGACCTGCATACCGACTACCATTTTGGTGGATATGGAAAAGCAACCGATGAACTTATTGGTTTTGTAAAGCATTTTGTTGCTGCCACCGGCATTGTTATTGAACCTGTATACACCGGTAAAATGATGTACGCTTTATACGACCTGATTGGCAAAAACCATTTTAAACCCGGAAGTAAAATACTGGCCATTCATAGTGGTGGAATTTGGGGATTATTGGGAATGAAGGATAGGTTTTAAGGGCGGATGGCTAAGAAATTAACTATCCTCACGGCACCTTAACTGCTTGCCGGGCTAGCAATTGCCATTCTTTGCCATTTTTAACCCAAACCAAAAAAACACCCAGCTTAACTGCGCCCGGGCCCTTGCCTGCATCATTGGTAGCAGCCGACAATATGTGCCTAACAATAGCGGTATTACCCGATATCGTAATTGTTTGCCCCGTAAAATCAATAGCTGTAAAAACTGATGCGCCGCTGGTAAAGCTGTGTATAAACTCCTTTTTGTTTTGCACTTTGCCACTGGAGTGACCGTAGCTCAAGCTATCAGCCGCTATTTTATCCAGGGATAAGCTATCGGCACTTATCATCGTAAGGCGCAAGCGTTCAACTGCATTGGCAACTTCTTTAGTATGCGGATTCTGTTGGGCATCCGCGGCTCCCGGGGCAATAACACTCATAATTATCAACAAAAACAGGATTTTAATGGCGTTAAATATTTTCATGATTTTCAGTTTAGCTGTACAGTACCTCACTTAATTATTTCTTTTGTTTAACCTGGGCCAGCAACCAGGCCGATATATCATTTGCGGCTTTATCATTTTCATATCCCGCCGGTAAACGACCGTTGGTATACTCATTGTAAAGCCATGGGTCGGCAATAGCCAATACCGTTCCTTTGCCAAATTTAGCCTGGGCTATTAAGGTTAATCCGTTTTTTACCAAAGCGGGCTTTGCCGGTAAAATTGTACTTATGGAGCACACGTCTTTCATAAATATTTTTTGCGCGGTTTCAAAAAGCGGGTTGCCGGTGGTTATAATAGCACCATCCTCAAAATGGCTGTCGTCAATTACATGGTTCTGTAGGTCGTTATTAAAATTCATTCCGAATTTATTGGCCAGTGTATTAAAGTGAGGCAGTTCAACATTGGCGCTATCATTCGCAAGCATTACCAATACACCACCAGCTTTTACCCATCGGGCAATGGCACCGGCATCTTGTTCGGTTATGTAGTTTGGTTTTGGGCTCTCTTTTTTAGTATCGGGATCTACAATAATATAAATAGACGTGCCCTTTAAATTATGTGCCGAAGGAGCCACTGGAAGCGAATCTAAAGTAGCGCCGCATTTTTTGAAAGCATCTCCCCAAATAGAATAACCGGTATTTTCCTTTTCGTCCCATAAATAATGGAAACGCTTAGCCTCGCCAGCAACGGTATGCACTTCGCGATTAAAAAAGTAATCTAACCGCACAACCTGCGCTGTTGCTTTGTAGCCCTGGCAAAGCATTAATACACCTATTAAACTTTTTGCAAATAACCGGTAACGCATAATTACATAATTTAAGAGCCAATATAGGTACAAGTATAACTGGTTTTCAAATGTATTGCCGAACAGGCAATTTTATTCGATACCGTAGAGAAATATTTACTACATCGATATAGTTATATCGAAGCTAAAAGCAAAATGCATAAGGCTTAAAACCAATAATAAAAGTTAGCGGCCAGGCCGTGATGAATCGCGGATGCAAACCTGGGTGGGTAAAACAACCGTTTCAAATTCGGTTACAGGCCTGCGGCTCTCAATCAAACTGATAAGCATTTCAGTAGCTTTTTTACCTATTTCAAATCCAGGCTGGTAAACTGTGCTTAACGATGGGTTTAAAACATCGGCCAATTGGGTATTGGTAAAGCCAAGCAAGGCAATATCGGCAGGTATTTTAAAGCCCAGCTTATGCAGCAACATCAAGGTTGTGGTAGTTATCCTGTCAGATGCTGTAAAAATAGCGTCGGGGCGATTGGGCGAAAGGAGTAATTCGTTAAGCGCGTTTTCAATCTCAATGAGGTCTTTACCACCGTGAAGGCAATATTTTATAAACCCGTCGTTTTGCTCCAGGTTGTTTTGGGCAAGGGCAGCCTGGTATCCTTTTAAGCGCTCGGCCGTGATAGATACATTTACCGAACTGGTTATATGGGCAATTTTGCGATACCCGGCCTCAATTAATGATTGTGTTGCTTCAAAAGCCCCCTGAAAGTTATCGGCAATCACTTTGTGCGTATCAATTTCGTCGCTTACACGGTCAAAAAAAACAATAGGCAGACCCTTTCCGTGAAGATCTTTGAGGTGGGATATATCGGCAGTTTCTGTTGATAAGGATATAAGCAAGCCATCAATTGCGCGGTACATCAAATGGCTTACGTTTAATTTTTCAAGCTCATACGATTCATGGGTTTGGGTAATAAACACATTATAGCCACTGGCGTGGGCAACAAACTCGATGCCGTTAATCACCTGCGAAAAAAAATGATTATCAATGGTTGATACAACTATACCTAAAGACTTGCTGTTACCCTTTTTTAAGCTGCGGGCCATGTGGTTGGGCTGATAGTTAAGCCTTTTTGCACACTCGCGCACAAGTGCTTTGGTTTTTTCGCTTATTTCATAACTATCCTTGAGCGCTTTAGATACCGCCGATGTGGAAATCCCCAGCTCTTTAGCAATATCCTTTATGGTAACAACCGCGAAATTCATATCCCTTTTTAGCTTTAATGGCAAGTTTAGCTACAATTGTAATTTATTGCAGCTAACAAACCTAAGATAAGTGAGATAAATTTCGGTGAAAAGTAGCGCGATTAAATTGTTACACGCCGCCAAAAATAGAAAAGCCACCATCCACACAAATCATAGACCCGGTTACAAATTTAGATGAATCGCTTAGCAGCCATACTAATGCGCCAATCAACTCATCCGGGTGGCCAAAACGTTTAAAAGGCGTTTGCTTTATCACCAGCTGGCCACGGTCGGTATAGCCCCCTTCGGGTTTGGTCAGCAGGTTCCGGTTTTGTTCTGTCAGGAAAAATCCAGGCGCAAGGGCATTCATCCTGATGGCATCGCCATAACGGTTAGCCAGCTCAACTGCAAACCATTGGTTGTAACAATCAACAGCCGCCTTGCCTATATTGTAGCCCAATACTTTGGTAATAGCCCGCTTTGAATTCATTGATGAGATATTAACAATACTGCCTTTACCAGTTTGCGCTATGGCCTCGCCAAATACTTGTGTGGGGATGATGGTGCCCCAGGTATTTAAATCCATTACGGTTTTCATGCCGGCTATATTCATTTTAAAAATGTCTTCATCGGGCTGTAAAACACCTTGCGGCATGTTACCCCCTGCCCCATTTACCAGGCCATCCAGCCTGCCAAACGTATCCATCAGTTTGGTTTTAGCGGCTTGCAGTTCTTCTTCGTTTAAAACATCGGCAACCAATGCTACCGCTTTGCCGCCATTTTGATTGATGGCATTGGCACGCTCTTCGGCAACCTGGGCATTGCGGCCCAAAATACCTACGGCGCCGCCTGCTTCAACAATACCGTTTATAAAGGCGCTGCCCAATATGCCCGTTCCACCTGTTACTACAATTACTTTACCGGCTAAAGAGAAATTATTTTCCAATGTATATTATTTTATTGATGATGATTACCTGAGATCTGTAATGGCAATGGGGTCCATATCGGTATAGTCAAGGTTCTCGCCTGCCATACCCCAAATAAAGCTATAGCTTGCCGTACCGCTACCCGAGTGGATGCTCCATGGCGGCGATACCACGGCATCGTAATTATTCATAGTGATATGGCGGGTTTCGTTGCCCTCGCCCATGTAATGGAATATCTTTTGCCCCTCGGGAACATCAAAATAAAAATAAGCTTCCATCCGTCGGTCATGTACATGCGATGGCATGGTATTCCATACGCTACCCTCGTGCAAAATGGTAAGCCCCATAACCAACTGGCAGCTTTTTGTGCCTTCCAGGTGGATGTATTTATTAATAGTACGATGATTTGCTGTTGATGCCGAGCCAAGAGTAACTTTTACAGCATCGGCATGGGTTAACAAGGCTGTTGGGTAGGTTGCATGGGCCGGGGCCGAAAGCAAGTAGAAAACTGCCGGCTCATTGCTGTTTTTACTGGCAAAATGTACGCTTTTAGTGCCCTTGCCAATGTACAGGCAATCAAGTTTTTTTACATCATAGGTAATGCCATCGGCAATTACAACGCCATCGCCCGCCACGTTGATAATACCAATTTCGCGGCGCTCTAAAAAATACTGCGCACGCAGGTTTGGATAATTTGGCAGCAGCAGTTGGGTATCCGTTGGATTGGCAAAGCCAACTATCATACGGTCATAGTGGGTATAAGTACAATTGATTGCACCTTCTTGTACCTGCTTATCTATCAAAAAACGCGACCGTATGGTAGCAGTATCATATCGCTTAAAATCCTCCGGATGTACACTTTGTATTACTTTCAATGGTATCATGTATTAAGGTTAATGCATGCAATTCTACAACCCGCGCTATTAATTAAAGAGATATCCTTCGCTTATTTTTACTTCAACGTTGTAGTAGCTGTAGTAAAGGTATAAATATTATCATTTGTCGTTGAGCATAGTTGCAAAACCAGCATGCACCGTGTGAATGTAATGCTTATAGCTTCATACTTGCAGACCCATTAAAACCCATAAAATACCTTTTACAACAAAATATATCTCCTTAATAATTAATAATTTAAATAAAATGTTTCTGTAGCAGAAAACTTTTTTCAAAAAAATGAGTTTTTAGCATTAAATCATTAAGATTCTTAATGACGTTTATTAATAAATTAAAACTATGAACTATTCTACATTGAAGAAATCAGCCGCGTTGTCGTTTGCATCTTTGATGGTTGTAGGTATGGCTAATGCTCAAACCGATTCCACCAAAACAGCAACTACTACCACGACTGAAGCCTCTACCGCCAAGGTATTTGGTGGTATTGGCCAGTACAACACATTCAGTATTGGCGTTAGCGCCGGCATCACTGATGGGCTTGTTCCGTTTACCATTAACACTACCAACAAATTTAAAGCTGATTTGGGTTATGGTTTGTATTTAAGGCAGCAGCTATCGCACACATTCAGCTTGCAGTTAGACTATTTAGGTGGCAAGGTGCATGGCATAGACGAAGCGGGTAAGCCTAAGTTTGGCATTACCGAATACAAAACCAGTTTTAATTCTGTGGCTTTAAGCGGCGTGTTCAATATTGCAAGTGTTAGCTTTTTACACCGTAAAAACAGCGTTAACTTTTATGGTTCTGCAGGTTTAGGTTTAGACATGTACAAACCTAAAATGTATGTTACGGATGCAGGTGCCACAGTGAATGACCCTTACGGACACACCGTAAAAGAATTATACGCACCTGTTGGCGCTGGTGTAAAATTCAGACTATCTGATGCGGTAGCCCTGAACTTAGGCTACACTGTCAGCTTTGTACAAGGTTATAATTTTGCAGGCAAAAACACCTACCCAACTTTCAGCCACTACTCTTATACCTATGGTGGGTTAGAGTATACTTTTGGCCCAAAATCAAAACAGAACTTAACATGGGTTAACCCGGTTGCTCAAATGTATGATGAATTGTACGATGCAGCCCTACGCCAGGAAGTTGAAGCTTTAAAAGGCCGTGTAACCAATGTTGAAACCGCGGTTAGCGACCTGAAAAAAGATTCAGATGGTGACGGTGTTGCCGATCAGTTTGACAAATGCCCGGGTACTGCTGCAGGCAGCGTAGTTGATGGTTCTGGTTGCGTTATTGTATTCCCCAAACCGGATTCTACTTTGAGCGCTAAGCCTATTGCCACTCCTTACTCAAACATCCAGTTTGAATTTGACAGCTCGGTATTACGTACTTCATCTTACCCGGTATTAGATGCCACATCGGCTGATCTGCGTGCTTCTGGTAAAGGTGTTGAAGTTGATGGCTTTGCTTCAGCTGAAGGTACTGCTGCTCATAACCTTTCTTTATCAAAAGATCGTGCTAACTCTGTAAAAACTTACCTGGTTAACTCTGGTGTTGATGCCAAGAAAGTAAAAATCAAAGGCTATGGCGAAACTAAGCCAATTGCTGATAACTCAACAGAAGATGGTCGTGTACTAAACCGCCGTGTTCAGTTTAAACAAAAATAATTGTTAATAAAAACATTATTTGCGAAAGCCCCGGATAACCCGGGGCTTTTTGTGTTTAAACACGATTTAAGGATTTTACAGGATTAACAGGATTTTTTCTGTAAAATCAAGTATTCACAATTTGGCTGTAAATATTTAAACAGATTATATTTAGTTTAAAACTTAAATACACCACATTGTCTTACGCTGTTTCGGGCAGATTAAAATAGGATCAAGCGATTTAAAATCAAAAAAATGTAGTCTATGCCCCTATACTATTTTCGGCTTTGGTACAAAAAGTAACTTTAAACAATTTAAACATACTTTTCACCCAATCGGTTCAAAAACCGCCTAAATTTTGTTTTTTGGGGCTTTTTAGTAGATTTGTATAAACCAAAATTGATATGTACAACCTACTTGTTTCACCCCAAAACGTTCAGGCTTCGTTGCAGAAGCATGTACTTGCCGATGGCTTCGATCTCACTTTTGATATGGAAAAAAGTAAGGGCGTATATATTTACGATTCGAAGAACAACCGGACACTACTTGATTTTTTTACCTGCTTCGCCTCGGTACCTTTAGGTTACAATCACCCCAAAATGGTGAACGACGAAGAATTCAAAAAAAACCTGATGCTGGCGGCCTTAACCAACCCGTCCAACTCCGATATATATACTACCCAATACGCGCAATTTGTTGAAACCTTTTCAAGGGTTGGCATTCCCGATTATTTACCGCACGCTTTTTTTATAGCAGGCGGTTCATTAGCCATAGAAAACGCGCTAAAGGTTGCCATGGACTGGAAAGTGCAAAAGAATTTTGCCAGGGGCTATACCAAAGAGCGCGGCTTTAAAGTGATACACTTTGAACACGCGTTTCATGGCCGCTCGGGCTATACCCTGAGCCTTACCAATACGGTGCCCAATAAAACCAAATGGTTTGCCAAGTTTGACTGGCCAAGGGTATCTGTACCCTATATGAATTTCCCGTATAGTGACGCCAATCATGAAGATTTGCTGCAACGCGAGCAATTGTCTGTAGCCCAGATCAGACAAGCTTTTGAAGATAATAAAGATGACGTTTGCGCTATTATTATTGAACCCGTACAATCAGAAGGCGGAGATAACCACGTACGTAAGGAATTTTTAGAAAAACTGCGCGAGCTTGCCGATGAATATGAGGCTATGCTCATTTATGACGAAGTGCAAACCGGCGTTGGCCTTACAGGTAAATTTTGGTGTCATGAGCATTTTGGCCCCAAAGCACGGCCAGACATTTTGGCCTTTGGTAAAAAAATGCAGGTTTGTGGCATATTGTGCAGCAACCGGGTTGACGAGATTGAGAATAATGTATTCCATGTATCATCGCGCATTAACTCAACCTGGGGAGGTAGTTTGGTTGATATGGTACGGTCATCAAAAATAATGGAAGTAATAGCCGAAGATAATCTTTGCCAAAATGCCGCCGAAATGGGCGACTATTTGCAAAACCAGCTCAGCGATATTTCGGCCAGGATGCCTGTCATCGGCAATGTGCGTGGCAAGGGGCTGCTTACAGCCTTTGATTTTCCCGACAAAAACAAGCGCGATAATTTCATCAACAAAGGGCTGGAAAATAATATCATGTATTTAGGCTGCGGTGATAAAAGTATCCGTTTTAGGCCAGCGCTTATTATTGAAAAAAGCCATATAGATACCGGACTTGAAATGCTGGAGAAAATAGCTAAAACCCTATAATTGACAATAACGTATTTAAAAAAACAGCTGAACTACAAACACCGTATCCTAATATTTAATATATGTTTTAGGGATTGTTGACTCCAAAAAGGGGTGAAATATTAACATAAGCTATTTTTTTACCAAAATACGCTATATTTTTAATTATTATTCCCGTTAGATTTGTCCATTCCTGTTAGAATCAAATCTAGTTCATCATGAGCAAACATATAGAAAAATTAAAAAAACAACTTGTTGAAGTTGCAGAAGTTGTTAACTCATTTCAGTCAGAAGCCGTGCAGGTACGCATCATTGATAGGCTGCTGGATGTAATGATTGAGTCGGAGAGAGCAGATGCCGATGGTTCTGAAATTTTTAGTAAAAAAGGCCGTAAATTACGCTTAGACGATGAAAGTTCTGCCGCTGGGGGGCGTAAAAAGCCAGGCGCAACAAAAATATTGAACCAATTGCTAAGCACCGACTTTTTTGATGAACAGCGTTCCATCTCATCAATAGCTAGCTATTGTAAAGAGCAATTTGATTCGGATTTCAAAACTTCGGAGTTATCGGGCATCCTTTTAAAATTGGCAAATGAAAATAAACTAAGACGGGAAAGAAGCAATGAAAACAATCGTTTTGAATACATCAAAGCTTAAATAGACAAACCAATATTATAAAATAAGCCGCTATTTGTTTAAAATAGCGGCTTATTTTATTTTCAGTTAAATAATATATTATTTTAAAGCAAATAAATTATCCACGCCTAAAATTTTCCTACTGGTATAGCCTTCAGCATATTTAGCGCCAATGCTTTTACCAAATTCGCTGGCACGCGCAGCAACTACGTTAATAAACTCTGGGGTAGATATATAAGTTTGGGGTTCATTTTCCCATTCGGGGTTGTAAAACTGCGAACCATAAGCGTAAATACTCTCCACCTTTTTATCCCAGTATTCGGTAATATCAATTAAAATATCTGGTTTAATATAGTTATCCTGAATAAAGTGCAGCACCATTTCTGGCCGCCATGCCTGTTGCGTTTCTCCATTCTCAAACGTCTCTATCTTGCGCAAGCCCGCTAAAAACGCAGATGCCTCTACCAGCTCATTAGCGCGGCCATGATCTGGGTGCCTGTCATGATAAGCGTTGGTAATTACAATTTCAGGCTGATATTTACGAATAGCGGCAATTATCTTTAACTGATACTCCCGCGTATTTTCAAAAAAACCATCCGGAATAGCCAGGTTATCTCTTACCGCAAGACCCAGTATTTTGGCTGCGGCGGCGGCTTCCTGCTCTCGTATCTCGGCCGATCCGCGGGTACCTAATTCACCGCGGGTAAGGTCAACAATACCTACCTTATAACCCAAGGCAACGTGTTTTAAAATGGTGCCCGAGCATCCAAGTTCGGCATCATCAGGATGTACCGATAAAACTAAAATATCTAACTTCATTGTTGTGTTTGTGTTAATGAGTTGCCGCCAAAAGGCGCTCAATCTTTTTCCGGATTTTTGACGATGTGGGCTTGGTAAACGGAAAGTAAAAGTCGGTAACGTGTCCGTCCCTATCAATCAAAAACTTATGAAAATTCCATCTGGGTACCGATTTAAGTTTTCCGTTTGCTTTTTTATCGGCAAAAAATTGGTATAGGGGATGTGCAAAAGGCCCGCGCACCCTGATTTTATCAAATACCGGGTAGTTTGCACCAACGTTTTCGCAAAAAGCAGCTATAGCGGCGCCTTCCAAAGGCTCCTGGCCGCCAAAATCATTTGAGGGGAAGGCCAATATCTCGAAATCAGTATCCTTGAACTGGTTTTTCAATTCGGCCAAATCTTTAAGCTGTGGTGTAAAGCCACATTGAGAGGCGGTATTAACAATTAAAAGTACCTTACTTTTATAAGCCGACAGGCTAATATCATCACCGTTTAACTTTTGAACGTTAAACTTGTAGACGCTTGTGTTGTCCATTATCAGTAGTTAGTGGAATTATATCCGGCCTGGGTAAGTATGGCCTCGATATCTCTCTGCTCGTCGGGGTCGTAAGTCTCCTTAAGGTTATGGCCAAATATGCTGGCTACAGACTGAAACATAAATGCCTTAAAACCACCCTTAAGTTCCTTAACCATAGTATAGCTGGTTTGCCCGGTTTCGCGGTCAATCAGCTTGATCAAAACTTCACCCTGACTAATTGTCAGATTTTTAATTTCCTTATCAAACAATGTTTTTATTTCACCTTCGCAGGTGCTTATCAATTCTTTCTGTTTTTTCTTATCCCCGGTAAGGGCAAGGTCGCGCTGCAATTTTGCGTACCGCTGGCCTGCAAAACGGGCGTAAGGTAACACCTTCATTACGTTATAACGCAACCGGCGGTAATTATCCCTATCGGCATCGTTGGCAAATATGCGGCTATCTACAATTCTAATAGGCGGGCAAACTACCCAGGGTATTAATTGTCCGTCAACATCGGTTACGGCCACCCTTATGGTATCATTTTTGCCCAATACCATAGGTGCAGGTTTATCTGTCTGGGCACTTACCTTGCCCACTAAGCAACAAAACATCAACAGAAAACCAATAAATTTCATATTTTTACTTAAAACAAAATTAAAGGAAATTTTTGTGGTATTTTAATATAATCTGTAATAATAATTTTCAGTTACAAGTTTATCTTATTTATACCGTCTATATCATATATGAAAGAGATAGAGATTGATCTGGAAGCCGAGAAGAATGAGATACTAAAAAGATATCGCGCATTGCTGCGCGCCTGTAAATCGACCCTGCAAAAGGGCGATAAACGCATGATACGCAAGGCGTTTGATATGGCGCTTGAAAGCCATAAAGATATGCGCCGTAAAAGCGGCGAACCCTATATATACCACCCTATTGCAGTTGCCCAGATAGCCGCCGAAGAGATTGGCCTGGGTACCACATCAATAGTGTGCGCCCTGCTTCATGATGTGGTAGAAGATACCAACATGACGCTTGACGAAATTGAGATGGAGTTTGGTAAAAAGGTGGCCAAAATTATTGATGGCTTAACCAAAATATCGGGCGTATTTGATACCAACAGCTCGTTACAGGCCGAAAACTTCCGTAAAATGCTGCTTACCCTGGCCGATGATGTGCGGGTAATACTCATTAAACTGGCCGATAGGCTGCATAATATGCGCACCATGGAGTTTATGCCGCGCGATAAGCAGCTTAAACTATCGTCAGAAACCGTGTACCTGTACGCCCCGTTGGCCCACAGGCTGGGTTTATATGCCATAAAATCTGAACTGGAAGACCTATCCATGAAATACATGGAGCGCGAAACTTACCAGTTCATCAAAAAGAAACTAAACGAAAAGAAAGCTGAACGAGAACGGTTTATCCGCGATTTTATTGAGCCTGTTAACAAAGCGCTACAGGCCCAGGAAATTCATGCAGATGTGTTTGGCAGGCCAAAATCTATCCACTCCATCTGGAATAAGATGAAGAAAAAATCGATTCCTTTTGAGGAGGTGTATGATCTTTTTGCCATCAGGATAATTTTAGATAGCGCCCCCGACCAGGAAAAAGCCGATTGCTGGAAGGCCTACAGTATAGTTACCGACCAATACCGTCCCAACCCCGACAGGCTGCGCGATTGGATTTCGTCGCCCAAGGCAAATGGATACGAATCATTACACACAACCGTTATGGGGCCGCGCGGGCAATGGGTTGAAGTGCAGATACGTACCAAACGCATGAACGAGATTGCCGAGAAAGGTTTTGCCGCGCATTGGAAATACAAGGAATCATCAACCGATAGCGGGCTTGATCAATGGGTGCAAAAGGTAAGGGATATGCTTAAAAATCCCGACACCAACGCCCTGGATTTTATCGACGACTTCAAGATGAATTTATTCAGCGATGAAATTTTCATTTTTACCCCAAAAGGTGCGCTTATCCAGTTGCCGCTTAATGCAACTGCCCTGGATTTTGCATTTGAAATACACACCGATGTGGGCGCCAGTTGTATTGGCGCCAAAGTGAACCATAAACTGGTGCCATTAAGTTATAAACTGCAAAATGGCGACCAGGTAGAGATTATCACCTCGGGCAAGCAAACCCCTAAAGAGGATTGGCTAAATTTTGTGGTTACCGCAAAAGCTAAAGCCAAAATAAAATCGGCTTTAAAAGAAGAAAAGCGAAAAATTGCGGAGGACGGCAAAGAGATTCTGGAGCGTAAAATGAAATCGCTTAAAATCACTTACAACTCCGAAAATCTGCACAAACTGAGCTATTTTTTCAAACTGCAATCAACCCAGGACCTGTTTTATAACATTGCCAAGGGCGTGATAGACATGAAAGACCTGAAGGAATATCAGGCCTTTGAAAAGAATGTTGAGAACAAGCCCCAGGATAAAATTGAACAGGAACAAGTTCAAAACCTCATTCGTAACCTGAAATCGAAAGACAGCGATATGCTGCTGATTGGTGAGGACATGCAGAAAATTGACTATAAACTGGCCAATTGCTGTAACCCTATCCCCGGCGACGATGTATTTGGCTTTGTTACCGTGAGCGATGGCATTAAAATACACCGCACCAACTGCCCCAATGCCGCCAAACTGATGGCTAACTATGGCTACCGGATTGTAAAAGCCCGCTGGACCAACCAGCAGGAGCTTGCATTTTTAACCGGGTTAAGAATAACCGGTATAGACGAAGTTGGATTAATTAATAAACTTACCACTGTAATATCAACCGATTTTAAGGTAAATATCCGCTCCATTACCGTTGATAGTGACAACGGTATTTTTGAAGGATCGATAATGGTTTACGTAAACGATACCAACCACCTTGACAACCTGATCAAAAAAATAAAACTGATTAAAGGCGTTACCGGCGTTAACAGATTTGATTCGGTAATTGAAAAAGCGTCTTGAAAAAGAGTCAAGAATTCGTGAAGAAGAATCAAGAATTAAGAGTCAAGAATCAAGACGAAAAAAAATACATTTACCAAAATTGTCTTAATTCTTGATTCTTGACTCTTGACTCTATCTTAACCAAATTATTAATAACTTTGCCTGCTTAACAGACCATTATGGCCCAACCGGATACTATAGCATTGGTTAAAAAAATTTTTGAGGCTTACCTTGAGAATAAAAACCTGCGCAAAACGCCGGAGCGTTTTGCAATACTCGAAGAAATTTACTCGCGCTCAGATCACTTTGATGTGGAATCCCTTTATATCCACATGAAAAATAAAAAATACCGTGTTAGCCGCGCTACGGTATATAACACGCTTGAACTGCTGGTATCATGCGACCTGGTAACAAAACACCAGTTTGGCAAAAACATGGCCCAATTTGAAAAATCATACGGCTACAAACAGCATGACCACATCATTTGCATCGACTGCGGCAAAGTAGTGGAGTTTTGCGACCCGCGGATTCAGCAGATACAGAGTATGATGGGCGATATTTTAAAATTCGACATTAAACACCACTCGTTAAACCTTTACGGTAACTGTGCCAAATTACGTGAAGGTAATTGCGACAGAAGGGTATAACCATGAACAAACCTATTTTAAGCAAACAGGCATTTTGGGATGTTGATATGGATAATATCGACTATGAAAAGAATGCGCGTTTTGTTATTGAAAAGGTTGTTGACCGCGGATCTTTTGAGGACTTTATCGCTCTAAAGAAATTTTATGGTGATGATAAAATCAAAAAAGAAATTGTAAATGCTAAGTGGATTGGCGACAAAGAAATTTATTTTTGCTGTGCCATTTTCGATCTTGAACCTAAGGACTTTAAATGTTATATAAAGAAACAGTTGAACCCGCAACTTTGGGTTTACTGACAGAATTAATGACTCTGCCAGAACTGGAGCAATTCAGACTGGTTGGTGATACAGCGCTATCTTT